>Ga0114915_1001480_pt1 | contig 10181 bp, 12 predicted proteins | sample MalvirAntarct_55_FD_87288 | JGI IMG/M metagenome (GOLD analysis project Ga0114915, IMG submission 87288) | Marine viral communities from the Global Malaspina Expedition - Malaspina viral metaG Antarct_55 | ecosystem: Environmental > Aquatic > Marine > Oceanic | place: South Georgia Island...
ATATGGGGACCTAGACCAACAGAAATTCCAGAATTATATTTGTATAAAGGAGATTCATCTATTATGATGCCTGAATTGCTACAAAAAGTTGATAGACCAGCTTTATTCTGGTTAGATGCTCATCGTAATGGGTATGAAAGTCCAATTAAACATGAAATAAAACATATATTAAATCATAAAATAGATAACCATACAGTTATAATAGATGATTTAGAATTTGTAAATACATCAATATCTACGGATTATATAAAAAATCAATTCCTAGATAAAAATCCTAACTATAAATTTATTGAGGCTCGAGCTTCAGATGCAAAACAATTGATAATAACGTTATAATGAAAAAAAGAAAAAAAGTTTGGTATGCTCCCCATATGCATGAATCTTATGGAGAAGAAGAAATTAAAGCAGTTGAAGCCTCATTAAGAGATGGATGGTTAGCGGGTTTTGGTCCTAGATCAATTAAATTTGAAGAAAAAATTGCTAAAGAATTTGGTAAAAAATATGGTGTATTTGTCAATTCGGGTTCATCAGCATGTTTATTAGCTTTAGCTGCTTTAGATTTAGATAAAGAATCAGAAATAATAACACCATCTTTAACTTTTTCAACCACATTAGCACCAATAATTCAGTTAGGGTATGTTCCTAAATTTATTGATTCTGAATTAACTACTTACGTTCCTAGTGTTGATGCCATTATTGAAGCAATTACATCTAAAACAAAAGCTATAATGGTACCTAATTTAATAGGTAATAAACCTAATTGGGATGCATTAAGGACGGAATTAATGAGAATGAATAGAGAAGATATTTTTATTATTGAAGATTCTGCTGATACTATTACATATACCGAGGATTCAGATATTTCAACAACTAGTTTTTACGCATCTCATGTTATTACTGCTGGTGGAATGGGTGGTATGGTAATGTTTAATAAAAAAGAACATGTCCAAAGAGCTTTAATGTTTCGCGATTGGGGGAGAATAGGAGATAATACAGAAAATATGGACGAAAGGTTTGCCCATGATGTTGATGGATTGCCTTATGATTATAAATTTTTATATGGAGTTTTAGGATATAATATGAAATGTAGTGAAATGAGTGCTGCATTTGGTTTAGTTCAATTAGATAGATTCCAAACATTTAAGGATAAAAGACGTACTAATATAGAACGTTATTTAGAAAATCTTAAAGATGTAAAAGAATTAGTTTTACCTGATGATAGTATTAAACCAAATTGGTTAGCTCTCCCTTTACAAACTGAAAATAGATTAGAGTTATTATATTTTTTAGAAGAAAATAATATTCAAACTAGAGTTACATTTGCAGGTAATGTTACACGTCACCCTGTTTATAGACAATATTTACAAGACTTTAAAGTAGCAGATACCGTAATGAAAAATGGTTTTTTATTAGGTGCCCATCATGGTATGGATATTGAGGATGTTGATTATGTTTGTGATAAAATAAAAGAATTTTATGCTTCAAAATAAAAAAGTAGTATACATAACAGGATGTTTTGGTTTTATTGGAAGCCATGTAACTAGAGAATGCCTAGACAAAGGGTGGCAGGTTTATGGTGTTGATAAAATGACATATGCTTCATTTGAGGATTCATATCATGAATTTATAGATCACCCGCGTTTTTCATTTGAACAAAGCGATATAAACGATTTAGAATTTTTACATGAGTGTGATTATGTAATTAACACTGCCGCCGAAACTCACGTTGGAAACTCATTAGTTAAAAGTGATGATTTTGTAAAGTCTAATATAAATGGTGTTCATCATTTACTTGAATTACTTAGAAATTATAGAGGAGAAGGTCATGAAACACCAACTTTATTACATTTTTCAACTGATGAAGTATATGGTGATATAACAGATGGTGAACACATAGAAACTGACATGTTAAAACCATCTAACCCATACTCAGCTACTAAAGCTGCTGCAGATCAATTAATTACAGCATGGGGGAGAACATATGGCACATCTTATGTAATTTTAAGACCTACAAACAATTACGGTATTGGACAATACGTTGAAAAACTAATACCAAAAGCAATAAAATATCTTTCATTAAATAAAAAAATCCCATTACATAATGATGGAACCCCAATACGTAATTGGTTACATGCATCGGATACTGCATCAGCTGTAATAACAATTATTGAATCAGGTGTTAAAAATGAAATATATAACATTTGTGGTGGATATGAGCAAAGTAATTGGGATACCGTAAATAAAATACTTACATTACACCATCCAGAAGAATTAGAAAATTATAATCATTATTTAGATTTATCTTACTCAAGACAAGGTCAAGATGTAAGATACGCATTAAATGATAATAAATTAAGAGCATTAGGATGGGAACCAAAGGCTATATTTGATGAAGAATTACCCGAAATATTTAAATATTATACAGAAAATTTTATATGGTAGATAAGAATTTTTTAATAGAATTTGAAACCAAAATAGGAAATCTATTTAATGAAGGGAAAATTACAGCTCCCATTCATTTATATTCTGGTAATGAAGATCAAACAATTGATATTTTTAAAGAAATAGATATAGAAAATGATTGGGTTTGTTGCACATGGAGAAATCATTATCAAGGTTTACTTAAAGGCATTCCTCCTGAATTAATTACTTCTAAAATATTAAAAGGTAAATCGATGGTAATGAATTTACCAAAATATAAATTTATATGTAGTTCTATTGTTGGTGGTATTCCGTCTATTGCAGCAGGTATTGCTTTAGCTATTAAAGAACAAGGTAAAAAAAATAGAGTATGGTGTTGGGTTGGGGATATGAGTGCTGAAACGGGGCATTTTCATGAAGCATATAAGTATAGCTTAAACCATAAATTGCCTATTACATTTATAGTAGAAGATAACAAAAAATCCGTATGTACGCCTACTAATAAAATATGGGGTAGAGAATTACCTTATTATTTAGAAAATAATGAATATAAAGGTGGTATATTAAAATTACCTAATTTATATTACTACCAATATGATAATAAAAAATATCCTCATGCCGGAGCTGGTAAACGTGTTCAATTTTAGTTATGAAATATATAGATGAATTAAAAAAAGCAATGACCCTACTATCCAAAGATGATAGAACACTTTTTATAGGTCAAGCGGTTGAATATGAAGGAACAGGATTATATGATAGTTTAAAACATCTACCTTATTATAAAAAACTAGAATTACCTGTAGCAGAATATCTTCAATGTGGTTTAGCTAATGGTTTAGCTATTGAAGGTATGATACCTATATCTACTTTCCCTAGATGGAATTTTTTATTAATGGGTACTGATCAAATTGTAAACCATTTAGATAAATTTATTTCAATGTCTGAAGGAGAATTAACTCCTAAAGTTATTATTAGAGTAGCAGTAGGTAGTGAATCACCTGTAGATCCACAATGCCAACATAAGGGCAATTTTACTGAAGCATTTAAAAATTTAACACAAAACATAGATATAGTTGAATTAATAGAACCTGAAGAAATAATCCCAGCATATACAAAGGCTTTAAATAGAGAGGATGGTATAAGTACTATATTGGTAGAATGGGGCGATTTTTGCAAAACAAAATAAATGAAAATATTAATTACAGGCGGTAGTGGTTTTATAGGTAGAAATTTAATTAAAGGATTAAATAAGGATTATGATGTGTTTTCTCCTACAAGTAAAGAATTAGATTTAACTGATTCCGATAACGTTGAATTTTATTTAAGGAATAAATATTTTGATTATGTAATCCATACGGCTTGTATAGTAAGTAGAGGTAATTCAACTAATTCCCCTGACATGGTTTATAAAAACTTAACTATGTTTTTTAACTTAATGAACAGTAAATCTAGATTTGGAAAATTTATTAATTTTTCTTCTGGAGCAGAATATGATAGACGTAAAGATATTAATAATAATAGTGTTTTACAAAATAGCTATCCTACTGACTATTATGGCATGTCTAAAAATATAATTGGTAAACTTATAAAAGGTAATCCCGATGTTTGGAATTTTAGAGCATTTGGGGTATTTGGAAAAGATGAAATAGAAGGAGGATTTATATCTTCTAACATAAAACGTTATAAACAACAAGAAAGTTTTATCTTAAATCAAGATAGATTCTTTGATTTTTATTATATAAAAGATTTAGTTAAAGTAGTAAAATATTATATAGATAACCCAAAAACAACAACCCCTGAAAATGTAAATTTAGTATACACCAACAAACTCAAATTATCAGGTATTTTAAATTTAATTAACAGTTTATCTCATTATAACCTAGATACTGTCGTAACACACCCAAAATTAGACAAACAATATGTTGGGAATAATATAGGGGTTCCTATAAAACTTGACTTAATAGGATTAGAAACTGGTATAAAAGAAATTTATAATGAACTATAAAATTACATATCATGCCATGGGTTGGGAATTAGATTATTGTCTACAATCCTTTACCCAATTAAAAAAATCAAAATATTATCTTTCGGAGGATGATACTATCGAAATTAATCCTGTTTTAAATTTATCATCATATATAGTTGATTGGAAAACTAGCAGTTTATCAAAAGAATTACTAAAAAGTAGGTTTAACCAATATTTAAAATTATTAAAAGATTATAAAGTTAATGCTCAAATTTATGAAGGAGATGAGTTGTATGGACATTTAGATCATCAAAGAGAAGCTATATCACCTGAAGTTGACTTTTATATTCATATTTGTCCTGATATGTACTTTAGTGAGCAATTACTCGCTACAATGATTGCGAGTTCTAAACAAATAAATAATAAATATTTTGTTATTACCCCAGAAATTCATAAATTATGGGACCAATCATGGGACGAAATTACAGATAAAAGTTATTTAGATGTTCCATATGAAGATTGGAATAAAGTAGATGTATTTGATATTAGAGCTAATAATAAAATTAATCAAAGAGATGTTACATTAGATCCAACATTTAAATCTAAATGGGCGGGTTGGTTTGATTTATATAATAAAGAATTTTACGAAAATTTATGTCCTATCCATGATGATTGGAAGGGGTATGGTCCACATGATTGGTATTCTTTAATGTTAACAGAATTTGTAAAAACTAAAGGTATAGATTTTCAACAATATGTTTTACGTGGCCAAACAATATTCGATTATCCTAATGGTCCCTTATTAGATGGTGGATATACAAAAATGTATAAAGATTTAATAACATTTAAAGATCAACCTAATCAAAGAGAAATTTTTGAAAAAAATATGAAACAATTTTTAGATAAAGGTATAAAAATGTTACAAACCAAAAAAATAATATGACACATTTAATATTAGGCTCAGAAGGTCAAATTGGTTCTCATTTAAAGCATTTTCTAAAACAAAAAGATTACACAGTTTTAGAATTTGATATAATTAATGAACCTTATCAAGATTTAAGAACACCAGATAATAAGCTACTAGAACAATACATTAAAGATGCAGATATAGTCCATTTTTTAGCATTTGATGTGGGGGGTGCAAAATATTTAGAAAAATATCAAGACAGTTATAAGTTTATAACGAATAATATTAAAATAATGGATAATGTTTTTGATCTCCTTAAAAAATATGATAAACCATTCTTTTTTGCATCATCCCAAATGGCAGAAATGTCTCATTCAACATATGGTGTGTTAAAATCATTAGGAGAAAGGTTAACAAAATCATTAGGAGGTTTAGTTGTAAAATTTTGGAACGTTTATGGTTATGAAAAAGATGAAGAAAAGTCTCATGTAATAACCGATTTTATAAAAATGGCTAAACATAAGGATGAAATTAATATGAGAACTGATGGTAAAGAATCAAGACAATTTTTATATGCCGAAGATGCATGTGAATGTTTATGGTTACTATCTTTACAATATCCTTTAATTTCCCGTACAGAAAATTTACACATAACTAGCTTTAAATGGTCTACTGTAAATGAAGTAGCAGATATAATAAACGACCATTCAATTTGCGTAATCAACCCATCATCCAGAGAAGATCAAACCCAAATGAATGCTATGAACCCACCTGATGAATATATTTTAAAATATTGGGAACCTACAACATCATTAAAAGAAGGAATAATTAAATTATATGATTTATATTAAATGAAACAAGGTATTTTAATTCAAGGTCCTACTGATTTTTATAAAGAAGTAGCCGATCATTATTCTCAATATGGTAATGTAGTTTGGTCAACATGGGACAATGAATCCATAGTTAGATTAGATTACATTAAATCTAAAGGAATAAAAGTTATATTAGTTACCCCACCTAAATTTACAGGGTATATGAATGTTAACTTACAACTCAGATCTACATACGAGGGGCTTGTAGCTCATGATGCAGATGAAATTCTTAAAGTTAGAAGTGATACTATTGTTACTAATTTAGATAAATTACTACCTAAATTAAAAGGACAGCAATTATCATTTATGGCTACTTGTAAAGAAGGTGCTAGAAAAGATTTGGCATATGATTTAGTTTACTTCCATACAAGCCACGATTATCCAGCTGATAATGTTGTTTATGGAAAAATAGATGAATTAAAATTAATGTTCGATTTTCAAATAGATGAACTATTACCAATTCCACCTGAGGCTTTAATTGCCTGGAACTATATGACCAACAAAGGTATAGATTTTAAATTAAATTATGAAACTATGGCTAATAATGGTATTAGTTTCTTTTTACAAGAGTGTTTAGATGAAAAAGTTGAGGTAAATTGGTTGAAACGTAAAGTAAATTTAGTAGATTGGTATAAAGATAAAACAGTATACGAATGGTAAAATTAATAATATTCGATTTAGATGGTGTATTAGTAGAAGCTAAGAATATTCATTACCATGCTTTAAATAGAGCCTTAGGAGATGAATTTATTATCAGTTGGAATGAACACTTATCAACTTATGATGGTTTAAAAACATCACAAAAGTTAGATATGCTTACTAAAACAAGGGGTTTACCTACAACCTTACATTCTAAAATTTGGGAAGCAAAACAACATCATACTCTTAAAATGTTAAAGGAATTGAAACCTTCAACATCCTTACAATTAGTTATGTCTACTTTAATCGAGGATGGTTATAAATTAGCTGTAGCGTCAAATTCCATTAGAAAAACCGTAGTAACTGTGTTAGCTAAATTGGGTATTATAGAGTTTATGGATTTAATTATATCAAATGAGGATGTATTAAATTCAAAACCACACCCTGAAATGTATTGGCAAGCAATATCTAAAATGAAATGTTTACCTGAAGAAACTTTAATAGTTGAAGATTCACCTTATGGTTTACTTGCAGCAGCAAGGAGTAAGTCGTATATTCTACGAGTTAAGAATCCACAAGAGGTAACTTATAAAAATATATCTAAAAAATTAACACAAATACAAATGGGAGATACACAAAATATACCAGCATGGCATGATGAAACGTTAAATATATTAATACCAATGGCTGGTGCTGGTTCAAGGTTTGAAAAAGCAGGATATACTTTCCCTAAGCCACTTATTGAGGTAAAGAGTAAACCAATGATTCAAGTGGTAGTTGAAAACTTAAATATAAAAGCTAACTACATTTATGTAGTACAAAAATCACATCGTGAAAAATATAATTTAGATGCTTTATTAACATTAATAACACCGGGTTGTAAGATAGTTGAAACAGAAGGTATGACTGAAGGTGCTGCATGTACCGCTCTATTAGCTAAAGAACATATTAATTCAGATGCACCCTTGTTTTTTGCAAATTCAGACCAATTTGTAGAATGGGATTCAAATGAATTTATGTATAAAATGAATGAGACTAATGCTGATGGTGGTATTGTAACGTTTAAAGCAACTCATCCTAAATGGTCGTTTGCTAAAGTAAATGAACAAGGTTTAGTAACCGAAGTAGCAGAAAAGAAACCTATATCAAATACGGCAACTATAGGTTTTTACTATTGGAAACATGGTAGTGATTTTGTTAAATATTCAGAACAAATGATTAATAAGGATATTCGCGTAAATAATGAATTTTACGTATGTCCTGTATTTAATGAAGCTATCGAAGATGGAAAAATGATAAGAACATTTGATGTTAAAAAAATGTGGGGATTAGGTACTCCAGAAGATTTAGATTATTATCTTAAAAATTACTAATGATCCTCATATCTCATAGAGGGAATATAACTCGATCTATACCTGAAAGAGAAAACGACCCCAAATATATTTTAGAAGCTATAATCAACGGGTATCATGTTGAAATAGATGTTTGGTATATAGGTAATAAATTTAAATTAGGTCATGATAGACCAACGTATGATTTCCCTCATGAATTAATTAAATTTAATAGTTCTAAATTATGGCTCCATTGTAAAAATTTGGAGGCTGTATCTCAATTTAGTACATTGGATCAAAATGGAATATATTTAAACTATTTTTGGCATCAAGAAGATGATGTAACACTAACTTCAAAAGGATATATTTGGGCTTATCCTGGTAAACAACCTATAAAAAATAGCATAGCAGTTATGCCCGAATTAAAAAATGATAACCTATCTGAATGCATAGGAATCTGTAGTGATAATATATCAAATTATAAAAAATGAAATTAAGCGCAGTAGTAGTAACTCGAAATGATAATTATGGTGGAGATTTAAATGATAGGGCAACTTATTGTTTGAATTCTTTAATTGATACTTTTGATGAAGTAATTCTTATAGATTGGAACTCACCTAATAATAGACCTCTATTATGGGATATAGATAAAAAACTAAACCTTAAAGGTAATTTAAAACACATTGTTATCACTCCAGAAATTGCTTCTATTTTAACAAACGGAGACCCTGATGCTCAAGTGTGTTGTGAGACTTTAGGTCGTAATATAGGGATTAGAAGAGCAACTGGTGATTATATTGTTTCAACAAATATAGATGTAATAGCTCCTCGTAGGGATGAATTAGAAAAAACTATTATTAATGATTTAAATGAAAAAACATTTTATACTATATCTAGAAGACATATTGAATGGAAAGATATAGAAAAGTATCATGGAGGAGGTAGAAGATATTCTGAATGGGAATCACTTAGAGATCACTTAATCGAAAATAGTGAAGAACGTACTACAGGTGAATCTGTAGTTGAAGGTGATAACTATAGTATTATAAATTGTTGTGGTGATTTTCAATTAGCACATCGAAATATTTGGAATGAAATTAGAGGTTTTGAAGAAGAACTTATTTATGTTTTATACAGTGACACTAATGTTCAAAAGAAAGCTCTTAAACATGGTTTTGAATTAAAGGCTATTTACTCACCTGCTTTATTTCATATATTTCATGGTAAAGGTGGTGGTGGTTTTTTAGATGGTATTAATAGAAAAACAAATGATATGTATAGAGCTGTTACTGCACAAGAAAAAACAGAAAATTCTGATACTTGGGGGTTTGAACCCATTGAAATGGAATATGAAATATTATAATATTTATAGTAAAATACAATTAAATGGAAAATTTTAAATTAAACTTATCAGATATATTCCTATCAGAAGATTTTAAACTTGATGAAGATGGTTTTGATCAACGAAGTGGGTATGAATATAAATTAAAAGTAGGAGATAGAAGGTACATTTTAAATTACGATGTTAATAAGAACCCTACTAAAATGGGGATTAAGGTAAAGTTTTTCCCATTAGATGATAAAGGGAATGAAATTGAAAACCCTAGTGATGAATTACTTGCTCAAATGCAAAATGATATATCTACAAAATTATCACCTAAATTTAATGAGTATAAGTTAGAGTTTGATGAAGACGAAGGAGCACCAGAAGAAAATGTAGTTGCCTTTCAAATTCCATTATCATCATTTATATCTTTTATTGCAAACACTATATTCAAAGATAGTGAGTAAAAGAAGAAAACTATCAAACTTAAAAATGCTAGGCATTTCTGAAGAAGCTCTTAAACATTTTGTAGATGGTAATAAAGGTTTTTTATTCCTTGAAACCTTAGCAGGTATTAAACAAGCTATAAGACGTAAAAAACCTACTGCAGAAATTTGTAGTATAAACTCTAAGGATGTTATAGCAACAATAGAAAAAGAAGGTTGGGAAAATGCTTTAAGTTCATCTCTAGGATATTTTGAATCCGAAGATCAGTTTGAAC
>Ga0114915_1001482_pt1 | contig 10178 bp, 8 predicted proteins | sample MalvirAntarct_55_FD_87288 | JGI IMG/M metagenome (GOLD analysis project Ga0114915, IMG submission 87288) | Marine viral communities from the Global Malaspina Expedition - Malaspina viral metaG Antarct_55 | ecosystem: Environmental > Aquatic > Marine > Oceanic | place: South Georgia Island...
AGGGTGGTGATGGCGGCGATGTGGAGGCTCTCGGAGTCGTGCCAATCGGCGCCGCGCTCGGCGAGGTCGTAGAGCTCGTTGCCCTCGATGAAGATGCGGTAGGCGCCGCCCCAGTCCCCGCGATCGATCCGGATGAGGCCGACGTTGGCCTTGGCGGGGTCGTCGACGTCGTTGAGACGCATCCCGTGGATCGTGCTGTCACAGATCGCGATGTCGTGGGTGTTGGCCTCTCGGTTCCCGCCCATCGCTCACTTGGGGTGAGCTGGTGCACACCTGGCGCGAGCGCGCCGGCGGGTGGACGGGGCTCGCCGAAGAGCTGCTCCGCCGCGGAGGCGCGGTCGCGGAGATGCCGACAACCTCGAGACAGTCGAGCGCGGGAGCTCGACTCGTTCGAGGCGGGGCGGGCGATCTGCGCGGCGATCCCCGCGGACACGGCGATCCCCGTCGTCGACTTCCGCCGCGCGCTCGGTCTCGGCTATTGCGCGTGGAAGCTCGGCCAGCCGAGCGAAGGCGTCGAGCTCGCCCTCGAGGCCGCCGACCACGCTGGCGACGGAGGTCTCGTGCGGCTGCGCGCGATGGCGCTCAACCTCGCGAGCCGCATCGCCATCGGCGACCGTGCCGCCGAGCTGCGTGCTCGCGCGCGTCGTCTCTCGGCGCGGCTCGAGGACGAGGAGCTGCTCGCGCGCGTCGAACGGCCGAGGTCAGGCGACTGACCCAGCGTCCCGTGATGAGAGTCATGACGCGACCGGCGCGCGGCCTCTCAGTCGACGACGAACTCGTCTTCGCCGGGTGGGGTGTAGACGACCTTGTAGAGGTCGGTGCGGCGGTCGAGCCAGTTCTGGACGGTGCCGGTGCGGCGGGCGCGGCGGAGGAGCTCGAGATCGACGTCCTGGAAGAGCACGGTCTCGACGTTGGGCTCCGCCTCGACCGCCACGCCGTCCCGCGCGAAGGGGATGTCGCTGGGCGTGAAGATGCCGCTCTGCGCGTAGTGGGTGTCGGCGTTCTCCACGAGGGGGAGGTTGCCGACGCAGCCCGCGTTGACGACGTAGACCTGGTTCTCGATCGCGCGCGCCTGGCAGCAGAGGCGGACGCGGAGGTGGCCGTGGCGGTCGTTGGTGTTGGAGGGGACGAAGAGGATCTTCGCGCCCTTCTTCACCGCGACGCGCGCGAGCTCGGGGAACTCGCTGTCGTAGCAGATGAGGATGGCGACCTTGCCGAAGTCGGTGTCGAAGATCTCGACCTTGTCGCCGCCGGCGATGCCCCACCACTTCGCCTCGTTCGGCGTGACGTGGATCTTCTTCTGCTTGCCGATCGAGCCGTCGCGGCCGAAGAGGTAGGCGATGTTGTAGAGGAGGCCGTCGTCCTCGAGCGCGAGCTGGCTGCCGCCGATGATGTTGATGTTGTAGTGGGTCGCCAGGCGGCCGAAGAGCTCGAGGTAACGCGGGGTGAAGTCGGCGAGGCGGCGCGCGCCCTCGGCCGGTCGGCGCTCGTCGATGAGCGAGAGGAGCTGCACGGTGAACAGCTCCGGGAAGCAGAGGAAGTCGGCCTTGTAGTCGCTCGCCGTGTCGACGAAGAACTCGCACTGCCGCTCGAACTCCTCCCAGCTCTCGAGCAGGCGCATCTTGTATTGCACGAGTGAGAGGCGCACCGAGAGCACCGAGCGCCGCATCTTCTTGCGGCGAGACTTCGGCACGTAGTCGAGGTTCGGCCACTCGAGGCAGGTCGCCCAGCCGCCCGAGTCCTCGTCGTTGGGGAGGTAGTCCTCGATGAGCTGGCGCAGCTGGAAGCCGTTGGAGAGCTGCGTGGTCAGGACGGGGTCGTAGAGCTGCTTCGTGATGACCCTCTCGACGTACTCGTGCGCGCTCAGCTCGTCCCTGTGCTTCGCGTAGCCGGGGATGCGCCCGCCGACGATCATGCGCGCGCAGTTGAAGTCGCGCGCGATGCGCTTGCGCTCCTCGTACAGGCGCCGGGCGAGCTTCTGCCCGCGGTAGTCGGGGTCGACCATCATCTCGATGCCGTAGAGCGTGTCGCCCTCGGGGTCGTGGTTCTCGAGGTAGCCGTTGCCCGAGATCTCGAGGTAGTCGTGCCAGTCGGTGTAGTCGTCGTACTGGACGATGAGCGCGGAGCTGCTCGCCACCATCTCGCCGTCCACCTCGATGCACACCTGCCCCTCGGGGAAGCGGGAGATCATGCTCTCCATCTGCGCGGGCAGCCACGGCTTGAGCGTGGGGAAGCACCGCGTCAGCAGGGCCTTCCACTCGTCGTAGTCCTCGAGCCGGAGCTGGCGGACACGGATGCGGGTCTCGAAATCGCTGAGGTCAATCTTCACGCGGCGCATCTTAGTCGCGGCGCGCCCGTTCGCACGAGAGGAACGTGAGCGGGCATTGATTCGAGGGATTGACTTCGGGCTGGCGATGCATCATCTAACCGGTGGAGCCTCTGTCATGACGCCCCGGACCATCACGACCGACCTCACGCGAGTCCTCCGCTTCGGCGGGCGGGCCTGCGGGCGGCGCGATCTGTCCGGCCCGTCGTACGCGCTCCTGTCGGTCTGGCCGGTATCGCGCTGACCGCGGCGGGAATCTCCGCGTAGAGCCGCCCAAGCTGCGCTCTACGTGCCCCCGCCGCGGATGGTCCGAACCGTCCGACGTCCGTCCGGGCGTCGATCTCCGCACGCGCCGATGAGCCGGCGCGCGGTGCGTGCACCCGTATGTCTTTCGGAGGTCATCATGACCGGAACAATCGCCATTTCTCGCCAACGCAACCTCGGAATCATCGCTCATGTCGACGCGGGCAAGACCACGCTGACCGAGCGGATCCTCTTCCACGCCGGCCGCATCCATCGGATCGGCGGCGTCGACGAGGGCACCACCACCACCGACCACCGACCCGAAGAGCAGGCCAAGGGCATCACCATCACCGCCGCGGCGGTCTCGTGCGCCTGGGGCGATCACGCGCTGACGCTGATCGACACCCCCGGGCACGTGGACTTCACGATGGAGGTGGAGCGCTCGCTGCGCGTGCTCGACGGGGCCGTCGTTCTTCTCGACGCGGTGGCCGGCGTGGAGCCGCAGACCGAGACGGTGTGGCGACAGGCCGAGCGGCACGGGGTGCCTCGGATCGCGTTCGTGAACAAGCTCGACCGCGCCGGGGCCGACCTCGACCGCGCGGTGCGCTCGCTGCGAGACCGACTCGGGGTCCGCCCGCTCGTGCTCACGCTGCCCGACGGAGAGCCCCTCTCGGCGATCCTCGACGTGGTGCGACGCGAGCGCGTGACCTTCGACGACGAGGGCCGAGTGGCGTCGCGCGTGCCGTGTGACGATCCCCGGATCGACGCGGCGCGCGAGGCGCTCGTGGAGGCGTGCGCGGAGCTCGACGAGGCGCTCCTGGAGAGCTTCGTCGAGGGCGGTGACGTCAGCGCCGAGGCGCTGCTGGCTGTGCTGCGGCGCGGGACCCTCGAGGGTCGCTGGTTGCCCGTGCTCGCGGGCTCGGCGTATCGAAACGTCGGCGTCCCGCTCCTGCTCGACGCGGTGGTCGCGCTGCTCCCCGATCCGTCGGAGGCGGCGCCTCTCGCGGAGGGCTGGGCACGCGCGGCCGACGCGCCGCTCGCCGGGCTCTGCTTCAAGGTCGACTTCGACACCTTCGGCGCGCTCGCCTTCGTGCGCGTGTACGCGGGCGTGCTGCGCCGCGGGGACGTCGTGGCCGTGCAGTCTCGCAAGCTCCGTGTCGGTCGCCTCGTCCGGCTCTTCGCCGCTCAGCGTGAGGACGTCGAGGAGGCGCCCGCGGGGAGCATCGTGGCGCTGGTCTCGGCCGATCTCTCGACCGGGGACACGCTGTCCGAGCCGTCCCATCCCATCTCGCTCGAGCCGGTCCGCGCACCCGACGCGGTGATGCGCGTGGCCATCGAGCCCAGGACCCGCAGCGATCGCGATCGTCTCCCGAAGGCGCTCGCGCGGCTGCGGGTCGCCGACCCGTCCCTTCGCGTGATCGCCGACCCCGACACGGGGCAGACGCTCCTCGGGGGCATGGGTCAGCTACACCTCGAGATCGCGGTCAGCCGGCTCTCCACCGAGCACGGCGTGACCGTCGACGTCGGCGCGCCCCGCGTCGCGTACCGTGAGACGGTCTCGTCCCGCGCGCGCGTCGATGAGGTGCTCCGGAAGCAGACCGGCGGCCCGGGCCTCTTCGCCCACGTGGTGATGGAGCTCGAGCCGGCGTCGCCCGGAGAAGGCTTCGTCTTCGAAGACCGGATCCGCGGTGGCGCGATCCCGCGCGAGTACGTCTCGGGCGTCCGGAAGGGCGTCGAGGCGGCGCTCGGGTCCGGTGTCCTCGGCCACCCCGTGGTCGATGTGCGGGTCCGTCTCCTCGACGGATCCACCCACCCCAACGACTCGAGTGAGCACGCCTTCGCGCTCTGCGCGGAGCAGGCCTTCCGCGCCGCGCTGCGGCAGGCGGGCCCGGTGCTCCTCGAGCCGCTCGTCCGTCTCGAGGTGCACGCACCCGAGGCGCACGTCGGCGACCTGATCGGGGACCTGTCCGCGCGCCGCGGCCGGATCCTCGGGATGGAGACCGAGCGCGATCTCGTCCGCGTGGAGGCGGAGGCGCCGCTCGCCGAGCTCTTCGGCTACGCGACCGACCTCGCCAGCCTCGCGCGCGGCCGGGGCACGCATCATCTCGAGCTCGCGCGCTACGCCCCGGTCCCGGAGGGTGTGCGCGTGCGCAGCTGAGGCCGAAGGCGGCGCGCCCATCCGCGGGCGCGCTGCCTCCTTTCTACCGTCGTCGCGCTTCGGCGGGCGTCTTGTGGCCTGAACGGTGGGACCTACGTCGCTCAGCAGCCACTCCCGATCCCCCTGCAGTAAGGCCAACATGCTCGAGACCGCGGCGGCGTACACGCGACAGGTCGATGGGGCCGCGGCCGGCCGCGAGCTCGGTGAAGCGCTCCGTCGCGAGCTCGGTGAAGACCTCCACGCGGTGGTGGTCTTCGCGTCCTCACGCTTCGACCACGAAGCGTTGCTCGCCGCGCTCCACGACGCGGCGTCACCGAAGATCCTCATCGGCGCCTCCTCGGCGGGCGAGTTCACGCAGAAGGAGCGCGGGGAGGGGACGGCGTGCGCGCTCGCCATCCGCTCCGACCACCTTCGGTTCTCGTCCGGTCTCGGGAGGCGCGTCAGCGAAGACCCGACCCGGGCCGCGCGGGAGGTGGTCGATGGCTTCGTCGGCGTGGACGCGCCCGAGTACCCGCACCGCGCGGCGCTGGTGATGACCGACGCGCTCGCCGGCCACAGCGACAACCTCGTGGAGCAGCTCACCGTCATGACGGGCGCGCGCTACGAGTTCGCGGGCGGAGGCGCGGGGGACGACGCGCAGTTCAAGCGCACCCACGTCTTCTGCGGGACCGAGGTGTGCACGGACGCGGTGGTCGCCCTCGAGATCCTCAGCGAGAAGCCGCTCGGGGTCGGCGTCGGCCACGGCTGGCGACCGGCGAGCCGGCCCTTTCGCGTCACCAAGGTCGAGGGCAAGCGCCTCGTGAGCCTCAACGGGCTCCCCGCGATCGAGGTCTTCGAGGAGCACGCGGCGAGCTCGGGGCAGGCGCTGGACCGGGCCGACCCGCTCCCGTTCTTCCTGCACAACATCCTCGGCGTGGAGACCGAGGAGGGGCACCGCCTCCGGGTGCCGCTCTCGGTCGGTGACGACGGAGCGGTCGCGTGCGCGGCGGAGATCCCCGAGGGCGCGCGGGTGCGGATCATGAGCGCGACCAACGACTCCGCGGTCGAAGCCGCGGGGAACGCCGCGCGCTCGGCGGTTCAGGCCCTCGGGGTCGAGAAGCCCGGCGCGGCCGTGTTCTTCGACTGCGTCGCCACCCGGCTTCGCATGGGGGACGTGTTCGGCTTCGAGCTGGACAGGGTGGCCGAGGCGCTCGGGGAGGCGCGCTTCGTCGGGTGCAACACCTACGGGCAGATCGCGCGCGGCGCCGGGCAGTTCGGCGGCTTCCACAACTGCACCGCAGTCGTGTTCGTCTTCCCGCGATGACCGAGGAGGACACGGCGCTCCTCGGACTCGTCGCCGCGCTCGGCGACCTGGAGCGGCGCGAGTCGGTATGCAGAGAGCTGTCCGCCCGGCTCGGCGCGCGCGAGCTCTATGTCTTCGTCGCGGACCACGAGCTGGACGGGCAGCTCGTCCCCGCGATGGGGTTCGCGGCCGTGGTGCCGGGCGGACCGGAGTGGCGGGCGCTGCTCGAGCAGGTCAGGACGCCCGGCCCGCACCGAGCGCGCGTGCGCACCCGCGAAGGCGACGAGGACGACGCGGTCGCATATGGATACGACGGCTGGGCCATCGTGGCGGTCGGGCTCGACGCGCTGCCCGAGCTGATCTCCAAGATGGCGCCGATGATGAAGGCCATGGTGCAGGCCGAGCACCGCGTGCGGATCGCGGGCGCCGAGGTGGATCTCGCCCAGCAGAACGCGCGACGGTTCACCGCGCTCGCGCGCGCGCTCGAGGCGACCCGCGCGGACCTCGAGCAGACGCTCCGCGCTCATGAGCGCCAGGCACAGCAGCTCGACCTGGCGCGGGTGGAGGCCGAGGAGGCGACGCGGGTGAAGGATGACTTCCTCGCCATGCTCGGCCACGAGCTGCGCAACCCGCTCGCGCCCATCGTCACCGCGCTCGAGCTGCTCGACGTCGAGGGCGCCGATTCGCGCGAGCTCAGGGTGATCGACCGGCAGGTGCGACACCTCCAGCGTCTGGTCGACGATCTCCTCGACGTGGCGCGCATCGCCCGCGGCGCGATCTCCATCGCCACCGAGAGGGTGGAGCTCCGCGAGGTCGCCGTCCACGCGGTCGACATGGCGAGCCCGCTCCTCGAGGAGAAGCGACAGACGCTGGTGATGCGCATGCCCGAGCACGGGCTCCCGCTCGACGCGGACCCCGCGCGCTTCGCCCAGGTGATCGCCAACCTCCTCATCAACGCGGCGCGCTACTCGCCGGAGGGCGCGCAGGTCACGCTCCGCGCGGATCGTGAAGACGACCGCGTGCACCTGCGCGTCGAGGACGAGGGCGTCGGGCTCGAGCCAGACACGCTCGAGCGGATCTTCGACCGCTTCCGGCAGGAGAACATCGCGTTCGACCGATCCCATGGCGGGCTGGGGCTGGGTCTCGCGATCGCGCGGAGCCTGGTGGAGCTCCACCGCGGGCGGATCTGGGCCGAGTCCGATGGGCTTCAGCGAGGCGCCGTCTTTCACGTCGAGGTGCCCGCGCTCGAGGTGAGCGAGGCGGAGATGACGCCCCGCCCCGCAGACGCGCCCTCCGACGCGCCCCCGAACGTGCGGGTCCTGGTGGTCGACGACAACGAGGACGCGGCCACCATGCTCACCGTCCTGCTGCAGAAGCGCGGCTACGAGACGTGCACCGCGTTCGACGGGCCGGGCGCGCTCGGCGCCGTGAGGGCCTTCGAGCCCGACGTGGCCATCCTCGACATCGGCCTGCCCGTGATGGACGGCTACGAGCTCGCCGAGCACCTCCGCGAGCGGCTCGCCTCGCGACCGCCGCGCTTCATCGCGCTCACCGGCTATGGCCAGGCCTCCGACCGACGTCGCACCGCGGAGGCGGGCTTCGAGGCCCACCTCGTCAAGCCCGTCGACATGCGGGCCCTGGAGGCGCTCTTGGCGGGCCGACACGGCGCGTCGGACGCATCGGCTCCGAGCGACGAAGCGCGCTGAATCTCGGGCCTTGACGTCGTATTGCGAAGCTGTCAGCTCATGTTTCATGAAACGAACGCTCGTCCTCGGGGCGCTGCTCGCCCTGTCCGCGTGTGACGCGTCGCCGCTGAGTTGCATGGAGGCCGATCTCGCGATCTCGGCCCGCTTCGAGGAGGCCCTCGCGCCGCACCGCGCGTGCGAGGTCGACGCCGACTGCGGGCTCTTCTCGCCGCGCGTCGAGTGCGCCGACTCGCAGTTCGAGTTCTGCCCCAGCTCGGCCCGGACCGACTCGCTCGAGGGCGCGCAGCGCGACGTGCAGGCCCTGGGCGAGGCCGACTGCGTGCGCGTGTCCCCCGGCTGCGTGTCGTCCGCGACCTGCGCGCCCGCCACGGCCGAGTGCGTCGAGGGCGTCTGTCGGGCCGTCTCCAGCCCCTGACGCGCGCCTGGCCGGGCCGTGTAGAGTCGCCCTGCCATGCGTGAATTTCCCGAGGGCTTCCTCTTCGGCGCCGCGACCAGCAGCCACCAGGTCGAGGGCGGCAACGTGCACAACGACTGGTGGGACTGGGAGCAGGCCGGGAAGATCGAGGACGGCACCACCAGCGGTGACGCGGCGGGCTGGTGGGCGGGGAGGGCCGAGGAGGATCTCGCGAAGGCGGCGGAGCTCGGGCATCGAGCGCATCGGATGAGTCTCGAGTGGAGCCGGCTCGAGCCCGAGGTGGGGCGCTTCGACGGTGACGCGTTCGAGCGATACCGGGAGATCCTGCGCTTCGCCGCGAGCCGCGACCTCACCATCCTCTGCACGCTCAACCACTTCACCCTGCCCCGGTGGATCGCGAAGATGGGCGGCTGGACGCACCCCAACGTGCCCGCGCTCTTCGAGGGCTTCGCCACGCGCGCCGCGGACGCGCTCGGCCCGCACGTGGCGCTCTGGGCGACGCTCAACGAGCCGAGCGTGCTCGCCTACATGGGCTACGCGGGGACGCGCTGGCCGCCGGGGCGCGGGAGCATGCGGGCCTGCTTCACCGCGATGCGGCACATGCTCGACGCGCACGCGCTGGGCTACCGCGCGCTGCACCGCACCTTGCCCCAGCCGCGGGTGGGGATCGTGCTGAACATGCCGCGCTTCGCGCCCGCCGATCCCTCGCGCGCGCTCGATCGCTGGGCGGCCGCGGCGCAGGACTGGGCCTTCAACGGCGCGGCGCTGCACGCGCTGGCGGAGGGGCGCTACGCCTTCCCGCTCAGGGCGATCCCCGCGCCCGCGCCGCTGCTGCGCCGCAGCTTCGACTGGGTCGGTCTCAACTTCTATGGTCGCTACGACGTTCGCTTCGACCCGAGCGCGGTCGGCGAGGCCTTCGGCCGCCACGTGCAGACGCCGACGGTGCGCACCGAGCGCAACGACTGGGGACAGCCCGATCCCGGCGCCATGGTCGCCCAGCTCGAGCGATTGTCCGCGCTCGGCGTGCCGCTCTACGTGACCGAGAACGGCACCTGCGACGAGACCCAGCGGACCGACTACCTGCGCAGCCACCTCGAGGCCATCGCCGACGCGGCGCACGAGGGGCTCGACGTGCGCGGGTACTTCGCGTGGTCGCTCGTGGACAATTTCGAGTGGGCGGAGGGCTGGAGCACGCGCTTCGGCCACCTCGCGCTCGATCGCGAGACCCAGGCGCGGACCGAACGTGAGACGGCGCGGGCGTACGCCGAGGTCATCGCGAGGGGCGCCCGCGCGGATTGAGCCGTGGCGGAAGCTTCCGTCAGATCTGCGGAGAAAACGACCTTGCGTGGGGGAAAACCCCCGTCTGGTGACATGTTCAGCGCAGCACATCTGGCATAGGCTCGACCGGCGCCATGTCCCTTCGTGAGGTCATTCAGCTCCCGCACGCGCGGGTGGTGGTCGAGGCCCGAGACACCCACCTCTTCCTCCTGGAGGAGGGCGAGCTGCGCTCGGTCGACGAGGTCGACCGCTACACGCGCGCGGTGGACCGGGTGATCGCGAAGACGCGCCTGAAGAAGGGCGTCATCGACGCCCGGGGCGAGATCGGCGAGCCCAGCAAGGCGGTCCGCGAGGCGATGTGGGGGTGGATCCTCGCCCCGGACCGTGGCTTCAACCAGGTCGCGTTCGTGCTGCCGTCGGAGATGGCGGTCGCGCGGGTGAACATGACCGCGCTCGCGCAGCGCGCCTTCGTGCGGGCGTTCGAGAGCGACTTCGCGGCGCAGCGCTGGCTGGTCCGGCCCCGCATGAGCACGGGGAGCTTCCGGCCGCCGTCCTCTCGGCCGCCCCCGATGACCGCGCCGCCCACGCGCTCCGACAGCCCGGGGCTCTACTCGTCGAGCGACGTGTCCAGCGAGGACACGCGCCGCCGGCCGCCGCGCGCCAGCCGTGAGGTGTCGAGATCGGGGGAGCGGCCCGCGCTCGGCCCGGACGGCAAGCCGCGGCCGCCCTCGGCCAAGTCCAAGGGCGCCTGAGGCTCAGCCGGGCAAGAC
>Ga0114915_1001485_pt1 | contig 10167 bp, 11 predicted proteins | sample MalvirAntarct_55_FD_87288 | JGI IMG/M metagenome (GOLD analysis project Ga0114915, IMG submission 87288) | Marine viral communities from the Global Malaspina Expedition - Malaspina viral metaG Antarct_55 | ecosystem: Environmental > Aquatic > Marine > Oceanic | place: South Georgia Island...
CAAGGTGACGTGAAAATTACAATTCCGACATCTTCCAGACGACACTAGGTCCCACGAGGTAATCTGCCTACTAACGCAAGATAGGACCTAGGCTGGCATGAAAATTCTATTAGTAGAGGATGAGAAAAAGACCGGAAACTATCTGAAGCAAGGCCTGACAGAAGCCGGCTATATCACCGACTGGGTTACAGATGGCTTATCCGGGAAACATCAAGCTACTACAGAGAAATACGACCTCATTATTCTAGATGTGATGCTGCCAGGGCTGGATGGTTGGTCGGTACTAGCCGCAATTAGAGCGATTGATCAGTCACTACCTGTGCTCTTTTTAACAGCTAAAGATCAAGTAGAAGATCGAATTAAAGGCATAGAGCGTGGAGCCGATGACTATCTCGTCAAACCATTTGCATTTGCCGAACTCCTTGCTCGCATCAAGGGACTGTTACGCAGAGGGCAGCATCGCGAAGAGGTTGTAATTTGTATCGCCGACCTTGAGTTAGATCTGCTTCGTCGGCGAGTGATGCGGGCAGGACAACGAATCGATTTAACGGCAAAAGAGTTCGCCTTACTGGAACTTTTTATGCGGCGGCAAGGTGAGATTTTGCCAAGATCACTGATTGCATCTCAAGTTTGGGACATGAATTTTGATAGCGACACCAACGTGATAGAGGTCGCTATTAAACGCTTACGAAGTAAGGTTGATCAAGGCTTTAGTCCGCGACTCATTCAAACAGTGCGCGGCATGGGCTATGTCTTGGAGATTAACAATGAAGAGACTGCCTAACTCGATTAGCCTACGCATCAGCTTCATTTTCACTACTTTTACAGCGCTCATTTTATTAATTATGGGCATCGTAATTCATCAGTTAGTGACACATCATTTTGAGACACAAGACCGCAGCTTGCTCGAAGGCAAAGTGGCATTGATACGAAATATACTGCAGCAAATGCCCGATAATGAATCGATGGTACTGCTGCAACTTAAAGATGCGTTAGTCGGGCATCACGGATTAGTTGTGCAAATTGAGCGACCAATAGGCACACCACTGCTTACTACCATCGCTACGCAAATACCTGACCAAGCTACTCATCAAAGCGTGGACTTGCCGCTCGCTGAATGGCAGCTGAATCATAAAAACTACCGTGGAGTAATCGCCACTCATCCACAAACAACAATGTTCATGAGCGACCGTATTGTTGTTGGTGTTGAGACCACTGGCCATATCCAGTTTCTGAATGAATTTCGCCAACAACTACTGCTCATTGGTGGCATAGGCACAATAAGCCTCATGCTTTTGGGATGGTTAGCGGCATGGCGTGGACTACGACCAGCCAAGTCCATGGCTAAAGTTGCAGAAGGGATATCTGCTCAGAATTTGACGGGTCGGCTTGATGTAAACAATGCACCTTCAGAGCTAAAGCCATTAGCCATTGCCTTCAATGACATGTTAGATCGGCTTGGAGTTGCGGTGATCCGGCTATCCGATTTTTCATCTGATCTTGCTCATGAGCTACGCACACCCATCAACAACCTAATGACACAAACCCAAGTGAGCCTCTCAAAGCCTCGCGAGCTGCGTGTGTATCAAGATGTTCTATCCTCCAACTTAGAAGAATTTGAGCGGCTCGCCCGCATTATCTCGGACATGCTTTTCTTAGCTAAAGCAGACCACGGCTTAAGCCTACTCAATTTACAGAAAGTAGATTTGCGACAAGAAGTCCTCGCTCTGTTCGAGTTTTACGATGCACTAGCCGCAGAGAAAGGCATGCTCCTAAATGTCTCCGGCTCTGCATTCGTACCGGGCAATAAGCTCATGCTATGTCGAGCACTGAGTAACTTGATCTCGAACTCAATCAAATATGGCAACGCACAAAGCAGCATTTTGATTCAGCTAAGCGAGCAAGAAAACATCGCCGCTATATCTGTTGAAAATGAAGCAGCCACACTTTCTACAGAGCAAATATCACGCCTCTTTGATCGATTTTATCGAACAGATGCATCTCGGCAACGAACCGAGGAAGGCTCCGGCCTAGGACTGGCTATTACTAAGTCGATTGTGAATGCACATGGCGGAACAATTCAGGCTGCATCAGCCAATAACATAGTTAGATTTGATCTTACGTTCACTCAAAGTCGATAGCGCGGAAGTCTCTAGTAGGCCGAATTAGGTCCGCAAGAGCTCGGCACTATCCATACACTAAACAAATCGAGGATTTATCATGATGACCAAAAAGTTTGCTCTGTATGCAGGTGTTGCCGCAATCGCTCTTGCTGCGGGCGTCACCACACTGGCGATACAGGCTAATGAACCCTCCGAAGCATCGTCCTCTGTGGCCATCGCTGACGCATCAGGCCGAGCCATCACAATTTATAAGAGCTCTACCTGCAGCTGCTGCCAGTCCTGGGTTGAACACCTGGACACCAATGGCTTTGAGACCACCGTTGTAGATACCGACAATCTTAACGAAATCAAGCAGCAGTATGGTGTGCCTCGTGAAATGGCCTCCTGCCACACTGCACTAATCGGTGACGTGGTAATTGAGGGGCATGTGCCGGCCGATGACATCGTCGCTTACTTGGAAAATCCGCAGCCTGACACGGTAGGGCTTTCAGTACCCGGTATGGTTCAGGGTAGCCCCGGCATGGAGACAGGCAAGAAAGAGAATTACCAAGTCATCGCCTTTGGCGCCAACGGTCAGCAAAGTGTGTTCCGTGAACACAGAGATTACTGAGATGGGCAGTCAATCTCACGGCTAAAAAGTTGCGCGCAACTTTAAAACCCGCCTGAACTTACCATTATGGAAAGCTTGATCTTAAAGGTGCCGTCAGTTATGACCGCGCATTTCGACTAACTGGAGAGACACCATGCATACATTTAAAGTTTCAGGAATAGGCGGCGGTAGCTGTGTGGCGAAAATCACTGCGGCCCTTCATGCACCCGATTCCAACGCATCTGTCAGCGCTGCACTATCACAAGGTCAGGTATGAATTGAGTCATCTCTAGCTGATGAGCTTTTAGCTAATGCAATTAGAAGCGTAGGCTTTGATGTGCAGTAAATCACTTGAAAGAAGCTTTCAAAATGCAAATGACACTATCTGTTTTACTCACAATTGTTGCGATTATTCATCTTATGCCACTTGTTGGTGTCATTAGCCGTCAGCGCATTAATAGTGGCTACGGCATTGATACGACGGACTCAAATGTTGCTATTTTGATGCGCCATCGAGCCGTGCTATTTGGATTGCTTGGCACACTTCTATTGTGCGCTGCTTGGCTTCCCACCTATCAAGGACTCGGCTTATTGGTGGGGTTTATAAGCGTTATATCGTTTTTACTGATTGCTTGGGCTGAAGGGGGTGTAAACCCACAAGTGCAGCGTGTAGTCGCCGCGGACTGCGTCGCCCTTGCTTGCCTAATACTGGGCTCAGTGAGCTATTACCTGAGCTCACCATTGTGAGACAGTTGTTATGGTGGCGTTTATTAGTTGCAGCTACAGCAAGCCTACATAAGGCTCATAAGTTGTAGTGATCTTCGTGCTTATTACGAGAAGCTCAGAGATCACTAGTAATGTCATTTTTAGATGCTCATAACGGCATAATCACAAGCAGTGACTTAACTTGTCGGCACCAAACTAACGGAGTACGCCATGCCTGCCCATGAAAAGATCAATTACGTCGAGTTTCCCGCACGCGATCTAGCTGTGACCAAAAGTTTTTTTACAGCCGCGTTCGGATGGGTATTTGAGAGTTATGGCCCCGACTACATCGCATTCTCAGGTCAAGGTCTCGATGGTGGATTTTTCAAATCTGACCTAGCTGCTAGCACCCGGAATGGTAGCGCTTTAATTGTTTTCTATAGCAACAATCTTGAACAGACACTAGCCAAAATTGAAGCATCTGGTGGCGGAATAGTTGAGCCAATCTTCAGTTTTCCAGGCGGTCGCCGATTTCATTTCAGCGAACCTAGTGGTAATGAGTTTGCGGTTTGGTCTGAGCAATAGGTACTGACAAGTTAACCTTCAGGCTTAGCAAGAATTGACCCTACTGCCTTTACGCAACTACAGATCTCCACGTTGGCTTGCTGAAGTTAGATGCCTGCCTAGATTGAGTAGATTAGATACTGCTGCATGATTCGTTAGGAGTAGCTGAGCCTGGCTCGGCGACTTGAAACATCTCACCCCTCGCTCTCGAAATCACGTCAAATCATGCGATTGCTCTGCCCTGTTGTTCGCGTATTTAGCTGTATTGTGATGAACAGTCGGCATTAGCTCGCGCAGAGCAACTTTGTAGCTGGCCAACTTATTAGTAACTATGACCAAGATGGCTCAATGGAAAAAAAGAAGGCCGAGGGCTATTTTTGATATAACCAAAGTTATATTTATTGCGATAAATCGGTATTTCTAATTCGCATAATCTATTTATATGATGGCGCATCTCAGCAACTTACGGCGCCCTCGGCCATGAAAATTCGTCACCCAGACCTCAACGATCAAGCCATTAACCCCGAGCATCAAGCGCTTGGCTTGCCACCAGTGGAGTACGCGGTCACGCACGCGCAAGAGCAGCCGCTGCTGACCATCGCGGGCTATATGATTGTTGCGATTTTAGTCAGCCTCGTTGGCTACTTCGTCTATCGTCTATTTTGGGGCAACGCCGTGATCTCCGGCAGCACACTCGTGCTCGACGCCCTGCACAACCCGCTGTTCTGGACAGCCGTGGCCGTTGGCCTAGTTGCACAAATGATCGATGGCGCCTTGGGTATGGCCTACGGCATTACTGCCACCACCTTTTTACTTGCCGCAGGCGCACCACCCGCAATGGCCAGCGGCGCCACGCATCTTGCCGAGGTGTTCACCACCGGCGTCTCCGGCATCTCTCATCTCAAACTGGGCAATGTGAACAAGCGCCTGGTGCTGAGTTTGCTGGTGCCCGGCCTCATTGGCGGCTTACTTGGCACCTATGTGTTAAGCAACGTAGATGGTCAGCTCTTAAAACCATTTATCAGTGCTTATTTACTGCTCATGGGTTTGTATGTATTCAGCAAAGCCTTCAAAACCATCCAGCAAGCGCGCGAAATTAATGCCGCTAAAGTCGCGCCGCTGGCGCTGTTTGGCGGCTTTATGGACACCACCGGGGGCGGTGGTTGGGGCCCGATTGTGACGACGTCATTGGTCGGTGCTGGTCACGACCCACGCACCACCATTGGCTCAGTAAACTTCGCGGAATTTTTTCTCACCGTGACCGTGGCCGCGGCTTTTTTCACCATCCTAGACAGCACGGTATGGATTTTTGTCGCCGGTCTCGCCCTGGGCGGTCTGTTCGCTGCGCCATTCGCCGCGCTCATCACGCGGCATTTGAAAACGCGCACACTGCTGATGCTAGTCGGCAGTTTAATTAGTCTGGTCAGCTTGGTGAATTTAGCCAAATGGATGTTTTAAGGGTACTGACAAGTTAACTGCTTAGCGCAGCAATAGTTGACTCTTGCTCCTCTAAGCAACCACCGCTACCTGAACCGCGTAGACTCGTGCGATTGCTCAGCTCTGTTGTTAGCGTATTTAGCTGTATTGTGATGAGCAATCGGCATTAGCTCGCGCTGAGCTACCTTATAGCTTGCCAACTTATCAGTGACTATCGTTCGTGGCTCGCCGCCACTGCTGCGTAACAAGCGCTTGAAGAACTGTCACGTGCTGCACCATTACGACGACTCTGAACATAAACATCGATCACTTCACAGTCTTGAGCGACAGCTCGCCACAACATAGTGCTGCTTTCCGTTTATCCTGATGAACACCTCGTCGAGATAAAACGTATCGCCGAGGCCGATATGCCTGCGCTTAAGCTTGCGAGCGTATTCGGATCCAAACTTGATGAACCAAAGACGGATCGCCTCATAACTGACAGAGATACCCTTCTCTGCCAGCAAGTCTTAGATATCACGAAAGCTCAAGTTGAAACGGTAGTAGACCCATATCGCATAACTGATGATGCTGGGGTGAAAGGGATGTCGTTTGTATGTGTTCATCGGCAAATTACCTCAACCAGCGAGTTAACTTGTCAGTACCTTAGCCGTGGCATGATAAGCAGTGGGTATCAACGAATTTTCACAAGCAGCTACTTGGCTTGTCAGTACCCAGCAATCCACACAACATTGCTTAAAGCTATCAAAAATTAATAATCAATCAATTTTTGAACCGCTCAATAAGTTCATACACTACAACGAGTGGATAGTAGCGAACTCATTTTGAGATCGTTGTGTTCCCCAAGCCCTAGTGTATTCGGAGAATAAAAATGCGCACACCATTCACATGCTCAACCACCATGAAATCACTCGCCGCGGCCATTGCCTTAGTCGCCATGCCGCTACTGCCCGCTAGTGCTGTTGCTGCGCCTGAAATGCGAGGCCACCAATTCTATTGGCCCGAAGTCATTGACCTGTCAGCCTTACGCCAACATGCCGTAGAGTCAAACCCCTACGGCGCCAACTTCGACTACGCGAAAGCTTTCGCCAAACTAGACCTAAACGCCGTTAAAACCGATATCAAGAAAGTGCTGACTACCTCACAACCGTGGTGGCCAGCTGACTATGGCAATTACGGTCCGTTCTTTATTCGCATGGCCTGGCACAGCGCCGGCACCTATCGCGTCATTGATGGTCGCGGTGGTGCTGGCGGTGGCCAACAACGTTTCGAGCCGCTCAATAGCTGGCCCGATAACGCCAGCCTAGATAAAGCGCGTCGCCTACTCTGGCCGATTAAGCAAAAATATGGCGCCAGCATTTCATGGGCTGATTTAATGGTCTTAACCGGCAACGTCTCGCTCGAGTCCATGGGCTTTAAAACTTTCGGCTTCGCCGGTGGCCGCACCGATGACTGGGAACCCGACCACGTCTATTGGGGCCCAGAAAATGAGTTCATGGCCGACAAACGCTACAGCGGCGACCGTAAGCTGGAAAAACCTTTGGCCGCCGTGCAAATGGGCTTAATTTACGTCAACCCCGAAGGCCCGAATGGCAATCCCGATCCATTAGCCGCCGCCAAAGACATTCGCGACACCTTCGGCCGCATGGCCATGAATGATGAAGAAACCGCAGCGCTGATTGCCGGCGGACACACCTTCGGCAAAGCCCATGGTGCTCACAAACCTGAAGAGTGCCTAGGTGCTGAACCCGCTGCTGCCGGCCTCGAAGAACAAGGCTTTGGCTGGAAAAACAAATGCGGTAAAGGCAATGCCGAAGACACCATCACCAGTGGTTTAGAAGGTGCGTGGTCGGTGAGCCCAACGCAGTGGACTATGCAGTACCTCGACAATCTCTACGGTTTTGACTGGGTCAAAACTAAGAGCCCCGCCGGTGCTATCCAGTGGGTTCCCGCCAATGGTCAGGCCTCAAACTTAGTTCCCGATGCGCACGTAGCTGGCAAACGCCATGCGCCCATCATGTTCACTACCGATTTATCGCTGAAAGAAGACCCGATTTATCGCGAAATCACCCAGCGCTTCCACAAAGACCCAAAAGCCTTCGAGCTGGCCTTTGCTAAGGCGTGGTTCAAACTGACTCATCGCGATATGGGCCCACAAGCGCGCTACATCGTCAGCAGCGACGCACCGCAAGGCACACTGCTTTGGCAAGATCCACTGCCAAAAGCCGACTACAAAATCATCGGTGATGCGGATGTGAAAGCACTGAAAGTGAAGATTCTGGCTTCTGGTGTGTCGAGCCCTGCGCTAGTGCGCACAGCTTGGGCATCAGCCGCCAGCTATCGCGGCACGGACATGCGCGGCGGTGCTAATGGTGCACGGATTAACTTAGCGCCGGCGAAAGACTGGGCCGCTAACAACCCAACCGAATTAAGCGATGTCTTAGCCAAGTTGATTAAGGTGCAAGAGCGGTTTAATAAATCGCTTACAGGTGGTAAAAAAGTCTCTTTGGCCGATGTCATTGTGCTCGGTGGTAACGCCGCTATTGAGCAAGCAGCTAAGAAGGCCGGTCTCACGGTGAGCGTACCCTTCACCGCGGGCCGCGTGGACGCCACACAAGCACAAACCGATGTCGAATCGTTTAGCATGCTCGAGCCTAAGGCCGATGGTTTCCGTAACTACTACAGCACCGAGAGCCTCTACAAACCTACCGACGCACTAGTCGATCGCGCCAATATGCTTTCCCTTACCGTGCCTGAAATGACAGTACTCGTGGGCGGTCTTCGCGCGCTCGATGCCAACGTAGGCGGCGCCCGCGAAGGTGTACTCACCAATCGCCCCGGCACATTGAGCAATGACTTCTTTATCAATCTGCTCGATATGTCGACGCAATGGGTGCCCTCGGCAAAATCCGACGGCCTGTACGAAGGACGTGACCGTGCCACGGGCAAGTACAAATGGTCGGCAACGCCGGTGGATTTAGCCTTTGGCTCTAGCTCTGAGCTACGCGCCGTGTCTGAGGTTTACGCCAGCAACGATGGCCAAAGCAAGTTTATCCAAGACTTCGTCAAAGCTTGGAATAAAGTCATGAACTTGGATCGTTTTGATCTGAAAAAGTAAGTGTATGGGCTCGTCACGCTCTCTTGTGGCGAGCCTAAACCCGCGTATCTGCTGATCGTTTGCCCGCCTAGTGCGGGCTTTTTTATCCTGATAGATTAGATACTGCTGCATGGTTCGTTAGAAATAGTAGTGCTGCTTGCCGTTTGTAGGTGCTCATCAGTGAACTATCCCAATAAGTGAATTAACTCGTCAGCATCAGATCGAAAGCCCCCGCATAACCTGAAAATACTCACTCATCAGCTTCGCCGACCACGAGCGCGCCAACCAGCCCTCGTAATGCGCGCAGTGGCTACCTTCGGCGGTCGTCACAAGAATGATATTCGGCATTTGGCGCATACCATCCAGCCAAGGCTCCAAATTGCCAATGCGACAGACTGGGTCGTCCTCTGCATTCAGCACCATGAGTGGCTTGCGGATGTTTGCGAAGACATGCATAGGGTTGCTAGCGCGATCATAGGCCGCGTAGTCATCATGCCCAGCCAACTCGTAAAGCGCGCGATGCAGCATCGCCAAATCATCGGCCGCATTCAGGCGCTGAGCTGTGGGCATATGCGCGATGCGTTCGAGATTGGGGGTGATGAACTGGCGCACCAACTTCTTAGCCATTATCCGGCTATAGCGAGGATGCACATGATCAAAGCTAGTGTCAGTGTCATAACCAGGACAGTAAGCGAAGCTAGCGCAGAATGGTGCGGCATCTCCCTCCTCGCCCAAATAACGCACCAACAGACCGGAGCCGGCCGAGGAGCCGACTGCATACAACGAGGATTCAGGGAGACGTACACGGATAACCGCCAGCTGCTCGCGTAGATCATCGGTGCAGCCGAATAAGCTCATACGCGGCGTCAGCAGTGGCAGGTCGGCGTGGCCGCGCCTAAGACAGAGCACGACACGCCAACCAGTGAATTGGCTAAGGTCACGCACCAGTTCTGCCATGCTTTCCGGGCTGCCAGAGATGGTATGCAGCACCACAATGGTCGGTGTATCGGGCGACAGGTCGTGGCCACACCAGTACAGCGCCGTCAGCCCACCATCACGCATGACTAACTGCTCACTATGATCATATAAGAGTGTGCCGCGCTGACTTCGTCGCCCACCCTTGCGTAGGCTATGAAAGATCAGCTGTGCATGCTCATTGAATAGCCAAGGCGTGGGCGTGAAATCTTCGTGTAGCTGCTGCAGCTCACTGACAATATGACTGTTACTCAGATTGTCATGACATATCACCTGCGGCCGGCGATTCGGAGGTGAGCGGCGGGTGGCGACTTGGCGTGGCGCCGGTGCTGTAGTCATAATTGCATTCTCTATAAATGCCTAGGCTAAAAAGTAGCGCATTAGCGATTCACATCTACCACTACTCGCCCTCGAACCTTACCGTCGAGTAACTCGTGTGCAGTCTCAATGGCCTCGCTGAGACTGACTTCATTAGTGATTTCAGCTAGCAGATCTAAATTCATACTCGCGCCCAAACGATCCCAGGCTTCAACACGCTCAGTGTAGGGCCTAGTAACGCTATTAATACCTAGCAAGCTAATGCCGCGCAGAATGAATGGTGCAACAGTCCCAGGAAAATCCATACCTTGAGCTAAGCCGCAAGCAGCCACTGCCCCATTCTCACGAGTTCCAGCGCA
>Ga0114915_1001486_pt1 | contig 10164 bp, 9 predicted proteins | sample MalvirAntarct_55_FD_87288 | JGI IMG/M metagenome (GOLD analysis project Ga0114915, IMG submission 87288) | Marine viral communities from the Global Malaspina Expedition - Malaspina viral metaG Antarct_55 | ecosystem: Environmental > Aquatic > Marine > Oceanic | place: South Georgia Island...
ACGGGCACACGCTGCGCGGGACGATGGTGCCGCATCACCGGCCGTGGCCACGCCAGATCCTGGACCGCTACGACCAGCCCGGCCTGCCGGCCTTCCTCGCGGCCTCCGACGCCGAACTGTTCGACCTCTGGGCCGATGCGGGCGTGGTCCACGCGGCGCTGCGCGATCCCGCGTCGGGCGCCTTTGCCGTCGCCTCCGTGCCCTGTCCCCAAGGACGCTTCGCCTCTATCGCCGCAGTCAGGCCGGGCGCCATCCGGCTGGAGCGCGCCATCCGCGACCTGTTCGGCTACGAGCCCGTCGGGGCGGCCGACGCCCGGCCCTGGCTCGACCATGGCCGCTGGCCGCAGGCCGCGCCGCTCGGCGGTGGGCCCGGGCCCAGGGACGCGGAGCAGGCGCCCGAGACGACGGAGACGATGGACGGCCCGCCGCCCTATACTTTCCTCCCCGTCGAGGGCGACGGCCTGCACCAGATTCCGGTCGGCCCCGTTCATGCCGGCATCATCGAACCCGGCCATTTCCGGTTTCACGCCAGCGGCGAGACCGTCGTCCGCCTGGAGGCGCGGCTGGGCTATGTCCATCGCGGGATCGAGGGCCTGCTCGCCGGCACGGACCTCGCCCGCGCGGCGCGCCTGATCGGCCGCGTCTCCGGCGACAGCACCGTCGCCTACGCCTATGCCTTCGCCCGCGCCGCCGAAGCGGCCACCGGAACGGAACCGCCGCCGCGCGCCGTCTGGCTGCGGGCGCTGATGGGGGAGATGGAGCGGCTGGCGAACCATCTCGGCGACATCGGCGCCGTCTGCAACGACGCGGCTTTCGCCCTCATGCACGCGCACACCGGCATTCTGCGCGAGCGCGTGCTGCAGGCCGCCGAGGCGGCGTTCGGCCACCGGCTGATGATGGACAGGATCGTGCCCGGCGGCACCGCCGGCGACGTCGACGCCGACGGCATCCAGGCGATACGCGATGCGGCGGCCGAGGTCGCCAAGCGCTTCCCCGGCCTGGTCCGCCTTTACGACCAGACCGCATCGCTCCAGGACCGCACCGTGTCGACCGGGATCGTGCGCCCCGACTATGTGGCGCTCTACGCCGCCGGGGGATTCGTCGGTCGCGCTTCCGGCCGCTCCTTCGATGCCCGCCGGGATGCGCCCTATCCGCCCTACGACCGGTTGCGCTTCGACGTGCCGGTGCGCAGCGACGGCGACGTCAACGCCCGGGTCTGGATCCGCATCCGCGAGGTGGAGCAGTCCCTGCAACTGATCGAACAGATCCTCACGGGGCTGCCGCGCGGGCCGCATCGGACGGGACTCGGCCCCTCCTCCGGCGAGGGCGTCGGCCTGGTCGAAGGCTTCCGCGGCGACATCATGGTCTGGCTGCGCATCGGCGCCGACCAGCGCGTCGAACGCTGCCGGCCGCGCGACCCGTCCTGGTTCCAGTGGCCGCTGCTGGAGACGGCGATCGAGGGCAACATCGTTGCCGACTTCCCCCTGTGCAATAAATCCTTCAACTGCTCCTATGCCGGCCATGACCTCTAGCAGCAGGCATCCGCGTCATGCGTAGGCTCCTCTGGCAGGCGCTGCGCCGGCCCGTCACCCTGCCTCGGCCGGCCGCTTCCGAGAGCGCCCTGGCCGAACTCGCCGAATCGGTCGACCTCGCCGCGAAGCGGCGCCTCGGGCGCAGCCTGTCGATCAGGCAGGTCGACGCCGGCTCCTGCAACGGCTGCGAACTGGAGATCCACGCGCTCAACAACGCCGTCTACGACCTGGAGCGCTACGGCATCCGCTTCGTCGCCTCGCCGCGCCATGCCGACGTGCTCCTGGTCACGGGGCCGGTGACGACGGCGATGCGCGAGGCGCTGGAGCGGACCTGGACGGCGACACCCGAGCCGAAATGGGTGGTGGCCGTCGGCGACTGCGCGGCCGCCGGTGGCGGCCTGTTCGCCGACAGCTACGCCGTGGCGGGCGGTGTCGCCGATGTGGTACCGGTCGACCTCCATATCGGCGGCTGCCCGCCGAGCCCGACGCAGCTTCTGCGTGGCCTGCTGGCGCTGATGGAAGCGTCGCCCGATAATGTCCGGACCCGAGAATAGGAGAGCCGCAATGGCCGATTACGAGTTTTGCAAGGTCGAGAAGGAAGGGCCGATCACGATCGTCACCCTGAACCGTCCGGAGGTGATGAACGCGCTCCATTGGCCGGCGCACTTCGAACTCGAGAAGGTCTGGGACGATTTCGCCGCCGATGCCGACCAGTGGGTCGCCATCGTCACCGGTGCCGGCGACCGCGCCTTCTCCGCGGGCAACGACCTGAAGTTCCAGGCTGCCGGCAACAAGATCCGCCGTGCCAAGACCGGCTTCGCCGGCCTGACCAACCGCTATGATCTCGACAAGCCGGTGATCGCCGCCGTGAACGGCGTCGCCATGGGCGGCGGCTTCGAGATCGCACTCGCCTGCGACATCATCGTGGCGTCCGAGAACGCGAAGTTCGCCCTGCCCGAGCCGCGCGTCGGCCTGATGGCGGGCGCCGGCGGCGTCCATCGCCTGCCGCGCCAGATCCCGCTGAAGCAGGCCATGGGCATGATCCTGACCGGCCGCCACGTGCCGGCGGCGGAGGGCAAGGAACTCGGCTTCGTCAACGAGGTCGTCCCGGCCGGCCAGGCGCTCGAAGGCGCCAAGCGCTGGGCCAAGCTCGTCCTCGAATGTTCGCCGATGTCGATCCGCGCCTCCAAGCAGGCGGTCTACAACGGCCTCGACATGGGCAACCTCGAAGGTGCGGTGCGCAACGTCTACACCTCGCAGGCCGCGATGATCGAGAGCGAGGACTATATCGAAGGCCCGAAGGCCTTCTCGGAGAAGCGCAAGCCGAATTGGAAGAATCGGTAGGGTAAGCTGGAACGTCATTGCGAGGAGCGTAGCGACGAAGCAATCCATGCGGTGCGCGCGGCTGGCGCGTTGGATTGCTTCGCTTCGCTCGCAATGACGGAGACGGGCGAATCAGGGGAGACGGTCGTGACCGAAGAGAAGCGCGCCAGCGGCACCTGGGATCCGGGCCAGTACGCCCGCTTCGGCGATCATCGTCTGCGTCCCGCACTCGAACTCTTCGCCCGCATCGACCATGAGGCGCCGAAGCTGGCCGTGGACCTGGGTTGCGGCGGTGGCGAGATCGCCCGGCTGATGACGGAGCGCTGGCCGGACGCGGCGGTGATCGGCATGGACTCGTCGCCCGAGATGCTGGCGAAGGCCGGCAAGGTGCCGTCCAGCGTGCAGTGGTGCCAAGCCGACATCACGGAATGGCAGCCGCCCCGGCCCGCCGACGTGCTGTTCTCCAACGCGATGCTGCACTGGGTCACCGGGCACGGCACCCTCTTCCCGCGGCTCTTCGAAATGCTGGCCCCCGGCGGCGTCCTGGCCGTTCAGATGCCGCTGAGCTGGCCCGAACCGTCGCACCAGGCGCTGCGCGAGGTCCTGAAGGAACTGGACCTCGGCACGCCGGAACTGCACGCCTCGGTCGACCGCCGCTGGGTGCAGCCGACCGGCTTCTACTACGGAATGCTCCAGCCGCTGGCCGCGCAGATCGACATCTGGGAGACGCGCTACCTGCAGGTCCTGCACGGCGAGAATCCGGTGCTCGAATGGGTCAAGGGCAGCGCGCTGCGGCCCGTCCTCGACGTCCTGACGCCGGACGAGCAGGCGCGCTTCCTCGACGAATACGGCGCGCGCCTGCGCAAGCTCTATCCGCCCCAGGACGGCGGCGAGACCCTGTTCCCCTTCCCGCGCCTGTTCATCGTCGCGACAGCCTGAACGCGCCGCCGGCCATGGCACGGCACTTGCTGATTCCGGGGATAACGCACACGCCCCGGAGGCATAGGTCATGGAAATCGGCGTCTTCATCCCGATCGGCAACAATGGCTGGCTGATCTCGACGACCTCGCCGCAATATATGCCGACATTCGAGCTCAATCGCGAGATCGTCCAGCGCGCCGAGCATTACGGCATGGACTTCGCCCTGTCGATGATCAAGCTGCGCGGCTTCGGCGGCAAGAGCGAGTTCTGGGACCACAACCTGGAATCCTTCACGCTGATGGCCGGGCTGGCCGCCGTCACCCAGAAGATCCGCCTCTACGCCTCGGTCGCGGTGCTGACCATTCCGCCGGCAATCGTCGCGCGCATGGCCACGACGATCGATTCCATCTCCGGTGGCCGCTTCGGCGTGAACATCGTCTCCGGCTGGGCCAAGGCCGAGTACGAGCAGATGGGCCTGTGGCCGGGCCAGGAGCATTTCGCCAAGCGCTACGACTACAGCACCGAATATGTCCGCGTGATGCAGGAGCTCTGGGAGACGGGCAGTTCCGACTTCAAGGGCGACTACTTCCAGATGGAAGACTGCAAGCTCAGCCCCAAGCCGTCGCAGCGGGTGAAGATCGTCGCCGCCGGCCAGAGCGACCGCGGCATGGCCTTCGCCGCCGAATATGGCGACTACAACTTCTTCCTGGGCGCCGGCGTGAACACGCCGACCGCCTTCGCGCCGCATACGAAGCGGCTGATGGAGGCGGCGGCCAAGACGGGCCGCGACGTCGGCGGCTACATCCTGTTCATGGTGATCGCCGACGAGACCGACGAGGCCGCGCACGCCAAGTGGCGGCACTATCTCGACGGCCTCGACAAGGACGCCATCGCCTGGATGTTCTCCGAGGCGGGCGCCGACCACACCGCGACGGACGGGTCGTCGGCCAAGGCGTTCCTGGTGCCGGACGGTGCGATCAACTTCAACATGGGCACCATCGTCGGCTCCTACGCCAACGTCGCGCGCATGCTCGACGAGGCGGCGACCGTGCCGGGCACCAAGGGCCTGATGCTCACCTTCGACGACTTCCTGATCGGCATGGAGCAGTTCGGCCAGCGCATCCAGCCGCTGATGCAGAGCCGCAGCAACGTGAAGGTCGCGGCGTGAGCGGGCGGACTCCAACGACGGAGACCTCTTCCGCTGCCGCTCCCTTCCATGTCGTCCCCGGGCGAGGGGCGGAGCCCCGCAGAGCCGGGGGACACCTGAGCGCGTGGCCTGGATCCCCGGATCTCCGCTTCGCTACGTCCGGGGATGACAATGAAGTGGGTGGGCCGCGGGACGGCGCTCGGTCGCTGTGCAACATTGTGGAACACTTTTCTGGAGGTGTTGCACGGGGCGCGCAGCGGTGAGGGATCGGTTTTCGTTCCTTTTGCGGGGGTGGTCGCACAAGCGACGCCAACGGGCGCTCCCCACCGAAGGGAGTCGGCATCAGGTCTTCTGTACGATGTTCAACAGCAGCCCCGTAAGCGGAACTGCACCGTACTGGTAAATAGTCCTATTGTCGAGCGCCTCGACATACGACGCTCGCCTTCTTGCGTCATCAGCTCAGATTGCGGAGTCAGCCGCGGTCGACCTGCTTGGGCCGTATGCGACCGAGGCTGTCCCGGACCTTGATGCGGGCACCGGCGCTGGAGAATTCGTCTGCAGATCGGCGGCCGTGCCGGTCCTCGACGATCACGGAGAAACTGTCGTCACTACCCACGCGCCAGTATCGGGCCGTCAGTTCGCGGAAATCTCCGAAATCGACGCCGTGGCGGCGACAGAGGTCCGGCAGGAAGCGCGCGTAGAGCACGATCGCAAGAGCAAGCTGTTCCGATATGCGTTCTTCGGCCGCGCGTCCGCTCAGGAAATCGACGGTGACATGCCCCTCAGGCCCGCGTGCCGCTTCGGCGAAGACATCGGTCGCCACATAGCCGACCGGCAACCCCACGCCGCTGGCCAGGGACGCGGCCATGTTGTGGCCGATCGACTTCAGGACGCCGAACTTCGGCATTGTTGGCCTCGCGAGCGGATCGGCTTGAGCGATTGGAATCATCGATACCGGCGCCACCCTGAGCGATGGGCAAACAACGACGCGCGAGGGCAACCACTCCCTCCATCATTGCGAGGCGCGCAGCGCCGAAGCAACCCAGGGCGAGCGCTCAGGCCGCGGCCGTGGATTGCTTCGCCTTCGGCTCGCAATGACGGAGGAAGAGAGGCGGCTCTCTGCGGGGCGCTCCCCTGCCCTACTTCGCCTTCGGCTGGCGCCCCAGCGTGTGAAACTCCGCGTTCGGGCGCAGGCTCATCATGTTGGCGAGGCGGTTCGACATGGCGAAGAAGGCGGCGATGCCGCCGATGTCCCAGATGTCGTCGTCGTCGAAGCCGTGGCGGCGCAGCGCCGCGAAATCGGCGTCGTCGACCTCCTCCGCGCGCTGCGACACCTTCATCGCATAGTCGAGCATCGCGCGCTGGCGCGGCGTGATGTCGGCCTTGCGGTAGTTGGTGGCGATCTGGTCGGCGATCGTCGGGTTCTTCTCGCGGATGCGCAGGATCGCGCCGTGCGCCACGACGCAGTACAGGCACTGGTTGGCGCCGCTGGTCGCGACGACGATCATCTCGCGCTCGCCCTTGGTGAGGTTGCCGCCCCGCTCCATCAGCGCGTCGTGATAGGCGAAGAAGGCGCGGAACTCGTCGGGCCGGTGCGCCAGCGCCAGGAAGATGGTCGGGATGAAGCCGGACTTCTCCTGCACCGCCAGGATGCGCTCGCGGATGTCGGCCGGCATGTCGTCCAGCGACGGCACGGCGAAGCGCGAGATGGATGGCGCGGACGGGGACTCGGTCACGGATGGAACTCCTGCTGCCGGAAGATCGGGCAGTGGAGTCCTACAGCCCCCGGCCGGCCCGGCCAAGCCGCAGCACGCTCAGGGATGCGGACCCCACGGTGCCGCCTGCAGCAGGCGGTTTTCCTGGCTCATGATCAGCGGGCGGATGCGCTTGCCGAACTCGGTGAACACCGGATCGGCGAACACCGCCGCCCAATGCCGGCGCCGGTCGGCGTCGTCGTCATACTTCCACAGATGGACGAGTTGGTTGAGCGTGCCGATGTCGCTCTGGAAATAGCCGACCAGCTTGTCGGAGTATTTGTCGTACCAGGGATACGCCTGATAGACGGCGACGGCTTCCGCCATCTTGCCGACGTAGAGCGTGTAGGTGCGGAGTTCGTACAGGGGCATTCCAGTCTCCCTTCGTCGTGATACTTCAAGTAGCCCTCATGCCGAGGAGCGGCCGCAGGTCGCGTCTCGAAGCACGAGGGTGGACCGAGGATGCTCTGCACCCGGTGGCCCGGTCATCCCCGCCCTTCGAGACGGCCCTTCGGGCCTCCTCAGGGAGGGGATGCCCTATACCCTTTCCACCGGCGAGACGGGCGGGCGAGACGCCCGCGCTCCGGTGAGGATCACGCCTCGACCAGCTCTGCCGCGGGCAGCGGCGTCCGGCCGCGGATCATGTCGGAGGCCTTCTCGCCGATCATCAGCGTGCCGGCATTCGTGTTGGCCGACGGCATGGTCGGCATGATCGACGCGTCGGCGACCCGCAGCCCCTCGAGGCCATGCACGCGCAGCTGGTCGTCGACCACGGCGGCGGGGTCGGTCGCCGGGCCCATCCGGCAGGTGCCCATCAGGTGGAAGGCGGTGGTGCCGCGCTGGCGCGCGAAGGCGAGCAGTTCGTCGTCGCTCAGCGCCGCATCGCCCGGCAGTTCCTCGCCGTCGAAATAGGGTGCGAGCGGCGTGGTCCGCAGCAGGCGGCGGGCGAGCCGGATGCCGCCGAGCAGCACCTGCCGGTCCATCTCGTGCGCCAGATAGTTCGGCTGGATCGCCGGCGCCTGGAGCGCGTCCGACGTCTTCGCGCGGACATAGCCGAGGCTTTCCGGGCGATGCTGCCATGCGGCCACCGTCATGCCGGGGAAGTCGTCGAGCTGCGACTGCACGCCTTCCTTATAACTGGCAGGCGTGAAGGTCATCTGCAGATCGGCCTTGTCGAGCGCCTCGTGCGACTTCCAGAAGCAGTGCACCAGCGTCGGCTGCAGGGTCAGGATGCCCTGGCGCCGGACGACATAATCCATCACCTCCTTGACCAACCGAATGCCGCGCGTGCTCTCGTTGATCGAGGCGATGTTCTTCACCCGGCCGACGACGCGGACGGGATAGTGGTCGCGCAGATTCTCGCCGACGCCCGGCAGCGCGTGAACGACGGGAACGCCGATCTCGCCGAGCAGCTTCGGCGATCCGACGCCGGAGACCTGGAGAAGCTGCGGCGAGTTGACCGAGCCGCCGCTGAGCACGATCTCGCGCCGCGCCCGCACCTCGCGCTCGGCCCCGCCCTGCCGGTAGCGGATGCCGACGGCGCGCCTGCCCTCGAACAGGATGCGGGTCGCGTGCGCCTTGGTCCGTACGTCGAGGTTGGGGCGCTTCATCGCGGGGCGAAGGAAGGCGCGCGCCGCACTCATGCGCCGGCCGCCCTGCACGGCGCGCTGGAAGAAGCCGACGCCTTCCTGGGTCGCACCGTTGTAGTCCGGGTTGCGCGGGATCCCGACGCTGACCGCGCCGTCGATGAAGGCGTCGCAGAGCGGGTGCTTCCAGGCCAGATCCTCGATCGTCAGCGCCCCGTCGCGACCGCGATAGGCGTCGTCGCCCGCGCCCACCCGCCGCTCGTTGCGCTTGAAGTAGGGCAGCACGTCGGCATAGCCCCAGCCGCGATTGCCCATCTGCGCCCAGCCGTCATAGTCCATGCGCTGGCCGCGGTTGTAGATGTGGCCGTTGATCGAACTCGACCCGCCCAGCACCTTGCCGCGCGGCGCATGGATCGAGCGCCCGTCGATGCCGGCCCCCGGCTCGGTCTGGTAGAGCCAGTTCACCGCCGGGTTCACCAGCGTCTTCATGAAGCCGGCCGGGATGTGGATGAACGGGTTCCAGTCGCGCGGCCCCGCCTCGAGCACGCAGACGGTCACGTTCGCATCCTCGCTGAGCCGCGCCGCGACCACCGAACCCGCCGAGCCGGCACCGACGATGACATAGTCGAACGTGTCCGCCGTCCCGTTTGCCATCATCCATCCTTCGCCGCACAGATTCGCCGCACAGACCGGCGGTCCGCCGCCGCCCGAGGAATGATGCTGGCGCACCTGGGCCCGGTCAATGCGCCGGATCGCTCGCCCGATGGACCTGCGCCGGCTGTCGTCTTCATCGAAGCAGGTCTGGTGCGAGGTTGCCTATGACAACTGCGGAACCGTTGGCATCCGCCGGGTTCCGGGCGCAGGATGTGTGCAGCATCTCTGGCATACTGGGGAGCGGTTCCATGCATGTCTCGGTTCGTCTCGGCCTACTGCCGCTGCTGCTTCTGGCCGGCTCGCCCGCGCAGGCCGCCGGCGATCCCGACAATGGCGCCCGGCTGACCCAGACATGGTGCAGCGGCTGCCATGCGGCAGGCGCGAGCGGTGCCGATGTCGCGCCGCCGCTGCGCGAGATCGCGTCGCGGCCCGGCCGGACACAGGCGTATCTCTACGCATGGCTGACGGATCCGCATCCGCCGATGCCGCGGCTCGACCTCTCGAACCGCCAGATCGCGGATCTGATGGCCTATCTCGCCACGCTCACGAAGGAACCCTGAAAAATCGACCCCGGCCAGAGCCGTATTCGATTGGACCCACCGCTCAATTGACTTGAATCAATCTGGAGAGCGCCAAAGTCCCGTAAGTATCGCAACACTGCGACATGCTGGAGGTAGCGATGCAGGCCAAGCACATCATGACGACGGATGTCGCGACTGTTTCCGCGAACGCATTGGTTCGCGAGGCTGCGCGCCTGATGACCGACCGTCGCATCAGCGCGGTGCCGGTCGTCGATGCGGCCGGGCGCATCGAGGGCATCGTCAGCGAGGGCGATCTCATGTTCCGGGTCGAGACCGGTGCGGAGCGCCCCCGTTCCTGGTGGCTGTCCCTCTTCTCCTCCGCCGACGGGATGGCCGCGGACTTCGTCAAGGCGCACGCCCGCTCGGTCGCCGACGTGATGACGCGCGAGGTGGTGACCGTGGACGAGGACGCGCCGATCGCCGACGTCGCGCGGATCCTGGAGGAACGGCACATCAAGCGCGTCCCGGTGCTGAGCGGCGGCCGGCTGGCCGGCATCATCTCGCGGGCTGACCTGGTGAGGGCGCTCGCGTCGGTAGCCGAGCCCATCGGCCCGATGCCGAGCCGGGACGACGAGACGCTGCGCAAGGAGGTCGAGGCGGCCTTGCAAGGCCAGCGCTGGCCCGGCACTTTTCCGATCGGCGTCAGCGTCAGCGAAGGCATCGTCC
>Ga0114915_1001488_pt1 | contig 10157 bp, 9 predicted proteins | sample MalvirAntarct_55_FD_87288 | JGI IMG/M metagenome (GOLD analysis project Ga0114915, IMG submission 87288) | Marine viral communities from the Global Malaspina Expedition - Malaspina viral metaG Antarct_55 | ecosystem: Environmental > Aquatic > Marine > Oceanic | place: South Georgia Island...
GTCTCAGGGCGTCTGACCTTGCTGATATGGACCTTGACCAGAAAATCGCGGTGATTAACCGGGCGATCAAAGAGACGGTGCCGGAGGCAGAGCAGGCGGCGGTTTCGATGGCGCTGTTTGGCGACCGGGCAGGCATCATGGCGGGACGCCTAGACGCTGATACCATTGCCACGGCTTCGGATGAAATCGAGCGCTTCGGCATCGCTGTTTCGGAGGTGGACGCGGACGCGATCGAGGAGGCCAACGACGCCATCAGCGCCATCGGGTTGGTGACGCGCGGGCTTGCTAACCAGATCGCGGTATCTTTGGCACCAACGCTGAAGACGATTGCGGAGTATATCGCGGACCTTGGATATTGGTTTTCTAGCCTTTCGCCCGAGGTTCGCAAATTCATCGGCATTGGCGCGGCTCTAGCGGCAGTGATCGGGCCGCTCGCAATCGCTCTTGGTTTCGTCGCGGCTGGCATCGCGGCACTGGCGTCACCCATCGGCCTGGCGGTGTTGGCCTTCGGCGCAGTGGTTGGGGTGGCCGCTGCAGTTGCAGCGAATTGGGACAAGCTGGTGGAAAAATTCCCCATCCTCGAAACCGGCCTGAACATGCTGAAGTCGGTGTTCTCCTCCGTATGGGAGGGCATCAAGGGGATCGTCAATGGCGCGACCCAAGTGATCGACGGAGCGATCAAGCTGATCGTGGGTGTCCTGACCAACGACCTGAAACTCGCAATTTCTGGGCTAACCGGAATTTGGGAAGGATGGGAGGCAATCTCTGAAGCGGCTGTGAATACTGTTCTGGGGATTATGGAGGCGGTCGTACCGGGGTTCCGGCAGACGGTCGCAGATATCATCGCGGTCGTTTCGGCGCTGCCCGAAAGGCTCAAGCAGTGGGGCATGGATGCGATACAAGGCTTTGTGGATGGCATTTTTGAGAAATGGACCGCGCTAAAGGAGAAGGTCACATCAATCTTCTCCTTGCGCGATGTGAATGCCGAAACGGCGGCTGCTGGCCGTGCAATAGGCCGCGACTTAGGTGCCGGCCTTGGGTTTGGTCTGGCCGAAACCCAACCGGGGCTTGAACAGCAGACCCGCGATTATATCAACGCGATCGAAGGCGCTGCGCGTGACGAAACCGAAACGCAGTCGCCCTCGCGGGTTTGGATGCGCCTTGGTCGTGACCTTATGGACGGCTTAGGTGTCGGAATCGCGGATGGTGCCCAAGCGGCGGCAACATCGGCAGCGACGGCGGCGAACCGAGTCACAGCAGCGGCCAGCGCGGCACAGCCTGCCCTCAACACAATGCCGGATAAATTGCGGGAATCTACATCTGAGGCAAACACCTTGGGCAATCGCTTGGCGGGCATGTTTTCGAGCGCGGCTAAGGGCGCTTCTTCGTTCTCGGACTTTTTGGCGAATATCCTCAACCAGCTTAGCGATATGTTTTTGGATCAGGCCTTCCAAAGCCTTTTCGGCGGAAACGGCAGCGGTGGGTCTGGTGGGGGCGGTGGCTTCCTCGGCGGCTTGATTGGTAGCTTTGCGGGCATGTTCGATAAGGGTGGCCGCATCCCATCGGGCCAGTTTGGGGTTGCCGGGGAGAATGGGCCGGAGATCATAACTGGCCCCGCAAATGTCGTTTCTACCCGTGACACAGCGGCCATCGGGGGCGGTGGAACGTTCAACATTTATGTGAGCGGGGCGCGGGGAAACACGGAAATTCGCGAGATGGTTGCCGAAGGTATCCAGCAGGCGCGCGGCGGCATTGTTAAGCAATCGGTCGGCTCTGCGCAGAGCTCATTCAAACGAAGCAAATCAGCGTGGTCGCCATCATGACAGAGGTTATCGCGTGGCCTCCTTTTCAGCTTACGGGCTGGGAACTGGCCGAGGTATACCCGCAATCGCGTTCTGTCGGTCTGATCGAAGGAAGGTCGCGCACATCTTCGGCGCAGCGGGCGCGGCGCGTGGCAACCGCCAACGTCACAGGCATTGGCACGGACCTTGCGGGCGCGGGCTATGTGCGGATGCTCAACCGCATGTGGGCGGACGGGCCGCAGCTTGTAAGGGTGCAAGCTCGTTCTGCGCTGTGGTGGCTCTATCAGGGGCAATACGACCTTCGCGCTGATACTCTCGAGTGGACCGATGGCGGGACGGAACTGCTTTGGACTGCAGGCAGCGCGGGGCTGCTCTGGAATGAGGGCGAATATGCTCTAAGCGGCGAGCCTTCCACAGATGGCGGATGGCACAGCTTGACTGTTACAGGGCTACCGCCTTCACGGATCGTAGCGCGGCCTTCTGAGATAATCAGCGTTACGGACGGGGTAAGCACAGAAGCCGCCTATGCGCTTCGGGTGACACGATCCGACGCCGCAGGCAGGGCTACCATTCGGACGGACAAGGCCAGCGCCTTCACGCTGTCGGGGCTAGTGGGCATTGGCAACCGTGAAAACATCGTCTTTGAGGCCGTGAGCGTTCCCCGCGCCGTGCAGGGCTTATCCGGCTCGTTCGGTTTCCAGTGGGACTTCCGCGAGGTCTTTGAAGACGAATACGCTGACGGCTGGTCGGAGGTCGATCCATGGGACTGACGCGCGGCGCTTCTGCGGAGCTTATCTCGGCTTTGTCCGGGCATTTTCACCCGGTTGTTCTCACAGAAGCCGATTGGCCGGGGGGAATGATCCACATTCATTCCGGCGTGGGCGAAATGTCGTGGGATGGGCAAACGTGGCTGGGCGCGGGCAAGCTAGTGCAGTTTCAGGCACCGGAAGAAGCGGGCGGTCTGTCAGCATCTGAGGCATCGGTGAAGGTTGCCGCCACGGTTGAGGATATGCTGGCAGAGCGGGGCAAGATCATCCGCAACCGCTCTATCCGCGTTTGGTTCGGTGCGACGACGACAGCGGGCGGCAATGTGCTTGTGGCTGATCCGGTCTGGCTGTTCTCCGGCTACTTTGACAGCCGCACAGGCTCCATGACGCGGGCAGGCGAAGACCTCTCGCACGATATGGTCTTGGGCATAGGCACCGGGCCGGGGGCGCGTCTCTCAGCCTCGATCACTCATAGCTATGAAGACCAGATCAGCAGATACCCGACCGACACGGCAGGGCGGCATGTGCAGAACGCTATTAAACGACGGTACAACCCTCAAAATTGGCCAGAGTAACGCCGCGGGCTGCGTTTCACGCGGCTTTCAATTACATGAGCGGGCCGTTCGCTTGGGGACTAAGGAGCGACTGCACAGCGGCGTGTGTGGCATTTGAGGCTTTGCACGCTGTCGATCCCTTAACGAATGCCACTGCAATCTATCACAGCGCCCTTGGGGCTCATCTCATCCTGCGCCGCGCCGGCGGTTATCTGGCGTGGAGCAGGGCCACCTTTAACCTGCCTGATACTGACGACCCTCAATCGGGCGATCTGGCGCTTATCAAGAGCGCGGACCCCTTGGGCGCAGCTTTGGCGATCTGCATTCAACCCGGCGAATACGCTGCAAAGTCGGAGCATGGCCTGGCCATCGCCCCTGCTAAATTTCTGGGAGCCTGGACTTGCCATTCGTAGTGCCCGCAATCATCAATCTCGGCACGGCCCTCATCACAGCGGGGGCCAACGCTCTGGTTGGACTTGGGTTGAGCGGCGCCTCTGCTTGGTCAATCGCGACCAGTGTCGTGAATTTTGGTTTCTCGCAGCTCATCAACGCCGCAGCCAGCGCGCTCTTCGGTAAAAAGCCATCGGCGCAGGACGTGGGGCGCGATCTTTCCCAGCTTACCACGGCACCGTCTCACCGCTTCGTCTATGGAGAGGCACGGGCCACTGGGACGCCAGCCGGGACGCCGGTGAAGGGGCCGAAAATCTACGGCTGCTGGCTGCTCAATTCTCGGGCGTCTGACCTATCTACCTTCACGCTGTATCTCGACAAGCGCGAGGTTGTGCTGACCGGAGATGCATTTGACCTAACGGGGCCGGGGGCGTCCGCAGTGGAGCATCCCTTTGAAAACCATGTGAATGTATGGATATCGCGCGGCGACCATACCGCGCCGCCTACGTTGTTCACTGACGAAGCGCCGTGGGTTGAGAATGACGCGGAGCATCTTTGGAAGACAACCGACGCTTGGCGGGGGTGGACCGTGATTTGGCTCAAGCTGGACGCAGGCGGGCAGGGTGAGCGGCAAGAGCGCTGGCCCTCTAGTCCCCCGCTGGTCGAGGTGGAGGGGCGCTGGTCGAAGGTCTATGACCCGCGCGAGGCTGCGCACGCTCCCGACAATCCTGCTACTTGGGAGTGGTCCGAAAATAACGCGCTCTGTATTCGCGACGCGCTGCGGCAAAACCCTATCCGGCAATATCAAGAGGATCAGCTTCACGAGTCCTTCAATTACTACGGGCCGGACGTTTGCGATGAGATCGTGGCCCTCAAATCAGGCGGCTCGGAAAAGCGGTATATCTGTGGCGGCACCTTGGTGTTCAACGATGGCGAGATCGAAGACCAGCTGAACCCGATGTTCGTTTCCGGCGCGGCTGATCCTATCCGCATCGGGGGCAAGCTGGGCTATGCGGCGGGGGAGTATCGCGCGCCCGACATCACGCTCGGCTACATGCTTGGGCAGGGGTTCAGCTTCCCTGATATGGTGCCGGGTGATGAGGTGGTGAACACGCTTCGCGTCTCTTACCTGTCGCCCAATCGCGGATATGAGACTGCGGAATTAGAGCCGTGGGAAATCCCCAGTGCGCGGGATGCCGACGGGGGATTGCCTGCCGTCAAAACGCTGGACCTGCCGTTCTGCGCCTCGGCCACGCAAGCGATGCGGGTGCGCAAGATCATCGGTCTTCGCCAGCGGCGGCAAGAGCGCATCCAGGGCGGGGAACTGCCGCCGGAGGCGCTTAATCTCGTGGGCGGCTCGACAGTCAACATTGCCCTGCCTGCGCCTTATGACGTGCTGGATGGCGTCTATGAGGTGGAAAGCATCCACCCCGGCCTAGACCCGCTAGGCGACAGCGGCGAAGTGGCCATGCGACTGCCCGCGTCTTTGGTGAAGCACGACCCGGCGATTTACGATTGGACGCCGGAAACCGACGAAGAAGACGTGTTTGATGAACCCTACGACGATGAGCGTACAGGCACGGCAAACCCCGGCGCTATCTCGGTCACCACGGGCGATGCGGTCAACCAATCGACGGGCGGCACGATCATCCCGCGCATCCTCTTTGCCTTCGCCCCCAGCACAAGCGGCGGGTTGGTTGGCTATGACTGGCAGTATCGCGAGACGGGCGGTGATTACACCACGGGCGGCGTGATCGACGTGGACGTGCGCAACGGTGACGACAAGGTGTTCGGATATTTGGTCGGAACGCCGGGACGGACATATGACATCCGGGCGCGGGCCACGGGCTCAAGCGGTCAATCGGATTGGGTCGAGATCACAGGCGTCACGCCTGTTGTGGATATCGATATTGACCTGCCGACAGAGGGTCAAGCCGTAGGCGGTGCGGGGGAAATCTCCGCCAGCTTTAGAACCCCAAACGATCCCGACTTCCGCGCAATTGAAATCTGGGGCAGCGACACCGACGACAGCGGCGGGGCCTTCCTGATCGGCACGGCCATCTACACCAGCCAAAACACAGTCGTCAGCATCACGGAAAGCAGCCTTGGCGCATCTGTGACCCGCTATTACTTCGCCCGCTCGCGCGGGGATTACGCAAGCGCATCGGAATTCACCGACAGCGTATCGGCAACCACAGACCCTTAATTATCGGAGGCAATTATGCCCGCACCTGAATTTAAGCTGCCCACCACTGGGACTTCGCCAAAAATCGCGACCTCTGTCGGTTTGGAGGCCGGCATCAATGCGGTATCCAAGACCCTCTTTGACCAGATCGGAGCCATCTCGACCGGCCTAATGCCCGCGGGTAATTGGGATGCGTCGGGCGGCTCTTTCCCAAGCGGGGCCGAACGCGGCACCTACTACGTGATCAACGTTGCTGGCACGGTAGACGGCGCAGCGTTTGCAATTGGTGATTGGCTTATCCCGCTGGTCGATGGACCGGAAACCGGCACATATGCCGACAACTGGTTTCGCGGGGATTATTCAAAGGTGGTTCCGGCCAAGCCTGATAGCGCGGCGGCGTTTGAGGCGGGTTCAGATGTTTCGCGCGGCCCCGGTGCGCTATGGGAAACGAAGGACGGCTTCCGTTACGAGGAAGTCACTACAGGCGAAGATCTGACCAACGCGGCGGGGGTGAAGTTGGAGGTGTTGCCGCTCTACGGTCCTGCCTCAATGCCGGAATATATCGACACGGCTTTTGGCATGACCGACAGCCTCACCGAGGACCGCTCCGGCCTTTTCCAACAGATCATCGACAAGATCAGTGCAGCAGGGGGCGGCACCTTGCGCACGGCGACTAAGGAGTTGCTTTTCCTCTACCCGGTATTCATCCCGTCAAACGTAGTGGTGGACCTTGGGGCCGGGCGGCAGAGAACGCACATTGAAACGTGGTCGGGTAAAAGCGGCTACGGTGAATATGTGCATTTTGTCTTTGGCGATAGCCGGGAATTCAACCGGGCGCGAACAGACGAGCGCCGCACAGCGGGGGCATACGGCTCTTTTGAGAACACGGGCTTTTCTGACGTTCCCCTCTTGAACGGGTCGAATGTGCCTTACTGGCCTGATGTTAACGACCCCACATATGGCCTAAATGTCGCGGCGGATGGGTGTATCCAGTCCAGCGGGTCAAAGGTGCTAGGCGGTCGGCTTACCTCGCCTGACGATATCACCGTCCGCAGCTATGCTATCTGGTTCGGTAATTGCCACGATTGCCACTGGAGCGACGGCATTAGCCGCAACATGACGCAGCCATTCAGCATGGGGAATGACGACCTTACTAAGAGTTCATATGCTGTAGATTGCTCGGTAGATGGTCTTCTAGTTGAGCGGCCTCACCCTGTTGCTAGCTACTATACAGCTGGATTCATGGGGTACGCCAAACGATGTGTTGCACGTCGCATCAAAAGCCCGACGCCTGTGCTTACAGGCAGCGCAAATGGCAACGGTCTGCACGGTAACTTCTGCATCGACTGCGTGTTTGAAGACTTCGACGTGAACGTGGGCATGGGCACCAACAGTGACGGGGTTGGCTGGCAGAATGGTCAACGAAACGTGGCGCGGAGCGGGAAAATCCGCAACGCCAAGAAGGCGGTGGCTTCCTTCTATTCGACCAACTACTCTGCAATCTCGGCTAACGGGCGGAATAAGTTTGAGAATATCCAACACGCGGGATGCGTCACTGGTATTTCTACCACATCTAAATATACTGATTTTATCAACATCACGGGCAGCGCCAGTAGCGAAGATATTTTGGTGGGGAATAATAACGCCACCAATAACCGCTTCGATGGCTGCGACAATACAACCATTACCGACAGCACCGGGATGGGTGACGGCTGGATTTACAAGCAAAACGACTTCGGCAAGTTCAAACCTGCGACCTATGCAACCCGGTTCGTGACACCTGATATGTTCATCGCGCCAAATAATATGGCAGATGTGACTACGCGCAATGAAAACGGTATCACTCTGGCTACCGTCGCGGGCAACTTTGTCGTGAGCATCCCGCTCTCAGCCGTGTTGGGGTGCACCTACCTGAACCGTTACACAACCCACATTACTTATGGCGCAAACAGTTTGACGGGCGGATCGGCAATTAACATCAAACTCATGCGACGTGCTGCTTTCAATAGCAATATTAGTCAGGCGCACACTGTCATTTACCATTATGACGTTCCCGCCCCCTCCAGTGACTCGGCAAGCGATGTTTCGATTGATCGAGTGATTGGTTCGCTTGTTTCTTCCGCGTCAGACCACCCTGTCGCATTCAGCCCTACCACTAGCAGGGCCACACAAGACATATGGTTGCTGATTACATGGACCAACCCACAGTCAGGCTCACGGCTGAAAACGACAATGCTTGAGGGGCGGTTCAAGTAATCACCCCCGCCGTGCGCTTAAACGTGGCGGCGGTATGACCGATTTAGCGGTGTTTCGGGGCGCTGATACCTGACCCGTATGAGCGGCGCTTTGAAGCGCATGTTTGCATGAACCAAGGGGGATGCTGTGCTGACATTTAAGGCAAATGTTCTGGAGGAGGGAAGGGCCGCCGAATGGCAGTCCGCTGCCCTTCTCCTAACATTTGCGCTGATCCTAGCTGTGCCAGGGGAAACCACGACATCGACCGCAGGCTTCCGCACCTTTGTCCGACTCGGCCTCGACGATGCCGCACTGTCCGCACCCATCGCATTGGTAGCTTTATCGAGGATGACCGCGCTTTATGTCAATGGAGCATGGCGGCGATCCCCGATCGTGCGCATGGTCGGTTCCATCGTGGGGGCGAGCATCTTTGCCATGATCGGCATGGCCTTCATATGGCCTGCTTTCGAGAATGGCCTCAGTGTTTCCGCTCTCTCAACAGGAGGTATCTATTTCACACTGGCGTTCTTCGACGCTTTGTCAGCCTACAGGAGCGGTGCCGATGTACGAATGGTCCAGCAGCTTTCTTGCCGAACTCGATAAGGAAACAGCCACCATCCTGGGCACCGGGATGGCTGCAGTGATCGTGGGTATCGCGACCGGATTACGAGGGTTCAAAACGGGAAAGCCAGTCGCTCATGAGACAGCCCAAGCGATCGCCAAAATCAGCTGCGGCGCGCCTGAGTTGAAAACGGAGCTTCTGGCGATGCGCCAAAAACATCACGAGCTGCTGTTCAGCATTTCCACCCTGCAGAGAGACATCGATCGAATGTCCGAACTGCTGACGCGGGTCGAGGACCGGACAAGACGAACCTCGGCCGAATAACCAGCCCTTCACATTACCAACTTCACGCCCCGCCTGCGGGGCTTCTTGCATTGGAGAATACCCATGAACCGTTACTTCATTGAAAACTGGCGGACGGTCCTGCGTTCGTATTCCTTTATCAGCATGGTGCTTGGATTGGTCGCGCTACTCGCGCCCAATACCCTTTATGGTTGGTTCGAGATCGAGGCGAACCCATACCCGCTCGGAACGGCGGCACTGGTATTCTTCGCCTTCGGCATCGCGGGCCGGTTCGTCCGGCAAGTCCCCGAAACGCGGATGGGCCGCCGGCTGATTTTCTGGACAGCTTTCCTATTAGGGGGGCTCATGCTCGCAAAATCCATCGGCGGCGCGCTGTTCGAGAATGCGGTTCTACCTAAGCCAGAAGCACGGGTGAGCCTTGAGACGCAGATCATCCAGGCCATGGCGTCGAAACAGCGGCCTCCGTCGATCCCAACGCCCCGCGTAGCCGAGGATCAATTCGATGAGTTCGCCTTCCAGCTTATCGCCAAATGGGAAGGCAAGAGAAACGAGGCCTATCGCGACATCGTGGGTGTCTGGACGATCTGCTACGGCCATACGCGCACCGCCGGGCCTGGCCAGTACAAAACCGATGCTGAGTGCAAAGCGCTGCTGGTCGAGGAGATCGCAGAGTATCGCGACAAATGGCTGGCTTATGTCAACGAGAGGGCGCTGACCTATTGGCTGCCACCCACTCGAAAAGCTGCCTACACCAGTCTCGCATTCAATGTCGGTTGGCATGGCGCAGGCACCAGCACCGCTACCCGCCGGCTCAATGCCGGCGACATAGCGGGCGGCTGCGAAGCAATCAGCTGGTGGAACAAAGCGGGCGGTAAAGTAGTGCGCGGCCTGGTTCGCCGCCGGACCGAGGAGGTTGCGCTATGTTTGGTCTAAGCCATCTTCAAGCGCAGTTGATCGCCAGTGGGGTAGGGGCGGCGGTCCTGATCGGTGTGGTGGTCTGGTTGAGAGCCGATGCCGCCGACGATCGCGAGCGCGAGCTGCGGGCCAACCAAAACACTAGCCGCCTTCAGCACTTTCAGAACTCGAAAGGAACGCGAAATGAGATTGAAAACCTGTCTGATCCCGATCTGGATCACGCTCTCTGCCGGGTCCTGTCTGCCACCGAGCTATGTAACCGGAGACGCGTTGTTCAAAGACGTGAGCCGCCGACCGCCGAAAGCGCAGCAAGCGACGATTGAGGCGATTGCAGTTGATCGGCCAATAGCGGAGTGGATCGTCTATCAGGCGCGGCAGTGCGATTTGCACGAATGCATGTGAATTGATCCCGGCCCCGGATTGGTGGCGCGTATTATGCAAGAA
>Ga0114915_1001492_pt1 | contig 10137 bp, 13 predicted proteins | sample MalvirAntarct_55_FD_87288 | JGI IMG/M metagenome (GOLD analysis project Ga0114915, IMG submission 87288) | Marine viral communities from the Global Malaspina Expedition - Malaspina viral metaG Antarct_55 | ecosystem: Environmental > Aquatic > Marine > Oceanic | place: South Georgia Island...
CTGAACCAGCGATCGATCCCGAGTCGTGGGCTCCAGTTGAAGAAGGTGGCTTAGACGGAACAATAACGAGCGATGGGACTTGAAGTGCTTCCAGATCAGCGGCAGGTAGTTATTACCGCCGGTAGCCTGTACTTCGGCGCAAGTCTCACGCAACCGATCCAGATTGCCACCGGGGGAGAGGTATTCCCGAATTAGACTGCCAGCCTCCTGGTCATCCGGTTCTTGAACCAGAATCTGCACCACGCCATCTAGGGTCGCCGCCAACTGCTCCAGCTTTCGGCGTTGCCGCGCCTGGATTTGCTCCAACTCCTCCTTGGCGCGTTTATGGATAGTCGAAATCCGTCGGATGAACATCCCGGCCAAATGATCCCGGGTCCGCACGCGCATGCGGTAGATTAAGGCCAGCATCAGCGTGTAGCGCTTCGGCAGTAAGCAGTCCTTCAACTCGGCTACGTCCGACGCCGCGGCTTGGGCAGCAAAGTGGCGGATCTTGGTGTCGACAATTCCTTCAAATATGGAACCCAGATCCCCGAAGCTCTCTAGCCAAGCCAGATGGTCGATCAGTACCTCTAGGTGCTTGCGAGATGGCTTCTTGGGTGACTGCTTCAGCGTATTGAAGTCACTCTGGCGTCGGCCGAAGTCAGTGTCGAGCAGATCCTTTAGCTTGTGGATCACCTCGACTGGCGTTCTGGTTACTACGAGGTTGAATATTGCCTCTTGGGATTCGGCATGAATTCGCTCAGCGAGATCATTTAGAGTCGAGTACGCAGGGAGCTCATAATCTTGGCAGATCAGCTCTTCGATTACCGAGTTGATGATGTCGGCGCGCTGGTCAAGCACAAACGACATCGCTTTGGCATGCCGCTCGGCGAGCTCCATGGCATCGGAGCCGTAGAATGCCGTCACACCGAGGCGAGCTCGGATCGCGTTCATGTGGCGATATTGCTGGAACCACTTGTATTCCGCGAGTTTCACCTTGCTACGCTGACCTAACTCTCCGCGAATGAAGTCCACCAGTTGACCAGGGACGTCGGTGATATCAGGAAAATATCGGAGCACCTGAAAGGTCTTGAGAAGAACGGCGAGATTGAGGTGAAAGGGGGCCTTGGACTTGCTCCGTACCCACTTAATCTCATCATCTGAGAACGAAAAATCACGCTGCAGTTCAGCTTTGAATACGCCTTTGGCAGGGTGGGATACGCAGTACGCTCTAATGAAGCCATAGGAACTCCTTTTCTGAGGAGTCAGAAAAGATAGTCCACGATCAGAGGCTGTGCGGTCTATTTGGTAAACTCGTTTGGCATCAACACGTTACGAGCGGAGTGAGTGAATTTTCCCTTTATCTCGGCATGACCCCTACCAGGAGCAAAGGACCACGCCGGCCAAACCTGACTTCGCCCGCATGGACCGTGCTGAGCTGTCAGCCTGGTACGTAAAAAACGTCGGCTATGACCTCGGTGAGGATGATCCAGCTATGTCGCTTACTGACTTCCGGAAGCAATGCGCCGAGATGTTCGAGCTACACGAGGAAGGTTGATGACAAGTCATGCGCCCTATTTTCGACGCGGTGCCTTTCGCCTCGTGATAGGCATCAGCATCGTCGGGATTTCATTGATAGCGCTGAATGTCATCGGCTATTGGCTGCAGGTCTTTGACCTATCGATTCTTGGAGAGAGTTCGCGGATGCCAGAAAGCTACTTAGGGCGCGCAGCATTGCTCGCGTTCGTAGGTTGGACGCACCTAGTATTAGCTATAGGCTCAGTAGCCGTATCGGCGGCGCTTTCGGCATTGGGCTACTTCGGCATCCTGTACCTCGGTGGATATCGCCTGCCATGAAACAGGTGCTGCTGGACAATCGCCAGCACCCCTCCACTACTTTGCCAGAAATTTTCTGCCTGAATTTGTCTTAGGAGTAACTCGGAGTGCTGAGATGGCTAAATTCTTGGTCTTGATGGGCTGGCAGTTCCTAGTTATCTGGGGCGTCCTGAATGCCGCCTTCGCGCTGCAGGTGATCGAAAAGGTTTCGCTCCCGATCACCAACGTGGGGCAGTGCACAGCGCTCCAGCTCCCCATCCAGGAAGGCAGATGTATGTTCATCGCTAGGGCTGAAGGCAATTACGACCGCTCTTGGACCTTCTCCGCTATCGACAAGCCCACCGCCGTTGTACGGCATCCCGATCTGGTACCCATGATGTATGACGCTACGGATTGGCGATTACAGGGAGGAATTTTTGCTGGGGTCGGACTGGCCGTGCTGGCGGCTTTGTTATGCCTCGGGCCGATTGCTGTTAGATGGCGGCGTCAAACTCTCAAGGAAGCACGGACATGAGTGCTGCCTCTACACACTAGCGCATCAGCAACGCCCTTGAGTTGATCGGTGACCGCAACCCCGCTCAATGTTTTACCTGCGCCTAAAACCTACCAAGAAACATACCAATTGCCGGACTTTAAGCTCCGGCGATCTGGAACAATTTCGGCATCGAATTGGGTTTTCTTAACGCCCCGATATGCTGATCCGAGTCCCTAGAAACAGGGTTCACGTTCCTTTGCAGGTATGCACACATGACCACGATCCGTTCCATTTTGTCGCTTGCCGTATCCGTAGCCGTTTCGGCTGCTTTGGTTGGCTGCGCTGGCCAAGCCCCTTCCGCAGGCCTTCAAGCTTCTGTTCAGGCCGCGCCCACGGCGAAGGTGATTCCTGTCTACATCACCCCGAACTGCACCATCATTGCGGGACAGCAGCACTGCCAGTGGATCACCCCTCCTGGTCATCAGCAGCCAAGCGAGCCGGCACCGGCTAAACAACAGGTCAAAGGCATTGCCCTGTAAATATTCAACGCAGCAACGAACCAGTCACAACCACATCAAAGCGAGTAAAAATGACCAAGCACGTACAAGCCCCCTCCATCGACCTTAGTGAAATTGAAAGTGAGTTGGAAAATTGGTGGCGGGATCTGAATCTGATCGTCGGGCCGCTGGCACTGACAATGGCGATAGGCTGCAAAAGCCTGAGTTTCTGGCCAGGGCTGATTTTTAGTGTCTTGGCCTTTTTTGTACTGCTCAGCATTTCGAGTGGAATCAAGCCCAGACGTAATACGCGCCTCGCACAGCTCCAGGAGTTGGCAAAGCACGATAAGGAGGCGGCGAAAGCTCTGAAGTACGCCAATAACTATTTCCTCGGCAAATGGCGATACTTCTCATTTATGGCTGGATGCATATCACTTCCGGTAGTGGCCGGATGGCATGTTATCGGTGGCCTCTATGCATCAAACCCTCACATTTTGCCTTGGCTGACTCCTTATCTCCCATTTATCCCTAGCTAAACTTTTCACTCCATCCACTCCCTGCGCCGCTGCCACTAGCGGCGCATCTCCTCAACGACCTGCTCAACAGCCTCCGGCCGGCGATGCTTCCCAAGCGTCAGCCTCAGTTCGAGCAATTTTGAGTCGTTGATGTACCCAGCGCGGATCCACGTGCGTGCTTCGCACTCCCGTCTATGCTGGGCAAGATCCTCAGTCACTTCGCCGCTTGCTGCTTTACAGGGAAGCTCGGTATCTGCAGCCCTTTCGTATCGTTATCGGCACTCCAGCTCCACCAGCCATCCACACCATATTCGCGGTTGTAGTGCACCAGCTTGATCTGCTTACGAATCAGGTATTCAGGCGTGGCCATGCCAAACACTTCCATCGGGTAAGGCTTACCAACATCAAGAAGCCAGAAGTCCGGGAAAACTTCTTCCTCGCCGGCATCGAACCGCAACGGCTTTTCGAAAGCTCGACCTTCCTCGCGTAATCGCGCCTCGATCATCGATTCATAGCTGGAGTCGAATGGGATCCACTGATCCGACACGGGCATCAGGGCGACATCGAGGACACGCGCTTGCGGCCACTTTTGCCCCTGCTTTACGTCCACCTGGGCGATAGCTATAACCGTGCCGCCGCGCATCCAGAAGGATAATTCCTGTTGGAAACTTTTCTGCAGGCCATCCCATTGAGTTTTCTGCAGATACAACTGAGGTATGCCAAAAGGCTTACTTAGCGGCAGACGCGCAACGTCACCGCCGTGCTTGTCCGCGGAATACTGAGCCAAGGGAGCGACCGCAATCACGCGCTGGTTGCGGCCGATCGCCTGGGTAACACGCTCCTGATTCGCTGTTGCCGCCTTGCTGTCCTTGTCGGCCGACATCAGCAGAACGTCAGCCAGCCGGACCCTGCCGGATCCGACACGTGTAGCTGCCTTGTAAAGTACGCTTGTGACGACCCCAAGGTTTCGTTTGCCGAGCATGGCCGGGTACCAAACGTTGAGCCTGGCTTCCTGCCAAAGTAGGTGTAGAAGGCCAAGCAGGCTCATTGCTGGCTTGCGGACACCTGGTGCGGTCGGCAATGCCACGATGACTTCATCACCGCTGTCCTTGGGTGGGGCGGCCTGAAGACCGCGAGCAAGGCGAATGCGTAGCAGGCCATCTTCGCCCTCTTCCACTACACCGCGGCTGTATCCCTGCATCCCAGAAGACTCAGGGGCGGGCGCATAGAATCGGCACTCGTTAGCGTGTTCGGCGCCGGTACCGGCGAATCGAGCGAGATGATATTCGCCGCTGCTTGCGCGGTGTTTGATGGCCAACTTGCGGGGGCCGCGCCCCGGGCAGCAACAGGAAGCGTCAGTTTTGCCATAGGCACGCTCCAAGACCCCCTGCCATTTTGATTTAGAATCATTACCCGTCTGAAAATCGGAGCTGTATCTCTTGTCTCCGATCTGGACATAGTATTTTCTGTTGAGCATTTGCGGCCCTTGCGGATCAACTTTTGATCAGTCGATTGTAGGCGCGCCGCGGCGGGTTGTTTTTTGATTAGTGGCAGGATTTTTGTCAGATAACAGGCAAGTCAGCTTGTTAAGAGTTGTGACCTGGGCACCTGCAGTACTAGGTTTGCACCAAGGTCCGTGCTGCTACAGCGGGTAATCTAAAATAGGCCAGGGTGGGAAATGGCTTCGCTATGTATGATCGAATTCGATCATTCGGAGCGTTTCGCTTCAAGGTGGTCAAGGTACCGCGTTACCTGCATCACGAAATATTCTGTCGCGATCAGGATCACTGCACCTGAAACAGCCATTGCCCATCCCGCTGTTGTTCCGAGACCAAGCGCGACGAGACGCAATAAACCAAACGCGAAGAGGATAAAGCCAAGCGTGCGGGTGTATGGCACCCATTGGCAACGCGACCACAGTTTTAACAGTTTTGAGGATCCGTTATTTTCGCAACTAGGTTCCATGATGCACCCCGTAATCAGTCCTGATGCGTGCCAGCAGCATATTTCGGTCCGGCCTCTGCGGCATGCCGAATGGGCGCCGCGGTCTCCTGGGTGCCGTCCTTTAGTACTAGCGGAGCTGGATCTGAGTGTCGCATTTTGAAATTCCACGCGGCGAAACCGTTGCAGATCCTGCCAATCGTTTGACCGATCAGCGTATTGGCCCTGTATGTGTGAAGGGACCAGTAATCGCGTGTATTTCCATCACTATCGACTACTCGACGACAGGTCTCAGAGGCTGAAAAATGCCTACTCATCTGCGGTGACCTGATCGTTGGAGCCTGCATGGTCGGTTGTGCCTCGCACAAGTACAGCGTGAGCGACGGCGAAAAGGCCAGCTGCTACGAATGCACCAGCCGCAGCAGTGCCCCCTGCCGGGCCGCACGCCATTACGACGCCAAAACCTATGAAGGCAGCGGCGCCAGACTTGAAAAAGTTGGATCCCATGACTGTTTTCCTTGTTCAGTTAGCGGTGACAGTGCTGCAGCGCACTTGATCGTGGTCAGTTTCGTCTTGGAATCCACACGTCAAAAGGTGCTCGCGCAGCTCTTGCGGCGATAAGGTGGCAGCGCCGGTACCGACCTTGACGATGAGGTCGTTGCAGTTAGCCAACGCTTTCCAGCCGTCGTCCAGTACAACCAGCTCTGCGCTCCTCGAGAGCGAGTTACGTGGCCAACTCACCGTGAACTGTGAGGACCAATCTACGCCCTCGACAGTGATGTCGAACCGCTCACAATCCGTCGCCAGTGCTGTATTGGCGTACCAAGCTTTCGAGACCTGGATAAAGCTACGTTTGGTACTCATAATTTACCAAAGGGTAGGTGAATATGAGTCGAGACTAACGGCTCTTTGCCCAATCCCAAACTCAAGGCAACGGAGCGACCTCGATTGCTATCTTTCACGGAATCCCTGCCAGGGAAGAGATTGCCGGTTGACCACAAAGCCGGCATTCCGGACCGTTTTCGTAAGCTGGGTTAGAGATCGGGCGGGCGCAGGCAGCGTAGCCCGGCGATTGATCCCGCCCGATTCCCGTCTACAAATCAATCCCGCTCGGTTTGATCGTCTTGCTTGGATATCGCCGAGATGCGCTTGAGGCTTTCAAGGGCCCGTCCGCACTCAGATGAACCTTTGCGCGTGCCATCGGATAACGCCGAAGCAAGCGACTGAACGCCAGCAACAAACCCGATCAGTTGTCCCGCCGCCATGCCATTTGAGAATCCTCTCTCGAGACCAACCTCCATCCCTTTTTCAAAAGCGGCCCGTGCAGCCGCCTCAGCAGCAGATTTCGCATACCGCTCGTAATCTTCATCAAACATGTGGGCACCTTTTTTGATCTGTCCCGTGAGCACTATCGCCACGAGCTGTTCGAGCTTATCCGCCGAGGGAGCTGCCGACCAGTAAAGGGCCGTCAAGCTCGGCGATACATTCACACCAGATCCAGAGAAAAATTCTCCTGCTGAATTTGCCTAGCTCACTGAGCTTGGCGGGCACATGCATCCTCTTTTGGCACAACTTGGGTTCTCGCTGCGCCGGGGTACGTTCATTTCATCCCCACTGATGAAATGAAGACCCATGGGAAAAGCACGAGTAGCCGAAAAGTTTGTTGTCCGCCTGCCTGACGGAATGCGTGAGGTATTGGCACGAGTCGCAAAAGATGCCCACCGCAGCATGAATGCTGAGATCGTCCATCGCCTGGAGCGGTCGTTGAGCGATCAGGCCGAGCTGGAACACCAGAAAGCGCTATCTCCGATTTTGGTAAAGCGCATAGCAGAGCTTGAAGCACTGCTGGGGACGTCGGAATGACCGCCGCTGCCAGGATCAAGGTTGCTAGCCCATCAGAGCACCGCAAAAACATCATTCGTCTTCTGCAGGCCAACAGCCATCGGCATCACCTGTGGGATGTGTTCTCCGACTTCTGCGAGATGGGTGCGCTGGCGATGAGCAACAGCGTCGACATCGCCCAGTACGAGGAGCGCGAAAAACGCTACCTCAACATCGTCAAGAAGTATGAGCCGAGCGAGGTACAACGCTTTCCCCAAATGCTCGGTGAGCTGACGATGGCCATGGAATACGGGCCGGACGATGTGCTGGGTAAGGTGTTCGGAGAGCTTGACCTCGGCAACAGCGCGAGAGGGCAATTTTTCACGCCGTACGAAGTTTCCAAACTGATGGCGCGCCAGCTCGTGGGTGACGGTGCAGAGCTGCGGTCGAAGATAGAACAGCGCGGCTTCATCAGGGTCAGCGAACCTGCATGCGGCGCCGGCGCGATGGCTATCGCAATGGCTGATGTTCTTCACGCAGATGGGATCAACTACCAGCAGGCGTTGCATGTGTTTGCCCAGGATATTGATAGCCGGGCCGTGCACATGGCCTACCTGCAGTTCAGTCTCTTGCACATACCTGCCGTGGTCATTCTGGGGAACACCCTCACCATGGAGGAGCGGGAGCATTGGTATACGCCGGCACACGTACTTGGCTTGTGGAATATGAAGCTCAGGCGCGGATATTCCCTCGGAAGTGCGCTCGATCAGCGGGTGGTCGATCCCGAGCCGGTTATCGCTGAACACCCCTTACCGACCCTCCCGCCGGCGTGCGTGCCCACGGTAATCCAGGGAGAGCAATTTGCCCTGTTCTGATCCAGGACAGGGATACCGGTCGGCGTGCTGGCCGGCAACCTTGAGAGCGCTCTCCGGCTTGGGATATTCCAGAGCCGCCGTAACTTGAAGGCATCTGCTCCAGCGAGGAGCGGGGCTTACAAGTCGGAGCGTGTCATGCAGCTGATCCATTCTTCCATCTTTCAAGACGCCACCCCGGTGGCTGGCCCGATTATCGAGCTGACCTTCGATGAGAAAGTGGCTGAAGCTGTTGCTGTTCTAAAGCGGCAGATCCTGGCAGGCAAACGTCTGATCGGAGCCTGCTCGTTCGGCAAGGACAGCAGCGTAATGGTTGCGCTCACCTTGATGGCCATGGAGCAGCTGCTCGAGGCTGGCTTCGAGGTTCCAGAGTTTCACGTAATGACCAGTGACACCCTGGTTGAGAACCCGGCTGTTCTGGCGTACAGCAAAGGCGAGATCCGCGCCCTGAAGGCCTACGCAGCTGACAAGAAGCTCCCTGTCCGCATCTGGGTGTGCAAGCCCAACCTGACCGAAAACTGGCTCGTGTCGATCATCGGCGGCCGCACCGTGGCCTCCCTGCCTGGCAATAGTGCTAAGTGCCAGCAGCAGTTGAAAAAGGCGCCATTGGACCGGACCAAGCGCCAGATCAAAGCTGTCATGAAGCAGCAGATGGGCGCTGCTTTCAAAGAGGACAATGTAGTCGTGCTGATCGGCACCCGCCGCGATGAATCGGTCGTGCGAGAGCGCAACATGCAAGCCCGTGGCGAGAGCGCCATTGAGCCAGTGAACACAGCCAAGCAGGACGACAAAGCTGCCTGGGTGCTCAGCCCGATTGCCGACTTCACGACGATGGATATCTTCACCTTCCTTGGCAGGGTGACCAATGGCCAGATCGCCACCTACAGCGATTTCGAAGCGCTAACCGAGGTTTACCGCGATGCCGCCGGCGATTGCATGGTCAATGTGTTCGTTCGTGATGGTGGCGTCGAGAGAAAGACTGGCTGCGGCGCTCGTCATGGCTGTTGGTTGTGCTTGCGGGTCGCCACCGATCGCAGCATGGAAAACATGCTGGCCGAGGAAACCGGCAAGCACAGCTGGATGCAGCCCTTAAGCAACTTCCGTAATTACCTGCAGGCCCGGCATTACGATCCGAAGGCACGCAACTGGCTTGCTCGCTCCATCAACGAAGAAACCGGCACGATAAAAATTGCTGCAAATGCCTACTCACCGGAGCTTTGCCTTGAGCTGCTGCGCTATGCCTTGTCCATTGATGCAGACGAGGCTGTACGCGCCAGCACCGCCGGCGAAGCGCCCCGCTTCCAGCTGTTGGGGATGAAAGAAATCCTGACCATAGACCTGTACTGGGGCCGCTACGCTTACCAGCGCCCCTTCACTGCGCTCAACGAGTACCGCGAGATCTTTGAGCACGGGAAGCGGTACCGCATCCCTCAGGACTACCAAGTGTTCACTCGCAAGGATCTCGATGTCAGCCGCGAGACCGAGGTCCCGTTCGTGGACAAGCATTTCTATGGGATTCACGAAGGCCTGCGCTCAGCGATTGCCAGCGTTGCCAATGCAGATCGAGTGATCAAGAAGAACGGCGTTTACTACAGCTTTGTCGCCGAAACCACTGAGTTCGACATCGATGACGAAGGCGTCGAGATGTTCTATGAGTTCGAATTGGACCGGGCCCTGGAATACTACGGTCCTCATAGCGACGTTTGCCCTTATGAAGTTGTTCACTATCTGGCCCGCTTCGGCACGGTGTCGTTCAAGAAAGGTGGCCACTCATCATGGGACCGGATGCTGCGGATCGGTAACCAGCTGTACCGTCATGGTTTGCGCGAGATCCTCAACAACCCCGAAGCACTGATTGCCAAGTTGAGCGGTTTGGCACCTGCTGCGCCAGCCAAAGGCCCCGTAGAGCCAGTGAACGAGTTGGAGATGGATCCACGTACATCGCAGCTCCTTTTTGCTTTCTGACCGGTCAGCGAAGCACCGAGGGCTAAATTCGAAGAGTCCGGCCGACAGTCTTCTCCCTGGTTGGGATTAAGCGAGTAGCTCGTAACCTCATTCCGTATCGATCCGGATCACGACCCGGAGATAACCAGGCGTAACGCCTACGACTGACAGGAGCCAGGCCGTAATGATCCCAACTGAACCCACGCCTTCCGCGGAGTATTTCGCGAAGGATTTGATCGACCGACTGCTGGCAAGCC
>Ga0114915_1001493_pt1 | contig 10129 bp, 7 predicted proteins | sample MalvirAntarct_55_FD_87288 | JGI IMG/M metagenome (GOLD analysis project Ga0114915, IMG submission 87288) | Marine viral communities from the Global Malaspina Expedition - Malaspina viral metaG Antarct_55 | ecosystem: Environmental > Aquatic > Marine > Oceanic | place: South Georgia Island...
ATGATGAAGCGCTCGGGCTTCAAGCCGGAGTTTGCGGGTGCCGTCGAAGCGGTCGCCTCGACGGGCGGGCAGCTGACGCCGCCGGTCATGGGGCTGGCCGCCTTCCTGATCGTCGGCACCACCGGCATCCCGTATCTGGAGGTGATGCTCGCGGCCGCCTTCCCCGCGCTGATCTATTACGTCCACCTGATGCTGGGCGTGCATCTGCGGACCGTGGCACTCGGCATCGACACACGGAAGGTGTCGCAGAAGGACGCGGACGGCATGGAGCCGATCGGCGTCGGCGAGGCGATGCTGCGCTACGGTCATCTCCTGCTCGGCATCGCGGTCCTCGTCTGGCTGCTCGTCATCCAGATGCCGGCCGGCACGGCTGCGCTCTATTCCATCGGCGCGCTGATCGCGCTCGATTCGCTGCGCCGGCTCGTCACCGGCTACCGGGAGCCGCTGAAGGCGCTGGGCGGCATCCTGCGGATGGTCGTCACCGGGCTGAATGTCGGCGCGCGCGGCGGTGCCCAGGTCGCGGTGGTCATCGCCGTGATCGGCGTCATGGTCGAGGTGTTCGCCGTCACGGGCTTCGCGCAGAAGCTCTCCAACATGATGCTGGAACTCGCCGACGGCAGGCTCTGGCTGCTGCTGCTGATCGCGGCCCTGACCTGCCTCGTCTTCGGCCTCGGCCTGCCCACGTCGGCCGCCTACATCATCGTCGCCGTGCTCGGGGCTCCCGCGATGATGAAGCTGGGCGTGCCGGAGCTCGCGGCGCACATGTTCGTCTTCTACTTCGCCAACGTGTCGGCGATCACGCCACCCGTCGCCGTATCGGCGCTCGTCGCCGCGAACATAGCCGGCGGCCGCTTCATGACGACCGCGTTCACCAGCATGCAACTCGGTCTTCCAGGCTTCCTGCTGCCGTTCCTGTTCGTCGTCCGGCCGGAAATCCTCGGCATCGACGCGAGTCTCTGGGTGCAGGCGGCCGTGGCGGGACTGGCACTGATCGCCGTGCTGTCGCTCAACGTGGCGCTGGAAGGCTTCCTGCTGCGCCCGATGCGCTTGTGGGAACGGCTGCTGGTGCTGCCGGCGGCCTTCGGGCTGCTGGAGCCGGGCTGGATCACCACGGTGATCGGGCTGGCGCTTCTGGCTGTGGTCGTCGTCCTGCAGATGCGGCCGGTGCCGCAGCGTGCGGCGCTTGGGTCAGCCGGGCCGCCGCACTGAGCGGCGGCCCGTTCGGCCCGTCTGTTTCGGCCCGTCTATTCCGGTGCGGCTATTCAGGCTTGGTGTTGCGGCGGCCGCGGACTTCGACGCCCACCGGCTCCTCGACGTAGCGGATGATGTTGGTGAAGTCCTCGGTCTTGCCGCCACGGGAATAGGCGTAGCTCCACCACTGCTTCACCATCTGGCCGATCCACATCGGCACGCCGAGCGCTTCCGCCTCGTCGATCGCCAGCTTCACGTCCTTGTACATGAGCTCCGTGCGGAAGCCGTAGTCGAAGCTCCGGGTCAGGATCGCCGACGGGAACTTGTCGGTGACGGCCGTATTGCGACCGCTGCCGGCGCTGATCACGTCGACCATCACGTCGGGGTCGAGACCCGCCTTCGCGCCCATGACGAAGGCTTCGGCCGAGGCCGCCATCGCCGTCGCGGACAGAAGGTTGTTGATGATCTTCATGGTCTGGCCCTGGCCGGCCTCCTCGCCCACGAAGAACGGCTTGCCGATCACCTTGAACACCGGCTCCAGCCGCTCCCAGGTGGCGCGGTCGCCGGACACCATGACCGCCAGCGTGCCCTTCACCGCGCCGCCGACGCCGCCGGAGACGGGCGCGTCCATCGGCACGACGTTCTTCGCCTTGAGGCCGTTGGCGATCTCGATCGCGGCGCGCGGGCCGGTGGTCGACAGGTCGATGAAGGTCTTCACGCGGCTGCCTTCGGCGACGCCGTTCGGGCCCAAAGCCACCTGCTTCACCACGTCGGGGGTCGGCAGGCTGACGAGAACCGTCTCCGCCTTCGAGCCCACGTCGGCCGGCGAGGCGGCCGCCTCGGCACCCAGCGCCACCGCCTTGTCCAGCGCCGCCTTGTCGAGGTCGGCGACGATGACCTTGTAGCCGGCCTCGATCAGGCGTCGCGACATCGGCGCGCCCATTGCTCCCAGACCGATGAACCCGAGCGTCTCTGCCACGTCTTGCACTCCATGTACTTCTGATTTGCCGGCACTTTAGACCCGACGCCGACCGGGCGCTATCGGCCTCGACTTGCACGCACCGACAGCGCTAGGCTCGCCGCGTTGGACATGGAGGACGTGATGGCCGTCGTCGCGCTGCAACAGCCCCCCGCTTCGCCGGATGCCGCAGAAGACCCGAAGCTGTCTCCGGCCGCAGCACGCCGGCTCATCCGTTCGGGCCGGCACACGGGACATACCGCCGGCATGGCGCTCGGGTGCCTGCAGGGCAACATCGTCATCCTGCCGAAGGACCAGGCGCTGTTCTTCGCAAACTACTGCCATCGCAATCCGAAGCCGTGCCCGCTGGTCGGCATGTCCGATCCGGGCGATCCTTCGCTGCCGACGCTCGGTGTCGACATCGACATCCGCACCGACGTGCCGCGCTACAACGTCTACCGGGACGGCGACCTCGCCGAGCAGGTCACCGACCTGCAGTCGCTCTGGACCGATGACATGGTCACGTTCGTCCTGGGCTGTTCCTTCTCGTTCGAGGAGGCGCTGATGCAGGCGGGGATCCCGCTGCGCCACATCGAGGAGGACCTGACCGTCTCGATGTACCGGACCAGCATCGAAACCACGCCTTCCGGGCCATTCCGCGGCGGAATGGTCGTGTCGATGCGGCCGATGACGCCGGCCAACGCCATCCGCGCGGTCGAGATCACGTCGCGCCAGCCGGCGGCGCACGGCGCACCGGTGCATCTCGGCGACCCGTCGCAGATCGGCATCGCAGATATCGCGCGCCCCGATTGGGGCGACCCCCAGGAGATCCGGCCGGGCGAGATCCCGGTCTTCTGGGCCTGCGGCGTAACGCCTCAGAATGCGGTGCGCGAGGCCCGGCCGCCGCTCTGCATCACGCATACGCCCGGATCGATGCTCATCACCGACCATCAGAGCCGGAGCTTCCGCGCGGGCTGACCAGTCGGAACGGCGTCTTAGGCCGAGCGCGTGCGTGCAGTGCAGCAGCCGGCGTGATATCCATCCCGCCGCCATGCTCCGTATAGACAATCTCACATATCGCATCGCCGGCCGGACGATCCTCGAAGGAGCGTCCGTGACCATTCCCGACGGCCACAAGGTGGGCCTCGTCGGGAGGAACGGTACCGGCAAGTCCACGCTGCTCAAGCTGCTGACCGCCGAGTTGCTGCCCGATGGCGGCTCCATCGAGGTCAGCGCGCGGACGCGCGTCGGATCCGTCCTGCAGGAAATGCCGGAGGCGAAGCGCTCCCCGCTCGCCTTCGTTCTCGCCGCGGACAGCGAACGCGACTCCCTCCTCACCGAGGCGGAGACGGCGACGGACCCACAGCGGATCGCCGACATCCATACGCGCCTCGCGGACATCGGCGCGGAATCGGCGGAAGCGCGGGCGGCTTCGATCCTCGCCGGTCTCGGCTTCGACGATGCCATGCAGGGTCGGCCGCTGGGCGACTTCTCCGGCGGCTGGCGGATGCGCGTTGCGCTCGCCGCGACGCTGTTCGCCGCACCGGAACTCATGCTGCTCGACGAGCCGAGCAACCATCTCGACCTGGAGACGCGCATCTGGCTGGAGAGCTATCTCAACAGCTATCGCGGGACGATCCTCCTCGTCAGCCACGACCGCAGCCTGCTGAACGGCGTGGCAGGTTCGATCCTGCATCTCGCGGGTGGCGGCCTGACGCTCTATCGCGGCAACTACGACACGTTCGAGCGCACGCGCGCCGAGCGGATGCGACTGCACGAAGCGCAGGCGGTCAAGCAGGCCGCGGCGCGGGCGCACATGCAGTCCTTCATCGACCGGTTCCGCTATACGGCGAGCAAGGCGCGCCAGGCACAGTCGCGCATCAAGGCGCTGGAGCGGATGGAGGAGATCGGCCCGATCCTCCGCGAACCTGAAACGCGGTTCCAGTTTCCCGACCCGGAGGCCCTGCCCTCTCCGCTGATCACGCTCGATCGGGTCAGCGTCGGATACGACGGACGGGCGATTCTCCGTCACCTCAACCTGACGATCGGCTCCGACGACCGTATCGCGCTGCTCGGCGCGAACGGCAATGGCAAGTCGACCTTCCTGAAGCTGCTCCAGGGAAGGCTCGATCCGATCAGCGGCGAGGTCGTGCGCGCCTCGAAGGTCCGCATCGGCTATTTCGAGCAGGAGCAGGCCGACGCCTTCGACCTGTCGATCACCGCCTTCGCGCATATGTCGCGCGAGATGCGCGATGCGCCGGAGGCGAAGGTGCGCGCCCATCTCGGCCGCTTCGGATTTCCGCAGCAGCGCGCGGACGTGAAGATCGGCGCGCTGTCGGGCGGCGAGAAGGCTCGCCTGCTGTTCGCGACCGTGACGCGCGACGCGCCGAACATCCTGCTGCTCGACGAACCGACGAACCACCTGGACATCGAGGCCCGCGAAGCCTTGGTCGAAGCGCTCGCCGAGTGGGAGGGAGCGGTGCTGCTGGTCACGCACGACCCGCATCTCGTCGAACTCTGCGCGGACAGGCTCTGGCTTGTGCGCGACGGCGGCTGCGAGCCGTTCGACGGTGATGTCGCCGACTACCGTCGACAGTTGCAGCAGGAGAAACGGGCGGAGAAGCGCGAAGCGCGCGACGACAAATCCGCCCGCAAGGAGCAGAAGGGGGCGTCCGGCGGGGCTTCCCGGCAGAACCTGGCGGCCGAACGCCGGGCGGTGCGCGATGCGGAAGCGCGCGTCGATCGGCTGACGAAGGCGCGCGAGCAGGCCATGCGGCTGCTCGCCGATCCCGGCCTATACGAACGTCCCGGCAACGACGTCGCGCGGCTTCAGGTTAAACTCGCCGAGATTGAGGCCGAACTCGCGACTGCCGAAGACGCGTGGCTGTCGGCGCAGGAAACCCTGGAGGCGACAGCCTCCTGAGAACGGGAGGCTTACGTCCTCGTGACGGTCAGTCGGCCTCGCCGCCTTCCAGGGTGAACTCCCCGCCCAGAATCCTGTCGGGAAGATCCCCGACGATGTCGGCCGTCCATTCCTCGCCGCGATCGTCGACCAGGTCCGTCACGGCGAGATAGATCAACACCTCGGCCAGCACTTCGGCCGAGACGCCGATGTCGGCGGCCTTGTCCCACGTGTCGAGAACCATCTCGATCGCAATCTTGCGTTGGGATTCCTCGCCCAACTCGCGCTGGCCCATCGCCGCCTCCCTGGTCTGCGCATCGCGCTTAATATCGGACGCTTTCTCGGAGGTTTCCACTCCGGCAACGGGAATCCGCACCTTATCTTGTGCATTGCAATGAATCCGACCCTTCCCGAACCATTCCTGGGCTGGTTCGCGGGCCGCGGCTGGCAGCCGCACCGCCATCAGCTGGCGCTGGTCGAAGCGGCGGCGCGCGGCCGCTCGGCGCTGCTCATCGCGCCGACGGGCGGCGGCAAGACGCTGGCGGGTTTCCTTCCCTCGCTGATCGACCTCGCCGCGGCGCCCAGAACCGGCCTGCACACGCTCTACGTCTCGCCGCTCAAGGCGCTGGCCGTCGACATCCATCGCAACCTCGAGGCGCCCGTCGCCGAGATGGATTTGGGGATCCGGACCGAGACGCGGACGGGCGACACGCCATCCCACAAGCGCGACCGGCAGCGGCGCCGGCCCCCCAACATCCTGCTGACGACACCGGAGTCGCTGGCGCTGATGCTGTCCTATCCGGACGCAGGGGCGATGTTCGGCAGCCTCGCCTGCATCATCGTCGACGAACTGCATGCGATGGCCCAGAGCAAGCGCGGCGACCAGCTGGCGCTGTGCCTGGCGCGGCTCGCGACGCTCGCCCCCGACTGCAGGCGCATGGGCCTGTCGGCCACGGTCGCGGATCGCGAGGCCATGCGCGCCTGGCTGTCGCCCTCGGCCGGCCGCGATCCGGACGATGTCGAACTCGTGATCGGCCGCAGCGGCACCGCCCCGGACGTCACGGTGCTGCATCCCGATGCGCGAATCCCCTGGGCCGGTCATATGGCGCTCTACGCCATGCCGGAGATCTACGCCGCCATCCGCGCGCACGGCACGACGATCGTCTTCGTCAACACGCGGGCCCAGGCGGAGCTCTGCTTCCAGGCGCTCTGGCACCTGAACGAGGACGGGCTGGCGATCGCCCTGCACCACGGCAGCCTCGCCGTCGAGCAGCGGCGGAAGGTGGAAGCGGCCATGTCCGCCGGGCGGCTGCGCGCCGTGGTCGCCACCTCCTCCCTCGACCTCGGCATCGACTGGGGCGGCGTCGACCTCGTCGTCCAGGTCGGTGCGCCGAAGGGTGCGTCCCGCCTGCTGCAGCGCATCGGCCGCGCCAACCACCGCCTCGACCAGCCGAGCAAGGCGCTGCTAGTGCCGGCCAACCGGTTCGAGCTTCTGGAGTGCCGGGCGGCCATCGACGCGGTCGAGGCGCGCGAACTGGACGGCGAGACGCCGCATCCGGGCGCGCTCGACGTCCTGGCGCAGCACGTGACGGGCATGGCCTGCGCCGCGCCGTTCGATGCGGACGCGCTCTACGGCGAGGTCCGCGGCGCCTGGCCCTATCGCGACCTCGCCCGCCGCGACTTCGACGACGTGCTCGCCTTCGTGGCCACCGGCGGCTACGCGCTCGGCGCATACGAACGCTTCCGCCGCCTCGAACAGGACGAGGACGGGCTGTGGCGGCCGGCCGCGACGGATCTCGTGCGGCGCTGGCGCATGAATGTCGGTACCATCGTCGAGGCTCCCGTCCTGAAGGTCCGCCTCGGCGGCCGTATCCTGGGCGAGGTCGAGGAGTATTTCGTCTCGGGCCTGGTGCCGGGCGACACCTTCGTCTTCGCCGGCCAGATGCTGCGCTTCGAAGGCGTGCGCGAGACCGTCGTCGTCGCCACCCGCGCCACCGGCGAAACGCCGAAGGTGCCCGCCTATGCCGGCGGCCGTCTTCCGCTGACCACCCATCTCGCGGACCGGGTGCGGCGCATCCTCGCCGACCGCAGCCAGTGGCGGTTCCTGCCGGACGACGTGCGGGAATGGCTCCGCATCCAGGACTGGCGCTCCCTGCTGCCGGAACGCGAAGGCCTGCTGATCGAGACGTTCCCGCGCGGTGGCCGCTGGTACCTCGTCGCCTACTGCTTCGAGGGGCGCAACGCGCACCAGACGCTGGGCATGCTGCTGACGCGCCGCATGGAGCGCATGGGATTCGGCCCGCTGGGTTTCGCGGCCAGCGACTACGTGCTGACGGTCTGGAGCCTGCGCGAGGCGACCGGCTTCGACGCCCTTTTCTCCGAAGACATGCTGGGCGACGACCTGGAGGACTGGATGGCGGAGTCCTCGCTGCTGAAACGGACCTTCCGCAACGTGGCCGTGATCGCCGGGCTGATCGAGCGCCGCCACCCCGGCCAGCAGAAGACCGGCCGTCAGGTCACCTTCAACTCGGACCTGATCTACGACGTGCTGCGGCGGCACGAACCCGACCACATCCTGCTGCGTGCGACACGAGCCGATGCGGCGACCGGGCTGACCGACGTGCGCCGGCTGGGCGACATGCTGGCCCGCGCCCGCGGCCGGATCCGGATCAGGCGCCTCGACCGCGTCTCGCCGCTGGCGGTGCCGGTCCTGCTGGAGATCGGCAAGGAGTCGGTCTACGGCGGCGCCACCGACGAGATGCTGGCCGCCGCCTCCGCCGAATCCGAGGCGGAGCTTATCGCCGAGGCGATGTCCGCTGGAGGCACGGCCGAACTTCCCCTGTGAAGACAGAAGGTTAGGCGCCGCCCCTGAGAGCCTTCACGAAGTCGCCGAGCCCGATCTGGCGCCGCCGCTTCAGCCGCTCGGCGTGCAGGATCGCCTGGACCTGCTGCACGCTGCGGTCCACGTCGCGGTTCACGACGACATAGTCGTACTCGAAATAGTGGCTCATCTCGTCGGACGCCTTGGACATGCGCGATGCGACGACCGCGTCGCTGTCCTGCGCGCGACGCTTCAGCCGACGCTCCAACTCGGCGATGCTCGGCGGCAGGATGAAGACGCTGACGAGGTCGTCGCGGGCGCTCTCCGCCAGCTGCTGCGTGCCCTGCCAGTCGATATCGAACAGGACGTCCTTGCCGCCGCCCAGCGTGTCCTCGACCGGCTTCCGCGGCGTTCCGTAATAGTGATCGAAGACCTTCGCGTGCTCCATGAGCTCGGCGCGGTTGATCATCAGCCCGAACTCGGTCTTGTCGACGAAGTGATAGTCGCGTCCCGCCGTCTCGCCGGGGCGCTTCGGCCGCGTCGTGGCCGACACCGACATCGACAGGCCGGGCTCCAGTTCCAGCAGGCGGCGCGAAATGGTCGTCTTCCCGGCACCGGACGGCGACGACAGCACCAGCATCAGGCCGCGACGATGGATGTGGGACGGGTCGTCGCTATTCAATATTCTGCACCTGCTCGCGGAACTGCTCCACCACCGCCTTCAGGTCCAGGCCGATCCGGGTGAGTTCCAGGTCGCCCGACTTCGAGCAGACGGTGTTCGCCTCGCGGTTCAGTTCCTGGCAGAGGAAGTCCAGCCGGCGTCCGACCGCCTCGCCCGCCGCCAGCAGTTCGCGCGCCGCGGCGATGTGCGCGGCCAGCCGGTCCAGCTCCTCGCGGATGTCCGCCTTGGCGATCAGCAGCGCCGCTTCCTGGTTCAACCGCTCCTCGGTGAGCGCCGGCGACATTTGCAGCAGCGCCTCGACCTGTTCCTTCAGCCGGTTGCGCGCCGCATCGGGATGGGCGCTGGCGCAAGCCTCGGCGGCATGGCGCAGACCGTCCATCGTATCCAGCTGGCCGGTCATCACCGTGCGTAGTCGCGCGCCCTCGTCGCGCCGCATGGCGCCCAGCGCATCGAGCGCGTCGACCAGCGTCGCGAGCATCGCGGCGTCACGGACCTCCGGCTCCTCGTCGGGCTCGTCCACCGCCGCGACGTCGATGACGCCGCGCAGTGCCAGCAGCCCGTCCATGGTCGGCGGCGCGACGCCGTTGGCGGACGCGAGCGCCAGGCCGCGTTTCGCCAGCATGCCGAGAAGGTCTTCGTTGATCTGCGGCTCGGCCTGGCCCGCGTGACGCGCGACCACCAGGCCGAGGGCGAGATTGCCGCGTTTGAACCGGGCAGAAACCGCCGCACGCGCCGCGACCTCGAGCCGGTCGAGCCCCGGCGGCAGCCGGAAGCGCAGGTCGAGCCCGCGCGCGTTGACGCTCTTGGCTTCCCAGGTCCAGGTCTGCCACTGGTCCTCGCTCTGGGCGCGCGCGAAGCCGGTCATGCTGGCGATTGCCACGCCATCCCCTCAGCAGGTGTATCGGAGCGCTTCTATAGACGCGGCACCGGGATCGCTCAACCGGATTGGCCGCGAGAGCGGCCGCGTGCGGTTACGCCGGCGCGGCGGCCAGCATCTGGCGTGCCGTCTCGGCGTCGGCGGCGATCTGCGCCTTCAGGGCGTCCAGCCCGTCGAACTTCTTCTCCGGCCGCACGAAGCCGATCATCTGAACGCGGAGATGCTTGCCGTACAGGTCGCCCGCGAAATCCATCAGATGCACCTCGAACGACAGCTTCAGGCCGTCGACCGTCGGGCGCCGCCCGAGATTCGCCACCGCGTCCCGCCAGACCGGCACCCCGCCGTCGTCGATCGCCGCCCGCACCGCATAGACGCCCAGGGCCGGCACCAGCTGCTCGCCCATCTCGACGTTCGCCGTCGGGAAACCGATGGTGCGGCCGCGCTTGTCGCCGTGCTGCACGCGGCCCTCGACCTCCCACCACTGGCCGAGGAGGCGCGCGGCCCCTGCGGGATCGCCCGCCGCCAGCAGTTCGCGGACACGAGTCGACGAGATTTCGTCGCCGTTCGCGGCGCGCACCGCATCCATCGGCGTGACGCTGAATCCCGCCTGCTCACCGAGCGCGATCAGCGCTTCCGCCGTGCCGCTCCGGCCCTGGCCGAAGCGGAAATTGTGCCCGATGATCACATGGTGGACACCC
>Ga0114915_1001494_pt1 | contig 10128 bp, 16 predicted proteins | sample MalvirAntarct_55_FD_87288 | JGI IMG/M metagenome (GOLD analysis project Ga0114915, IMG submission 87288) | Marine viral communities from the Global Malaspina Expedition - Malaspina viral metaG Antarct_55 | ecosystem: Environmental > Aquatic > Marine > Oceanic | place: South Georgia Island...
AAACGACAGGCTAGTGATGTCGTTTATGCGCAGCGAAGGCCGAAAAGTCTACTTGTCTATGAATGACTATTTACAGGCTGACTTCCAAACGGTCGAAGACATCTACGAAGCAGGGATCGCATATGGTGGATGATGCAGAGGTTAAAGTCGGCGGGTTTACGTTTAGGGGAGTGTATCTTGCTGCTGCCCTTCCTCTGTTTGGCTCTCTTAGTGGTGGTATTTATTACGGGTACGATGTGGTTAATCGTTTTTGGGGAGTGGAGGAATCTGTACTTGAAGTCCTCGAAGCCACCTCCCGTATCCAAGCACTGGAACAAACCGTCGATCAATCAGACGTGGCCGGACTAGACTCGAAACTCTCACAGATCAGCACCCAGATGGTTAGCATCCTTGAACAGCAGAAGACGCTGCTTGATCTGCGCAGCAAGGTCGAACGTGCGGAGCTAATCACCAACGGCATCGACGACCAGATTAAAAGACTTAAAGAGGACATAGACAGCACTTGGGACGCTATTGATGCGTTGCAAAAGCCGTTATGACAAATTGCACTTTATGTGGTAACACGTAAACAAATAGGAGGGCGTTATGGCCGAAAGTAAAAAAGACCCGAGGCTCGCTCGTGCGGGCGTGGCAGGTTTTAATAAACCCAAACGCACGCCCAGCCACGCTAAAAAGTCCCATGTTGTTGTCGCCAAAGAGGGCAGCACAGTTAAGACGATCCGTTTCGGGGAGCAGGGTGCTAGTACCGCGGGCAAGCCAAAAGCGGGTGAGGGTGACACCATGAAGAAGAAACGTGCGTCGTTTAAAGCCCGCCACGGCAAGAACATTGCCAAGGGCAAAATGTCAGCTGCCTACTGGGCAGATAAGGTAAAATGGTAATGGGAAAGAAACCCGGACTGTACGCAAATATACACGCAAAGAAAAAACGTATCGCCGCTGGTTCTAGCGAGAAGATGCGCAAACCCGGCACCAAGGGTGCTCCAACAAAGGCCGACTTCAAGAAGTCCGCCAAAACTGCGAGTAGGAAGAAATAATGCCATACGGTAAAGGAACATACGGTAAGCAAGTCGGTCGCCCTAAAAAAGCTGCGTTTAAAAACTGCTCGTCCTGCAAGTCCAAAGCAGCCTGTAAAAAGATGGGTCGTTGCATGAATAAGTCTAAGAAGTAGACATTGACGGCAAAATCAGTCACTATGTGTTAACGTGTAACCAAGTTTTGAGGTGCAAGGATGACAAAGAGGGATTACGACTTAAACGGTAATGGCAAGATTGATCCTGACGAACGAGAGATCATGCTAGAAGACCGTCGTCGTCTTATGGAGGACGCTGACGCTAAACGCGACGCTCAACGTCGAATGACGTGGTTCGCCTTGGTAGGTATGGTCCTCTACCCGTTTGTCATCCTTGTGGCTTCTCTAGCGGGCCTCGACACCGCCGCAAAACTTATGGCCGAGATCGCGGCTGTGTACGTTATCGGCGCGTCTGGTATTGCCGCCGCTTATTTTGGGTTCAACGCAATGGAGAGCAAAAATGCTTCAAGCACTGATAGGTCCAGTAGCTGAGTTAGCGGGCGGCTGGTTAAAGGGTAAGGCGAGCGCGCAAGCTGCGGCTGCCAACCTCAAGCTCGTCGAGGCCGAAGCCAAAGCTACAATAATGAAATCAGCCGCTACTTCGGAAGCGGACTGGGAGCGCATAATGGCGCAAGGGACGCAGAACTCGTGGAAAGACGAGTTTTTGGTAATTCTGTTTAGTATCCCCTTGGTGCTTTCGTTTTGCGGTGAGTGGGGCAGAACCACAGTGTCTGACGGCTTTGGAGCGTTGGCTACGATGCCAGAATGGTATCAGTACACTCTGGGTGTGATTGTCGCGAGTAGCTTTGCCGTGAGGTCGGCAACTAAGTTCTTTGGAGGTAAGAAATGACTTACAAATTATCACAACGCAGCCTTGATCGACTTGATGGTGTAGACGAACGCCTAGTTGCAGTTGCAAAAGCTGCTATCGGTCATACCAAAACAGACTTTGGTGTAATCTGCGGTCTAAGAACCTTGGATGAGCAGCGTAAACTTGTGGCCAAGGGTGCCAGCAAGACGATGAAGTCAAAGCACATCGGCGGCAATGCCATTGATCTTATGGCTTACATTGGCTCGCGTGGATCATGGGAACTTAACCTGTACGATGACCTCGCAGATGCTGTGAAGCAGGCAGCTATCGACGTGGGTGTAGCCGTGCGCTGGGGCGCGTCGTGGCATATTAATGACATCCGAGACTGGGATGGGACAATGGAAGAAGCCATGAACGCCTATGTTGACTTGCGTCGCAGCCAAGGAAAACGCCCCTTTATCGACGGCCCTCACTTTGAGTTGATGGTCTAGGAGGCTGAAATGACAGCCGCTACGCAAAATTCTGAGGTAGGTAGATGCCGGTTTTAAAAGTAACAACCTTTGGTGGGATATCTCCTAAAATCCCGCCGCGCTACCTGAAGAACAGCGCGGCGCAAGTCGCTTTCAACTGCCCCATGTGGAACGGTAGTTTGACACCGATTAGCGATTTGGGTTCTTCTGTTCACGCGTTAACAAAAAGTGGTGTGCCGCGCGCAATTTATAGGTTTGGGCAGGACACGGTATCGGACGACCGATATTGGTTCCACTGGAACGCCGATGTCGACGTATGCCGGGGGCAGATTGCGGGTGATGCTTCGGAGTGGACCTTTTTTACGGGCGACGGTGTACCTAAAGCCACGTATAATTCCTTGGCTCTTGCCACTGGAAACTACCCCACAAACGCTCGCCCCCTTGGGCTACCCGCGCCAACTATACCGGCTACTGCTACAGCAGCTGGCTTTGACCCGGCGTCTTACGCTGCCAAAGTAGTTTTGACTGAAGCACACATTGCTGAGATGAACGCTACAAATGATGTGCTGGTCAGTACGACGACAGATACTGCTAGCGCGTACACCACCGTTAACTTAACCCTTGCCGACATGACGGCGGCGCACGTGCGCAGTAAAATCGACGCCTTGGCAGGCATCACCGCTGTTGTCGATGAAGACACTGTCAAGGTGACGACGGATGCTACGGGCGTCGACGCCAAGTTATTTGTGAAGTTCCAAACTGGAACGGAGTTTGATACCGAAGGGTCATTCACAGCCGACACCGCGGGTACTAAACTTGATCTCAGCGGCAGCGGGACTGCCGACACTGACGCGTATGTGGTGATCGAAGATGGTGAAATAGGCTCCATTGGCAGCGGCGACACTATTGAAATCGTCACCGAAGCGGGGGAAGTCTTTAGCGTCAACTCCACTGGCACCAAGACGGCAACGACGCTGACAAGTTTCATTAACAACAACGACAGCAGCAATAAAATCCTTGCGACAAAGTACGGCAGCTGCGTCGTTATAACCCCTCGCAGCGAAGGTGGCGGGCAGAGTGGGTTTATTGAGTACAAAAGAACATCTAACGGGAACGTGGCTCTTACAAGCCGCGTCGATGGCTCAGAGGCGGCGGCTCCCGCTTACGTTTTCGTAAAGCAGACTGACGTAGACGAAGCACAGGAACGATTTATCCGGTTAAAGGTAAATAACAACAAAAACTTCACGTACACCCCTGCCACTGCGACAGTAAATGACCTTTTGTCACTGGCTGGGTACGGGGTGACGGTTGAAATGTTCGGGCAGGTAGAGCCATTCGCCGTGGTGAAAACAAACACTGTCGGCGCTAATGTTTCACTGGAGTTGCGTAGCGGTCTTTACCCTAACAACCCGATTTACTCCGTTCAGTCGGGCGAAGGTTACGTCGACGAAGACCAAACACTCGAAACCCGCATTTACACCTATACTTGGGTTAACAAAGAATCCGGATTTACGTTCGAGTCCGCGCCTGCTGGGGCGTCTAACGGTGTAGAGGTGCGCGCGGGACAAGGAGTAAACCTAAGCGGCCTAGAGCCTACTCCCGGTGGCGAGTACGTCGTGACCAACCGGAGAATATATCGGTCGGTCAGCGGTGTTTATCTTTTTGTGAAAGAGCTGCCCGCCAGTAGTACCAGTTTTACAGACGATGTTTTGCCGGAATCCCTCGCCGAAGAGTTACCCACCCTTACGTGGTCCACGCCGCCTTCGAACTTGGCAGGGCTTACAAACCTCCCCAATGGTATGATGGCAGGGTTTGTTGGGCGGGACGTGTACTTCTGCGATCCGTACCACCCTCACGCATGGCCTGAGCAGTATATTCAAACACTAGACTACCCAGTCGTCGGCCTTGGCCGTATGGACACCACGCTGGCGGTACTCACTACGGGTGTTCCGTACTTGGTGCAGGGGTCACACCCGACCACTATGGCCGTTGTGAAATCAGATTTGCAGCAAGCCTGTGTGTCAAAACGCAGTATTGTTAGCCACGGGGGAGCGGTTATGTACGCCGCCCCAGACGGTCTTATGATGTTGTCGCCGGGGGGATCAAGAATTGTTACGGAACAACTCTTCGACCGCGCCCAGTGGCAGAGTTTCTTCAGACCTGAGAGCATTCACGCCTACGCGCACGACAAGCAGTACATAGCGTTCTATGACAACGGGGCTACGCAGGGTGGCTTTATATATGACATGACGAGCGGCAATATAGTTACGCACGACATTTACGCGGAAGCCGCCTTCCACGACCTACAACGTGATAAGCTGTTTGTGGCACTAGCCGACCGCAGCGTTCGAGTTTGGGGAGAAGGCGGCGTTAAAAGTTACATCTGGCGCTCTAAGAAGTTTACTATGCCAAAGCCACTTAGTTTCGGCTGGGCGCAGTTAGAGGCCGAAGCGTACTCCATGGTTATGAAGTTTTATGTGGACGGGGCGCTTGCCCATACAAGAACTGTCAGTTCGCGCGATCCGTTTAGGTTACCCGTCGTGGTCGGACGCGACTGGGAAGTACAGGTCGAAGGCACACATGAAGTATTTTCCCTAGCGCTTGCGCATTCCGCAGCGGAGTTAAGAGATGGCTAAACTACCCACCGTTACCAGTAATGTATCTCCAGACCTTCGAGCGTTTTTAGATCGTGTCCGCGAAGCTATTAACGGAACCGGCGCGGATTCACTTGTTTCCGTAAGGCAGCTGGTAGCTGCGGGTGTAGTCGCGCACACCGGCACGGGTATTACGGGTACAGGCGGTACGGGTCCGGTCTCGCCGCCGATACGCCCTGAGAATGTTGGAGCCGCGGGTGCTTTGGCAAACATTATGGTAACGTGGGATAAGCCGATTTACGCGGGCCACGCCTACGCCGAAATATGGTCTGCTGCGCGAAGCACAGAACAAGCCGCTGCGACACCGCCGGAGAATCCTATCTTGGGGCAAGCGGAGCTTGTAGGTATGGCACCGGGGGTGTTCTTTGCGCACAATCTTGGTGCGGGCGCTACTCGTTTTTACTGGGTAAGGTTTGTTAACGTCCTTGGGGAAGTTGGCCCCTACCACGCTACCGATGGTGTATATGGGCAAACTAGCCAGAATCCAGCGTACCTCATGGATGTTTTAACCGAAACTTACGGCTCCGGTTCAGAGTCACCCTTTTTTCAGCTAGACGCGGCGACTACAATTGGGGGCGTTAGCATCCCTGCGGGCACGTACATGAAAACTGCGTTCGTCGTAGATGCTTCTATTACACGAGCTAAGATTGCTGATGCGGCCATCGACAACGCCAAGATCGCCAACTTAAATGCTGGTAAAATCGACGCTGGTTTCTTAGACGCCGCAAGAATTGAAGCAGGTTCTATCGACGCCAACATGATCGACTCTCGCGGCCTGTCTATCAAGGACGCGGCGGGTAACATAATCCTCGCGGCCGGTACTCCACTGGGGGTCTCAAACGTTTCGGGTCTAGGCACGCTCGCCACTGCGGACGATATTACTATGAGCTCAGTGACTGACGCTGGCGGGTTCGCCACACTGGATACTATCACTGCCGCTAACGTAAGCACCTACATCGCGAGCGCAGCTATAGACGTAGCGCAGATCAAGACGGCCTCGATTACTAACCTTTCTTCACTGGCGGTTGACGCCGGTACTCTAACGGCGGGGGTTCTCAAATCTAGCGACAACAAATTTGTAATCGACTTGAACGCCAAAACTATCTCTATTGAAACATAGGTGTTAACATGTATACACTTATAACACCCAAAGAAGTCCAAGAGCGGCGGATGAAAATCTGCAAGCGGTGCCCGCATTACGTTGAAGTGGTAGGAGCCTGCAAAGTCTGCAAATGCGTCGTGGCCCTAAAGACAAAACTATCGGCGGCTAGTTGTCCCACCGGTCGGTGGCAGCGCTACAAGGAGGAATGATGGAGAAGGAGTACGGCATCGAGTGGCACGACACGCACGGGGCGTGTACTTTCGCGCACCCTTTTGTTGTGGCCAAGATCGCTGAAAACATCGCCAACGGGGACACCACGCCCCTGTGGCTGAAAAACCAAAACGGACAGGTCGGGCTAGCCACTGAAAAAACTGACCGCGTTTTCGCGCGCGTAGAAGTCATCACTGCCGACAACTGCCAAATGACAGCTTCCGAAGCGGCGGCGTTGGATTTTCCTGTGCTGCGCATAGCCATGCCGCGGGGGCGGTTTAAACTCTACTACCCTTTATCAATGCGAGATAACTTCCCGTGGGAACACCGCCAGTGGGACGAGGGTTTCTCTGACTGTTACCGCATCGCGCTTGACTACTACGCCAAAGAGCTAGACCTACCTATGCGCTCAGTAACGACCCCAAAGAACTACACCACGCAGATGATGACGTACTCCAAAGTTAATCTGTTCATGGAAAACTTCGCCGCTTGCGGCTTCGAGCAGGTGTTAATCGCTGAACCGGGGGACGCGTTACTGTTCCAGTCGGGGCTCGCGACGTTCGACGGCCCAGACCACGTCGGTGTCTACCTCGAGGACAACAAGTTCCTGCATCATTACAGGAGTCGCCTTTCTGTTATCCAACCCTACAGCAGCATGTGGCGGCAGAAGACTTCTATGGTCCTCCGCCATACCAGCAGAATGTGAACCGTTATGTTTAGTATTATCAAACGAAAAAAACCCTTGGAGGTGCGCTTCTTCACGCAGCGCGACGGCTTGGTGGACTTGTTTCCACCACAGCCAATTAGCCACTGCATCCCCGACTGGTGGAAAAACACCCCTGCGACCCTAGATAGCCCGCCGTCGGAAGACCCGCGGCATCGGTTTCGCCCCAAAAAACTAAACAAGTCGATAAAGCATTGCTGGTCTATCCAGAAGACTCTTGAGCTCGGTATTACATTTCCACTGTGGGAAGATAATTTCATTACAGTAGACCACAATGGAGGCGTCCACCCGATGCGCCCGAACGGGATGCCTGATGCGCGCCTTGGTGAGCAACACCCAAAACGCCAGTACCCGGGGCTTCTAAACGACGACTGGGTTAATTGGAAGTTCAACGCCGAGTGGATGGCTTACACCGAAGAGCCTGTCAACTTTTACATGACGCAGCCGTTCTACCACATGCAGGACCGCAGCTGGGAGTGTATGCCGGGGGTTATCGAGTTTCACTGGCAGCACAACTTGAACATCAACACTATCCTGCGAAAGCCAAAAGGCACGGACAAAAAACCTGCGGCGATCCAGTACGAGTTTAACGCTGGAACGGTTATGAACTACTTCATCCCGATGGTGAACGACCGCAAGATCGTCATAAAAGCCGAGCAGGTAACAGCGCGCGAGTGGGAGAAGCTCCACTACGGCTACAGTATGTTTACCAGCAGCGCCTCAACGCACCGAAAAAACAACTGGGGCGGCTGCCCGTTTGATATTAAAGGTGAAAAGTAGTGGCTGTACGTCTATTCGCTCGTGGGTCTGATGGGGTTGTCGCTATTACGAATGGCGGCGTCTCTAACGCCACGCTTACAGACTACTTGGACAACCCACTCAAGAATATCGACAACATCTACTTCCACTCGAACTTTGATTACATGTCGCTGGCCGCCAAGTTCAGCACAACTATTACGTTCCAAGCTCGTTCGGCTTCCTCGCAAACGGTTACTTATAACAAAGGTAAAGGCAGCTACCAGCAGCAAGTTCCTGATACGGGGTCTGTGCGCCACGATCTTGGTACGCACAATTTAGGGTACACTCCTTTTGCCACAGCGACCCGCGGCAGCGTTGCGTCGCAGGTTACGCCCACGTTTCCTTTGCAGGAGAACGGGGCTGCGTTGCGCTTTATTAACATCGAAATGGATGCGTCTAAAATCTACGTGTACGAGTACTGGGTTACGTTTACGAACGCGCTCGCTGCGGTCACGGAAGACTTTGACGTATGGGTATTTAGGAATCCTGCGTAATGGCTGTCACTCTTTCCATAACACCTTCACGTTTTATCGCTTCCGCTGGCAAACTAGACAGCCAGAGGCGTTACATCCGCAAAGAACTGCTCACCCCCGACCTTAAATTTGTGATGGGCCAGAACATGGACGTCGCTGGTGGTGGACTGCGCTACGTGAATCCTAACGGGACCAACTTAGATGACGGGGTTTATAACGGATCGTTCACTGGTTCAGCAGGGGTGGGAGTAAAGGTATGAGTGGCTTTTTTGCAGACAACTCTCGTATTCGAGTTCTTGAGACTGTTGGCAGCGCCGACGAGACCGTGTTCGACACTGAAGAAGATATGCCCCACATTGTTGGGACGGCTGAAGTAAACAACGTCGCCGTAGACTTTAGTAACCTAACCCAAACGCAGTCGTTCTCGTTCACAGACTATTGCAGCTCGCAAAGCTGCATCGGGTACGAGTGGACCTACGAAAGCACCTACACTCCCGGCTACTACACACTAGAGTCACGTTATGTTTTTGGGACGTGGTCCTACGAGCGAACGTACAGCTACTTTGGTGGAGGGTGGACGTACCAGAGGGTATCCACGAATGGGTTCACCGAATACTTCTATGCGTATGTTAACCCGACTTACACAGTCAACAGAGTTACCAACACGGTTTTCAATGCGTGCTGTGTGGCGGACGTTTTTATATACGACATAAACGCCCGAGAATCCTCAAACACCCAAAACATCGCCGCTCTCCCGGTGGATGAGGACGGCAACGTAGTTCCCATAGATTTCGTCGTTGTGCAAGCGACCGGAACTAGAACCACTGGGGGTAAAGACCCTCGGTTTAACCAAGCACTGCCGTCCACGGTCCCCGCAAAAACGTTCTCGTTCCAAGGTTCAGTCTTGCTGGAGTCTTCGGGGAAAGCGAACGGGGACTCATTCATGCGCAGGATCATGTCGGTGTTTGTATCCGGCGGCCAACTCAAGCTCAAATCTCAAGAGACCGTGGGCGCGTTAAGGCGCGGGGCTAATGACTCCGCATTCCCGCACGCTGCGCAAAGCCGCAGCACTTACAACTTCAACTTAAAAGTCTTTTTCGGGAGATTCAAATCATGATCTACGAGGTTTACAGCCTACAAAATAACCTTGCGAGCCTAGAAACTACAGTTCGTTTCCGCGTATGGGAGCAGCTGAGCAGTCTCCGTCGACTGGTCGACGAGTGCGAAGCAACTCTCGAGGGTCGCTACGACCTAAACGATGAGGGGCTGAGCGATGAAATAGAAAGAATTTATACCGAGGAGGTAATAAATGCCTGATCCAACTATTAGCCGAGACCCCATGCGTATGGAAGAAATCTTCGTGCAGGGTCGCTTCACCGGAGTTAACGTCACTGCCGTGGCTCGCCACGGGGACCATACTATCACTATTCAAGATTCGTACACCATCCCCGTGGATGACCAAGTGTTCGCAGAGGACTGGATGGCGCAAAAACCCACGTGGGGACCAAGCCTCGTAGCAGAGGCTGCGGCGGCCTTAAACATCGAGGTTCGGATGGCCAGAGCCATCGTTGCGTACGTCGATAGTTTGCCGGAGTAGACAGGATATCAGGGCTATGCTATCGACATCTTATGTGTTAACGTGTAATCAGTTGGACCTATGTTGAACTCTCGTTTAGTATTCGACGACAAAGAAGGAGTCGGCGCGTGGGTTGCCAAACAGGTAGACCAGACTGCTTCGTGGGGTGATTTTTACGCAATGGGCGCTGAAGTGAACGGCAAGTTAGTGAGCGGTGTGGTTTTTAACAACTTCAACGAAT
>Ga0114915_1001496_pt1 | contig 10125 bp, 1 predicted proteins | sample MalvirAntarct_55_FD_87288 | JGI IMG/M metagenome (GOLD analysis project Ga0114915, IMG submission 87288) | Marine viral communities from the Global Malaspina Expedition - Malaspina viral metaG Antarct_55 | ecosystem: Environmental > Aquatic > Marine > Oceanic | place: South Georgia Island...
AAGTGCGCGCCAAGAAAGTTACTGGATATATGACCAGCAAAAAATAAACTATTACTTATAGAAACATTAAAGTCTTTTTTAATTACAGTTGAGCCTGTTTCTTTTACAAATGCTTCTTCGTCTAAATCAACAGGATCGCTTGTTGATGACAATTCACTTGTTAAATCTTTGATATATTTGACCAACTAGACATTCCTTATTTAATTATCTTTAATAAACCTAGCATCATGGTGCAGATGCCATATCTGTTCCGTATATGCCCTTAAATACGTTGTGAATCGCGATACGATTCGCGTTAGTTGGTTCGTGATCATAAATAATCATTGCTCTAAGTTCTATCCCTGTCGGGGCGCCGAGGGTCGTTGACGTTGCTGCCTTCATACCTGTGTCAAGCCGAACATTGTTGAACATCACGCTGTGGAATTGATCCCGCGAGGTTGTGTCCACTGTGTAGCCCCCAGCAGAGGACGTACTAGATGAGGCGTCCAACTCCATAGATATGTGATAATCCAGCCTTGAGGGGGTAAGACTAGCAACAGTTTCGGTTAACTGAGTTCCATCAACCCAGTAGTCTGAGTAACTTTGAGATCCGGGTGTTGCGACATTTACTACATCACCGCCACCTGCGCCATTTCCAACACCAAAACTTTGATTACCTCTAGAGATTGAGTAAGATGTACTAAAAGTATTGTCGTTGATCGAAATAGCACAGTTATTCGCCCCAGGCCTTCCCAAGAATCCACTTAATCCATACTGGTCCAGACCTGCTTGACTAATTGGGTGACGCATGATTGCAATGAAGAATACGTTTCCAGTACCACTATAATTATGGCTAGAGAGGAACTGATCAAAAGCATCAGCACCCCCTGTAGTCTGACCCAAAGTAAATGAAGGTTTTGATCCTGTGCCGCTAGAATTATATACCATGCTACCATCAGTGGCTAGGGTCAAGTCATAGCCATTGCTGCTTAAATCTGACCATGTACTACCAGTTCCGCTATAACTTTGTGCATCAGCCGCATCATAAAAAGCAACCAATCCGTTTGTTAAGGCTCCGGTTAGTAACGGCGGTGTGGTAATATTTATAGCGGAAACTGTTGAAACTTTAGAAACACCGTCACTTGCAGTAATTCTTAAAGAAAAGTTGCCAACGCTTGCAGAATCGGGAGTAATACTGAAATCGTTTGTGCTTGCGCCAGTGCCTTGAACTACAGTAGCAGATGATGGATTTGATGGATTTGTCAGATAATCATATGTGACGCCAAATCCATCTGGGTCCGTGGCGGCTACACTGATCGTTGTGCTGGAGTCACCAATTGTGAGATCATAAGATGAATTAGATGCAGTTGACCATTCAACCATCTCTTGTGGGCCACTGTATATTCTATCCCACTCAGCACCATCCCAAACATAAACTGCCTTTGTATCAGTCGCAACCACAAAATCGCCAGCAGTATTACCACTTGAAGGAAATGCAGCAAGATTTGCATATGAAGTAGCCCCAGCAACTCCATCACCTAATGCATTAGAAGTTAATTTTCTATCAGCGGCTGGCGTTGAAGCTTCAGCTACTGATGCTAAAGCTCCAGATTTTCCAAATGCTTTTGAGATAAGAGATGCTCTCGATACCATTACTTTCGTCCTTTATTTCTCTGTGAATAACCAACCGTTAGCTGTGTTATAATATACTAATCCAAATGCCGCTCTATTAACATCAATTGTTAAATCAGAATCACCACCTTCAATTTTATGTCCATTTCTTCCTATTGTAATAGCGTTCGTAGCAGCTTGACCTGTTCCATCAATAATCCTAACTTCATCTCCAAGTGTTGCAGTAGTAGGAAGATTAACTGTTTTAGCTGTACTTGTATCAACAATTAATCTTTGACCACCAGTTAATGTTAATGGCGTTGTAGTAACCTCTATCCAAGTATCAGGCGCTGTGGTTCTTGCAGAGATGTAATCACTATCAATTATTGCAATTACTGTGGCCGAATCTGTTCCAGTAGATACCCTTGCCGCAATATATGCACTATCAACTAATCCTGCAAGTGTTGCAGCATTTACTGTAACATTTGAAGCTTTATTTTCAATTGCAGTAACTGTAATTTCATCAGCAGCTGATGCACCAGATGTTAGTGTAATAGTATTAGTTATCGGATTGGCTGTAAAGTCAACAGTTTCAGAAAGTTTAATACCATTTTGGAATACATTAAAGTTGCTTGAGTCAATTCCCAATGTTTTAGAATTAGCATCAGTGCCAGTAAATGCTGTTTGATTAGCTGTAGCAATATATTTAAAGGTGTTCATAAATGTATCACCAACAACTATATGTGAAGTTGTAACAGTTTGTGATAAAGTATTAATTACAAGATCATCGCCAGAGTCAGCAGTAAATCCATTTAATGTTACTGAATTTGCTGCAGCATTAACTGTATAATCTACACCAGATACTAATCGAATACCATTATTAAATACTTGATAATTAGCAGTATCAATTGCAAGAGCTGCACCGTTAGCATCGTTTCCAGAGAATACTGTTTGACCAGAATCTGCTACATAATAATAATTAGCAAAGTTAACGGCGTTTGTGAATGTATTAACAGGTGTTCGAGCTTCAATATATGCGCTATCGATCATTCCGGTTACAGCAGCTGAATCTGTACCTGCTGGTAACACGCCTGGAGCCCAATAACTATTTCCATTATCCCAAATTAATATCTGACCTTCAGTTGGTGCAGTTGTATGAACATCAGCTAATGAAGTAATTGAAGATGTATTATCTAATTTTGTTCCAAGAGCTGTAGCTGTAGTAGTAGCATAATTTGCATCATCGCCAAGTGCCGCAGCTAATTCATTTAAAGTATTTAATGTTGCAGGAGCAGCATCTACAAGAGCAGCAACTGCTGAATCAACTGAAGATGTAACAGCAGCTCCAAGAACTGCTCCAACTGATCCAGTTGTTAGAGTTTGTATAACGACATCGTCTGAATCAGCAGCACCTAATAATAAAGTAACAGTATTAGTAGCAGAATCTACGCTATAATCTTCAGTTCTATTTAAACGAATACCGTTTATGAATACTTGATGATTATTAGCAGTCAAAGACAATGATTGTGAATTAAGATCATTACCAGTAAATGCAGTCTGACCAGCAGTTGCTCTGTATTTGTAATCCTTAAAGTTGGCTTGACCTGCAATAATATAATTGCCCGCTGACCCGCTGCTGATATTAGTTATGACTAAATCATCACCAGTATTTGCTCCGGTAGTAAGAACTACTGATGTTGTTCCAGATACTGTATAATCAATATCTTTGAGAAGGTGAATACCGTTTAAGAATACCTGAATTCCAGTAGCAGTTACAGCTAAAGTATTGCCAGCAACATCAGAACCACTAAATGTTGTTTGATTGGAAGTAGCTGTAAATCTAAAGTTAGAATATTCAGATGTAACAACTCCCTCGCCGCTTGCAGTTACTCTTGCATTAATATAACCACTATCAATTAAAGATATAATAGTTGCACTATCAGCAGAACCTCCACCTGATGCAGCTCCAGCAATCCATTTACTTGTTGCAGTGTCATATACTAATGCTTGACCATTAGTTGGACTTGGAACATTTACATCTGCAAGAGCACCAAGCGTTGTAACACCAGCCGAAGATCTTGCAAGGATATAGTCACTATCAATTAACTGAAGAACTTCACCAGAATCGAATGTTGATATGGTTTGACGAGCTTGAACATATGCTGAATCAATAAGTAATGATCTTGCTTGAACATATGCTGAATCAACCATTCCAATTACAGCAGAACTATCAATACCTTGTGGAACAACTCTTGCTTGAACATATGCTGAATCAATAAGAGTAATTGCTCTATTTGAATCTAATTTTGATCCAATAAGAGCAGTAATTGTAGTTGAGAAGTTTGCATCATTTCCAAGAGCTGTAGCAAACTCGTTAAGAGTATCCATTGCAGCAGGAGCGCCGTCAATCAGATTATTAATTGCTGTTGTAATGTCAGCACCTGAAGCAAGATCTACCCAAGAACCAGCATGAGCAAAGTATGCTTTACCAGTTCCATGTACATGAGCAAACATACCATGATAAGATGAAGCGCTTGGGAGATCAGCTAAATTAGAATACACGTTAGAATATAGGATTTTATTTGTTCCCATATCTAAATCTTTACCAGTTACATTGCTATCAACTCTAGCATCTGTATAATAAAGATTTGAACCTTCGGACAATTCACCGGTATTTGCTCCACTTAAATTAAGTGCAGTAGCAACTCCAAGAGAATCAGTAGTAAGAAATACTCCGCCGCTGTCTTTAAGTCTTAAACCACCGAGATGGATAGTTGAACCACTTATATACAAATCTTTCCATGCAGCGGTTGGGCTACCAAGATCATATAACTTATCTCCACCTGGAAGAATAGTATTGAATGTTACGTTAGTATTTTCTAATGGAATAGCAGTCCAAGATCCGCCTTTAGCTATTCTTGCTTTATTATCACTTGTTGTTACTGCAGTCATACCAGAATATGTTACTGGATTAGGTAATGAACCAGCACTAGCACCTACAGATTTGAAGCTAATTTGATGTGGGCCAAAATCAACAGATCTACTGCCAATTCCTGTTATTAGATCAACATGAGCACTATCAACGATGCCTTTAACATAAGCAGAATCAGCTACAAATTTAATATAATCACTATCAGCAATTGATTTGACATAATCTGAATCTGCAATCGACTTAACATAATCGCTATCAGCAATGCCTTTAATATAATCGCTATCAGCAATCGACTTAACCCAGTCAGAATCTGCTATGCCTTTAATATAATCACTATCAGCAATCAACTTAATATAATCACTATCAGCTATGCTTTTGATATAATCTGAATCTGCAATCGACTTAATATAATCACTATCAGCAATGCCTTTAATATAATCACTATCAGCAATAAGTTTGATGTAGTCACTATCAGCTACAAATTTGATATAATCTGAATCTGCAATCGACTTAACATAATCACTATCTGCGATTGATTTGACATAATCACTATCAGCAATAGACGTAATATAATCTGAATCAATAATGAATTTAAAATGAGCAGAATCAAGTTTACCTGCAGCTATTAAATCTTCTTTTTGAATTCTAATATTAACAAAATCCGAATCAAGGATATCACTAATAAGATCTTGGTCATCGATAAAATATTTCATTCCAGCTGCAATATTAATACCGGCTTTTGCTCCGCCACCGCCTGGAACATCAGTACCAACATTTATTGCATAAGTAGAACCAGGCTGATCTTTATCAATACCAATAGTTGGCCGCGATCCAGTTGCATCCGGAAGGTATCTTACACCAGCAATGCTTTTTACAAATGGTGACTCAGTTTCTAATTGTGAACCATTAACATAAATTTTACTATTAGTAGAAGATGTACCAATTCTAAGATCACCGTCTAATATTTGAATAGTATTTTTAACATTTAAGCTATATGTATTGTGATAATTAGTGCCAACACCCATTCTAAAGCCACTTGAAGTTTCAGCCGCTCTACCTATTGCATTTTTCTGGAAAGCATAATTTGCAGTTTCAGATGCAATTAAAGCTATTCCTCTATCTGAATCTAAGAATCTCTCATCATCAATTAAAGCATTAATATAATCTCCATTAATTATATTTTGATATGTTTCAAACTTATTAAATCCAAACTGCTGCTGTCTTTCCCAGATATAATCTGAATCAAAATAATGCTCAGCAGAATCAGGACTTATAAAGAATTGAGCAACCTGATGAGTAAGATAAACTTGATTGCCTTGATTTGAATCAAGAATTCTATCACCTTGCCAATATAGTGACTGTACATTAAGACTACCATTAACATCTAAATTATATCCAGGTGTAGCTGTGTTGATACCAACTCTTGGAGCAGTCGTATGAAGATAACCAGATCCAGCTGTATTATAAAAATACTGAGATGCTGGCATACTTGTGCGATAATGTGCTGTATTAATATGTGATTGAACATAAGTAGCATTAGCATTTGCTCTAATCCATGCTTGGTTAGCAACGTCTTGTTGAATATATTGATATAATGGTTTAGTGTTAATAGCAATATTACTTGTAAAGTTTGCTAATAACTCAACATCTAATCCATATGTTGCTCCAGCAGCTACTTTACCAATTGCTACTGCACCGCCCATAATAGACATCGTATTTGGAGCAGTTACAGTAGTAATATTTTGATCTAAACCAATTGCAACAGAACCTTCACCTGTTGCTTTAATTTTTCTACCAATTGCGATGGAACCTACACCCGTAGCTTCCACATCGGTACCTAATGTGATACCACCATTTCCAGCTACAGTAGCTTTACCTATTGCAAATCCACCTAAAGTTGCTTGGTTACCTTCACCGAAACCATATGCTTTTGTAGTAATACCATCGACAATATTGGAATGGCCATAAGCAAAACCTTCATCAACAACAGTGTTAGAATGGCCAAACGCATAACCAAAATCAGTAATGGTGTTTGCATTACCATATGCATCGCCTCCCGTAGTTACAGTATTGCTAGATCCGTAAATATTACCGTTCTTATTAAGAATATTTGATGCCCCGAAGATGAATCCACCTTGAGATGAAGAAGCAGGAGAATTACTTAAACCGGTATTTGCATTACCATATACATTAACATTATAGAAGTTTTTATTGTCATTGCCATATACATTAGATGCATTTCTAATGGTATCGTTTCTATGACCGTATACATTCTGTACAGAGTTTATACTTTTATTTTCCCATCCATAAACTCTTGAGAATTTTGTTATACTCTCATTTGTGTTACCTATTATAAAAGATTTACTAATACTAGTAACATTTGATTGACCAACAACAAAACTAAATTGTCCAGCATTATTGTTCGATCCATAAACATACGCGTAATTACTAGTGGTATTACCTACACCAAATGCTGCAGCCTGTCTTCCAGCAATTGTCTGGTCACGCCCAAAAGAAATCCCGCTATTGCCAGTAGCAGACGAATTTAAACCTATACCAACACCGCTATTAGCAGAACTGACATTGTAACCAATAGAAACTCCGGAGGTCCCAGTACTGGTATTTTGACCTATACTCGTACCGTTTGTACCAGCTGTGGCTGTACTACCAATCGCAAGAGCATTCGTCCCAGCTTGAGAATTCTTTCCGATTATGACTGAATTTGTGCCAACACCACTGGTATTATCTCTACCAATATTAAGACCATTTAGACCACTAATAAGATTATATCCTATGACAACAGCATTTCGTCTGTTGTTAGTAAGCTTATTACCAATAGCAGTATTTTTAAAATAATCGTTATGATTACCAGGATCGCCAGTAATTTCTTTACCAATTACAACACCAGCACCAGTAGTAAGATCTTTACCAATAGCAACTCCACCGTCAAGTGTAATTCCACCGCCGCTTAGACCCGTATTTGTAATTTCAAGACCAATAGATACTGATTTTTGCTTATTGCTGTTCGTAATATCTTTACCAAGACCAACACTAAATTGACCTGGATTAGTAACAGTATGACCCACTGAAACTGATGCAGTAGTATGAAGAGGACCTTTTGCAATTCCAACATAAGATACATTACCAGCATTTACGTCATAACCGATAGCTGTTGAATAATCAGTAGCTAAAGTATTATAACCAATGCCTTGTGATTGGAATCCAACTTCATTACTATCCCATGTTACATTTGTTCCATCAACTTCACCTGCTCTGAAAGCGCCATATTCTGGAATCCACATAAGTCTTGAACCAGCACCAATTTGAGTACCAGTTTTACTTAATGGAACAACGCCTGCTTTTGGATGTTGACCAATAGTCGCAACATTCGAACTAAGGAATAGTACATTTCCAGAATCTACTGCAAATCTTGTTGTTCCATCATTTGGATGAATAGTATTTGCTTGACCAACAATTACAGAACCTTCTTCGTCATAATAAATTTGTTGATTACCACCTGCAGGACCTATTCTATTCCAAGGAGTAATTAATCTTTCGCCAATATAAGTCGAGTCTATAACTCTCATAAGGTTAGAATCGAAAGATCTTCCAACATAAGGATTAACTAAATTAAAACCTAGTGCTGAATCGTAAGAAGATGGATAATAAGGGCCGAAATAGAATTCAGCGCTTTCTCCGGCTGTCATGGTTTTATTAGTATTATCCCAGAGAAGTCCGCCATTAATTGCTTTATAATCAGAATCAGCTCTACGAGTACCACCAAATAATAACCCGCCGTTTTGTATTTTAGCAATTTTACCGTCTACAGTAAATCCAGTTTTAAATATAGCACTATCATTAAATGTAAATTGAGTATTCGTCTGAGCGGAACCACTATCTTCACCAGTAGCACTTTTGCTACTTGTAATATTAAGATTACCACTTAGAGTTATTGCTGGATTTTCTAATTGAAAACCAGCTCCGACTGTAAGAGGACCTCTAACTGTAAGTGACGCATCATTCTTTTTACTTCTTGCTTCAACTTTAATTACATCATTTAATTTTAATCTTGAATTTGCGGTAGAGTCAAAGATATGAATAAGACTATTAGATACTTCTTCCCATCTTTCTCCAGCTGATTCAAGTTCAACATTATTAATATATACTCTTGTTAGACCATTTTTAATATAGCTAAGAACTTTTCTTGGGGTTGAGTTGTCACTATCTTGAAGTTTAAGAACATCAAGAAGGTTACCTTTAAGAGATGTTTCCTGATGCAGTCCTCTATTATCAATTCTAATATCTGTTACACTAGAACCATTTACTCGAGGTGATCCTAAGCCCCAGCCAGGAAGTGATTGTAGCTTTAATTCAATAGTATTAGATCCAGTTACTACAAAATCTCCGGTTTGAACGCCAAGAGCTGCGCTTCCTGTACCATGTTGGAAAGTATGGTCTGAATCGACTGCGGGCCAACTACCAGGTCTAAATGATACTACAATATGACTATCATCTAAAGCTGGACCAGGTATTCCAGATATAGTAATTGAGGAATCGCCGAGTGCCTTGTCTTGATCCTGCCCTGCTGCGTTTGAAAGAAGTAGTGATAAAGCTGAACTGGCCGAGGTATTATCAAGAGTTAAATGACCTCTTGAAACAATATAGCTATCAGCGTGATCAATCGTAGGATCTTGATTATCAGAAAATCTAAATTCAAATGTAGCGTCTGGTGTTATTGTATGTCCTTCAATAAGGCTATGTCCACCAGCACTAAATCCAGAATCAACTCTTACATCACCTTTAACATATAATCTAGATCCTGGATGATCGATAGGAGCACTATCTGCGCCAATTGCAACCTGAGTACCAGTATTAAATCCAACTCCACCAAAATAAAGAGTATGGCCATCAGCGGATCTTCTCCAATGCGAACTATCATTAGCATTATGAAGAATATAGTTGGGACTAATAACAGTTTTCAGATAACCAGAATCGATAACAGAAGCAATGACTGACGAGTCAATGTTCATTCTTTGTTTTACAAAATCATTAGTAACAATCGTTGCAATATAGTCTTGAGTTGGCCAAGCAACCTGATTACCATCAGCAGATGTAGTAATAATAGGAGATCTATGATTAGCTGCGGCTATGAGAGAAGCGTTATCTTCTTCAGGTCTATTTCTTAAAGGTGAGCCTGCTACCTGATAATTTGGAAGATCAATACGTGCTTTACCAAGAACATCAAGCGAAAATTTCTTATACTGTATTCCATCAACAGTATCTTTATAAGATGCATCACTTACACTAACATCATTTCTAGCAATTGTAACAGCATTACCTTGTGGAATGTCTGCAGCCAAAGCTGCATCGGCTTGGAAGTTAATAAGTTGATCGCCCTCTTTTAAGGCCCAGAAATTATCAATAGAAACTCTTGCTTGAACATATGCCGAATCTAAATGTTTTTCTAGAATTGGAATAAGACCGCCAGTTGGTCTTACAACAAAGCTGTCAAACGACATTCTTTCGCCAGTACCAGAATTATCGCCAATTGTAAATGTACTGCCTGAAACAGATTGTCTAAAATGAACTGACCCTTCTATAGT
>Ga0114915_1001497_pt1 | contig 10125 bp, 3 predicted proteins | sample MalvirAntarct_55_FD_87288 | JGI IMG/M metagenome (GOLD analysis project Ga0114915, IMG submission 87288) | Marine viral communities from the Global Malaspina Expedition - Malaspina viral metaG Antarct_55 | ecosystem: Environmental > Aquatic > Marine > Oceanic | place: South Georgia Island...
TCTGCTGTTGGTGGGATAAACACTGCTAACCTTAACGGCGCAAGAACAGTTTTTGCTATCATTGATGAGAATACATACAGCTTTACCGCTGGAGGAAATGCAAACGTATCAGAGGACGGTGGTGGTTATGTCAGCATTGGGAGCCACGCACCTACTGATAACTGGGATGAGCAGTCATGGTCTTCTGTGCGTGGGTATCCTGCCGCAGTTACTTTCCATGAAAACAGATTATGCTTTGCAGGTACTATCGCGGAACCAGACACTATCTGGATGAGTAAGATTGGTGACTTCTTTAACTTTGATGTAGGCGATGCTGACGATACTGATTCAATCAATCTCGTCGCGGCTACTGGTGATGTTAATGAAATCCGATACTTAATCTCAAACAGGGATTTGCAGGTCTTTACGTTGTCCGACGAGCTTTATGTTCCGACGTATCTAAATCAAGCAATGACGCCAACAAACGCTCAAATCCGGCGTCAGACTCCGTATGGCTGTTCCTTTGTTCAGCCTGCTTCCATTGATGGGGCAACGATCTTTTCAGAAAGGGGAGGCCGATCTGTACGTGAGTATGTCTACACAGATTCTGAGGATGCGTATACCGCGACCTCTATCTCCTCACTTGCTAACCACATAACAAATAACCCAGTTGATTTGGCAGTAGTACACTCTGGATTTGAACAGTCTCAATCCTATGCCGCAATGGTTATGGGCGATGGCAGCATGTCTTTGTTTAGCTCAAGCAGATCAGAGAAACGAGCGGCATGGTCTCACGTATCTACAAACGGAAACTTTACGTCTGTTGCTTCGGTAGGTAGCAGGCTGTTTGTCAGTGTGCTTCTTGATTCTGGTGCAGCTGTATTTTCTGAGTTTACTGGAGAAGTCGGGCTGGATACGTACCTAGACATTGCTTACGGAAATGGAACGCTAGATGTAAGCAGCGTTTACGCTAGCGGCACTGTCGATGTGATTGGATATACATCTACTACATCTGCGCATCTTGGCTCCTTTGATGTAACCGCAGGGAATATTACAGTAACCGCGCACAGCGACTACACTAACTTTTATGTTGGCAAAAAGTTTGATGCTAAAATTGTATCAAACCCCGTTGATGCTGCGCTTGGGGCCGGACCTGCAACTGGACAGATTCGTGGAGTTTCTTCTGTTGTGCTTAATCTTAACAACATCACGTCCGTTAAGGTTAATGGCAGAACCTTTAATGAACCTAGCGGCTTTACCGGAAACAAGGAGTTTCGACTACTTGGTTACAGTCGAAATCCACAGGTTACGATAGAGCAAGACAGTCCAATGCCGCTACAAGTTAACGGCCTTATTTCGGAGTTGGTAGTATGATAGACCCAATAACACTTTATATGCTTGCCAGCACTGCTATAAGCGCTGGCGGACAAATTATGGGTGGAATGGCAGCGAAGGCTGAGGCCGATGCAGCTGCATTCGATACTGAAATTGAACGCACTCAGAATGAAGTGTCGGCAATGCAGCAAGCCGCTGCTCGTCGCGATGAGTACGACATGGCAACGCAGGCAAACATTGCAATGTTTAGTGCTGCTGGCAGGGATATTGGGTCTGACCGATCCATTGAGGCATTCCTTTCAAAGCAAAAAGAAGTTGCCTCTCAAGACCTCGGCCGCATTGCAGACCAAACTGCTGCACAATCTTCGGCGTATAAGCGCAGGTCTAGTTCCCAACGTACTGCTGGTGAGAACGCAAGAACCTCTTCGCTAATCAGCGCGGCAGGTACGGCTGCGAGTGGTCTCTATAAGTACGAAAAAGCAAAGATAGGATAATAACATGGCAGTAATTAGAGAGCGCACACAAGTCTTTAATCAGCCAGTTGGTGTCCGCAGGGTAGCTAGCGGCGAGCAAGAGCTATGGCAGACGATTAGCAAAACGGCTGGCGATGTAGCTGATATTGTATATTCCGAAGCAGCAGATCAGGCTGAGATGGTAGGTCGCAAAAAAGGCATATCAGTTGATTCTTCAAAGATATCCAGCATTGATCCGGAAACCGGAATGCCTGTAGCCTACGCGCCGCCACCTTCCTACGGATCAATTGCAGCTGAGTCGTATCAGCGAATGATTGATGAGCGCTTTGCTAGTTCCGTTGAGCGTGAGATAAAACAAAAGGGTGCTGAATTTTCCGCAAGCTCGTCTAGCGCTGCTCAATACAAGGACCGAATGTCTCAGTACGTTGGGTCTATGTTTAAAAACGCAGTCGACGAGGACGGCAATCAAACTTCATATGGTCAGATTATTAAAGAGTCTGGAACGGATTATGTGGCTTCTACTTATGCCACTCTTCGCGCACGGGAAGTTGCTGCTGCAAAGAAACGTATGGAAGCAGAAGCAACAATTGCTCAGTACAATCTAATAACTGATCTTCAAACGCGGGCTAGCCTTGGTGAGTCTGGTGAGGAATTTGAAGCGCTCCGAAGTAACGCTTTAGCTTCCGTACAAAATTCCTATAGAGCCACGGGTAACGCTACTGCATACACGCGGGCGCTGGATGGCCTCAAGGCTATTGATATCTCCTCTGCTCGCACTAACTTGCGAACTGTCTTGCAAGGCGACACTAACGATCTTTTAACAAACACAGTAATTGCCAGCTTTAGTAATCCTAATTTGGTTGCCACGCTGCCAGATAGCGTTAAAGGTGAGGTGCTTAGTCTCTATATGAACAATGGGTCAAGCCAGTTTGGTGCAATTGCAGAAGAGCTTCGTGGTGGTGATACGAATGCAAGAGACTTAGTTCTAGCTCAAGTCGCAAGCTATGAAGCTGATGCCCTTACTGCTGTTTTGCAGAGTCCAACTGCGGCAACAATCGCAATGCAAGCTGGGCAACTTATGGCGACTGTTTCGGGCGCAACCCGATCGGATTTAAGCTTACTACAATCCAGCCTTAATGCCGCGGCCTTAGTCCAGTCTCTTCCGCAATCGGCATCCCCCGCTCAGATTACCGCTGTGCGCAGGGAGTTATCTTATGGTGGGGACTTTGATAAAGTTGCTTACCTGTTTAACGATTCGGAGGGTGTTCGGGCTATGTTTGGCGGCATGAGCCAGAAAGACAGGGACGCCGTGGGCACGACCCTAGCCGCCCGATTCTCACTTGAGAGTACCGCCATGGAGCAAAATGTTAGTGGTATTACTGCTGCGGTAAGCTTAGACATTCTAGAATTGAGTGCTAATCCTGATTTTACAACAGGTGATTTAACGGACATTCAAGTCGGAATATCATCATTGCCTCCATCAAGTCGGCGCACACTAACGAACCAGTATAATATAGCTATGAGTAATGCCCTAGTCGATAGGTCAAGCAAATTGGTTATTAAGGACGGGGATTTTGATCGCCTTATTTCTGCGCAGGAAGTAGAAGAAATAAGGCTTAATGTAGCAAATAGTTCTTCGACCGATCTTATTGGCAGTATAACTCAAATGAGTGAATCTGTTCAGTCTATGGCTAGGGATTTTAAAGAGGCTGCTAAATTTAACTCAAGCGCAGTTAATACTGCATTGAGCGGCATGGCCGAACGGATCAGCAATGCTGATGCTGTTTTTAAAGACGGATTAGATTCATTTGAAGCTGAAATTGCTGTAACACGCGGAAGCCCGACGGGAGAAGAATTAGCGCTGTATGAAGAAAATACAGGAATTGACAGGGTAACCTTCGAAAACCTTGATATCAATGATCCTTCTCTAAGAGCGGCGCTGGATAACGGAGTAGTCCCCCCAACATTGGCGAAGCTATTTGAAGGGCTTGCCATGGGTCAGGGCAATACTGACGGGGTAGTAAACACTAGGGTGTTTGAACAAGCGTTTGCGCTTATGAGCCACGTTAGAGATGATGGAATTACTGTTGATCTTTTGAGTGGTAACATTAGCGACGAGGCGTATGCCACACTTCGAGGCGTGACAACTCTTTCGGCTCAAGGCCATGGCACACCCAGAGAAATTATATCCGTTATAAATGAATACGGACCAACATTATCTGTAGATACAGCCGCAGCCGTCGCAAACGGAGACATGAACTTATTTGTAAATAATATGATAGTAGACGAAGAAATGTCGCAAGTCTATGCTGGTGAGATTAAGCCTATGCTTGAGCTTGCCTTTGCAAACGGGCAGGTTAAGGACGGGGCGACTGCCAAGGCATTTATTAAGTCGTATTATAATTCAATATCTTCTAATGATCGGTACATATTTGGTGGCAAAACCATTGGTGGTGCGAATCAATACTCTCGATTTAACTATCTGACAGCGGACGAAGCTAAGTTAGCAAACGATGACTTCTTAAAAGTAATTGCCTCTACGTTTCCACAGTATTTTGAAACTGATGCATACCTTGATGTCGAGGTTGATACTGTGCTTTCGACCCTCTTCCCATTTCTTTCTGGCGACATAATGTTCATGCCCTCATTTCGCGGCGAGGACGCTATATTTGAACAATCAATACGATCTGATCGACAGAGAGATATATCAAATCAAAATTCACGGCTTGTAACTGATTTAGTTTACCGTCCTATTTCAAGCTCCTTTACAAAAAACGGAGGCCGTTACTTTGTCGGCGTTGAGCGCGAAGATGGGAGCTTCAATCCACTAAGCCCTAATGGCGATCCGCTAATTCTCGACACCTCTAATTACGCTAGAGGTGTAAACAACGATGAACGATTTGCCGCAAGAACTAGACTAAATGCAGCAATGAACGCTGAAGGGCCTGAGTCAATAGCGGCGGGCAATGCCATGGTTGCTTACTATGCAACGCTAGATCATATGGTTGACGATAATGGAAATATCTTAGTTGAGAAAATGTCTGATGCTTTACTGGCTGAAGGATCAAATCGGGATTCGCTTTTAGAAATCTTCCAAGGCAACGAACACCTTTATAAGTTTACGACGCAAGGAGATGCAGATTGGCAGACCTATTTCCAGTAGTTTCATTCCCACCAAAGATTGAATCACCCGTTAAGGTTGAGGCCCCAACCCTATTCGATACGGGCAGGGCTACAATGACAGAACTCTTTGGGGAGCCTCTGCGGCAGACCATTGATTCTGCTCGCGGTCCATTAGAGTTTGATGCGGAATTTGACTACCGGACATTCATTAGGGATGAAGGGTTATCTGGTCAGGTTGCTCAGATGGTTGAAAAGTTTGGCAACACCAGCAGGGCCGACGCTCAATATCAAGTTAAGGTTTATAGGTCGAGAATACTTCCAATGGTAAGGACTCTTCAAAACTCTAGTGTTGGCGCAAAGATTGCAACCGATCCAATAACCCTTGCAACAATTCTCATTCCCATGACAGCGCCTATGGCAATAAGAGCGGGCGCGCGTTTGCTACCAGCCGCGCCAAGGGCTAGACTAGTGGGGGACATGAATATGCTCACTACCGCCCCACTCACAAGAAACAGAATTGTCAAAACCGTCACGGCAGAAACTGCTGTTCTTGAAACAGTCAGGGAAGCGTCAATTGCACTTGATGCGATAAGTGAGGGTGAAGACCCCGAGGACGCCTTGCTCCGCGGTGCTGCATTTATTGCTGGATCAACTGCGGCCGCTGCTCTCTTAGGGTACGGCATTGGTTCGTTTGTAGATCCGAATATTCAAAGCCCGCGTGTAATGCAAGCCTCTGGCTCTGCTGCTGAAAACGCTCGTCAGCGTGTTGCCACATTTAGTAGACCTTTAGCGGAATGGATTAACGAAACAAAGCCCGCTAGGCCGCAAGGCGGTGAGTTTGACTTTACCGCAAAGTGGTTTACGGAAAGCTCTGTATTCAAGTTGGCCCCTTCTGGGCTAAAGCAAGTCATTCAGAACGCAAAATATCCTGATTGGTTTAAGCGAGCTAATTTACTATTGGCTGGCGACGGTGGCCTCATCCTAAAGACAAATGTTGAGGGCGGCTCCGTTGGTAACTCTGTATGGCAACGGTCAGCCACACGGAACGGTGAGTGGGTTGACGCCTATCAGGTTGTCCGAGACTCTTGGTCGGAGATGAACACTCGCGGTGGCTCTGAAGTTATCGGGATTGAAATGCAAGCTGGCGCAGAGCGTGTCCGTCGTGCGCTTGGTCAGGAAAACTTTACCCTCGTTGACTATGAAGATTACATTGGGCGCATGTATATGCGTGGCGATGAGCCTGCAAATGACTTTGAGCGCCGAGCGATAGAAAAAATTGGAGAGTATTTTAAGAAGCAAGGCGTAGACCTTTCCGACACTGGGCTGCTTCCAGCGCGAGATGCAATGATTGAGCGCACCGCAGCACAGGAAACAACAATTAATCGGATCACAACAGTAAGCGCTGCTGTTGCTACTAATAGCCGAAAGTATGTTGATACAATTATTAAACGGCTTGCGACCCAAACGGAAAAAAAGCTTACTTTAATTAAAGACCTTGAAGCGATTCAAGCGTCTAGGGGATTAACCCCCAAGCAAGCAACCCTGCTTTCTCGGTTGAATGATGACATAGCCGAAATTGGTATCAGGTCTGATGAGATGGTTCGGCTTGATACTGATCTATCTAACGTGTCAGACATCGATGAGCTTCTTGCGCTAACCGCAAGAATGGAACTTACCTCAAAGCAACGCGCCTTAATGGGGGAGCTTGCAACGGAACTTGATACGGCTCGCTTAAAGATTCAATCGTTAAAGTCTGTAGCAGATGAGATGGATGAATCAGCTAAGAACTGGTTCCCTATTTTTTATAACCGAGCAAAGATATTACAGGACCGCGAAGGCTTTAAGAAGCTAGTGATGGAGTCCTATCTTCGGAACCCTACTGTTCGTGTGTGGAATGAACTCGAAATGCAGATGGACACTGTAACGCTTCCTACGGACGCTGCGTCAATCTCCGCAAGGGCAGATAAAACTATCGCAGGAATGCTTGATGAAATTGACGATGACATTGACGAGGCAATTCTTACGGGCGCAGGTAAGGGTAAGCACTTCCTAAACCGGAAGCTTGATATACCGCGTGAAGACCTTGTGGATTACATCCAGACAAACATTAAAGATGTTATGATTGCATACAATGATCGCATTGCCCCGCGTGTAGAGTTTGCAAAAGTCTTTAGAGAGTACGGAAAGAACGGCAAGGCTCCAAAATTGGCTGATGTTTTAGAGTCTATGCGCCAAAGGCTTGCTGATGACGGCCTGTCTGTAAGCGAAGTAGATGAAGCTATGATGCAATTCCAATCTAACTATGACTTGGTTGTGGGAACGGTGTATCGAAACCCAGATGCCATTAGCAAAAAGATTGCTGACACACTAAAGACTGCCGCAACGTGGACATATCTTGGCCGCGCAGGGATTTCTGCGGTTGCAGATGTTGCTACGCTATTTATGGATCACAAAGTTTCAACAGTAATGCGAAGCCTCACTGCGCTTGCAGATGATGTTAGTCTTAAAATGGTTCAAAAAGAAATTCAGCTATCCGGTGAGATTCTTGATATCGTCAAGAACATGTCCCATGCCAGAGAGCTTGAGATGTTAAGCAAGGATGTGTTCGGAAATAAGTTTGACCGAGTAAACAACCTGTTCTTCATGGCAAACGGCCTTGGCCCAGTTACCGTAGCTACAAAACTTATTGATGGATTGGCGAGGGGCCACACAATTATTGAAGCATCTGAGGCTTTAGTAAAGGGAACCCTAAATGATTTTGATAAAGTCTTCCTTGCTCGGTACAACATTACACCGGAAATGGCGCTAAGAATTACCAAGATGCCATACGAGACATCGAACAACGGGCTTCGTCTCCCTAACACAGCAGCTTGGACTGATCTTGAAGCCGTAGATGCATTCCGAAACGCATTAAGGTCAGGCATTGCTAACCGAGTTATCAGCGCAACCCCTGCGGACAAGCCGAAAATGATGAACGGCGTTGCCTACATTCCAATGTCTGTGGCATCAAAGCTAAACTTGCCAGAGGATGAGGTTGTTAAGGGTTTCTACCGTATGGAGAATGCGCTTCTTAGCCTGCCATTTACGTTCTACTCTTATAGCCTTGGCGCACTAAACAAGGTTACAGCAAACTACGCGCAGGGCGCAGTCAGAAACCGAAGCGTTCACTTTGCGATGGCTATGTTCTTTGGCTATCAAATTGTAAAATTCAAAACGCCTGATTGGGCTTGGGACAAGATGGGGACTGAGGATAAGCTTGCGCGAGCCTTTGATATGTCCGGCATTGCCGCACTGTATAGCGACATAGGTTACCGTTCACTTGAGATGGCACAATCATTCGGAGCGGAAGAGTCGTTTATCGCGCCAAAGTTTGTGCAAGAACCTGATCGTTTAGGTGGAATATTGTCTCTGGGCGGCGCTCCAATTGATTGGGCAAAGGAAACGGCTGATGGGATTGCAGACTTTCTGAGTGGTAACTACAGTGACGGCGCAAAACAAATTGGCAGGCAAATGCCGCTCACCGGACTGCTTATTCTTAATGGCCTCGGCCGAGATGTAACAGATGGCTTTGCTGCTAGCCTTCCGAACAGGCAATAATTTGTACGTTGCAATTAGGATAGTGTGCGTACATTCGTATCTAAACAGAGGTGAAACATGACTATCAATTTAGCGAACAACAATCCTCGCATTGAGTACACAGTTGCTCAGGGTGTAGTTCAAACAGTTTTCACCGTACCCTTTGAATACTTCGAGGATGCAGACGTTAGCATCTACGTTGATGGCGTTAAGAAGTCATTGGGCGCAGACTATACACTGTCAGGTGGGGATGGCTCTACCGGAGTGTTGACGTTTGTTACTGCTGTGCCTCCTGCTGTTCAGCAAATTACGGGCGCAGTCGGCGGCAGTGAGGTATCTATTGTTCGTGACGTTGCGCTTGAGCGGACTACAGACTTTGCGGCAAGCGGATACATTAACCGAGTGGCCCTAAACACTCAGCTAGATACTATCGTTGCTCAGGTTGCAGACCTTGATGACAGAGTGTCGCGCTCTATTCACTTAAACGATTCTGTTGTCGGCCCTGATATGTTGCTGACAGATGCCCGAAAAGGTAAGATTATTTCGTTTAATGAAACTACTGGCGCAGTTGAGACCAACCAAACTATTGCTGATTTTCAGATAGCGGTTACTGCGATAACAGTTGCCACGGCTCAAGCGGTTATCTCTACAAATGAGGCTGTTGCTTCTGGGGATAGTGCCGCTGCTGCATTGGTGTCAGAGACAAACGCGGAAACCTCGGAAACCAACTCGGCTTCATCGGCTACCTCTGCGGCAATTCAGCGTACATTAGCGCAAACAGCGAAGACTGCTGCTGAACTAGCCGAAACCAATGCGGAGACTGCTGAGGCCAATGCGGCTACCTCGGCTACCAACGCAGCCACATCTGCGACCACGGCCTCCACGGGTGCTTCTACAGCCTCTACGAAGGCAAATGAGGCTGCTACCTCCGCAACCAATGCAGCTACGTCAGCTACTGAATCTGAAACAGCCAAGACTGGTGCTGAGGCAGCTAAGGATGCAGCACTTGCAGCACTTGATAATTTTGATGATCGGTACTTAGGGGCAAAGGCAAGTGACCCAACCCTAGATAATGATGGTAATGCTTTAGTTGCTGGTGCTTTGTATTACAACACGACTGATGATGTGATGAAGGTCTACACAGGCTCTGTTTGGGTTGCAGCCTATGCTTCTTTGTCAGGTGCTTTACTTACAACTAACAACCTATCTGATCTAGCTAGTGCATCTTCTGCTCGTACAAACCTTGGTTTAGGCACAACTGACAGCCCTACGTTTACGGACCTTACTTTATCCGATACACAGCCCTTGTTTACGCTGGTTGACACGGACGGAACAGAACAGAAGTCGCACATTGTTCATGCTGGCAACAACATGCTTATCCGTTCGCGCGACGATGCGGCAGATGGTGTTATCACCTTGCAAGGTTATGGCGGTGCTTCGGGGACAAACCGTTTGAAGGTTAAAGCTAACGGCGATATCGTTTTCTATGACGATGCTGGTTCGGCTCAAGACTTCCTCTGGGATGCTTCGGCTTCTAGCCTGACCCTTGCTGGCGATGTGAATATCGGGGATGACTTGTTCCTCACTGGTCCTAGTCCAACAATAACCCTAACTGACAACGATACTGTTAGTGAGTACA
>Ga0114915_1001498_pt1 | contig 10124 bp, 8 predicted proteins | sample MalvirAntarct_55_FD_87288 | JGI IMG/M metagenome (GOLD analysis project Ga0114915, IMG submission 87288) | Marine viral communities from the Global Malaspina Expedition - Malaspina viral metaG Antarct_55 | ecosystem: Environmental > Aquatic > Marine > Oceanic | place: South Georgia Island...
CACAAACCAAAGAAACCATCAAAAAAATCATAAAAGTAGACCCTGATGATCTATCAAGTATCCATGTTTATCTTGAGGAATTAGGTGGTTATCTTAAAGTCCCCTGTACTGACAATAGTGATTATGCCAAGGGCTTGAGCCTTCATGAGCATAAAGTCATTAAGCAAATTAATCGTGAAACAATACGAGAGAGTAAGGACAACCTAGGTTTAGCTAAAGCGCGTATGGCAATTCATGCACGAGTTAAGCAGGAGCAAGAAGCATTTATTGCATCCAAAACAAAAGCTAAAATTACAGCGGTTAAGAAACAGGCTCAACTGGCTGATATTAGTAATACTGGTCAAGGTACAATTAAGCTAGAAAACAATGAACCGCTGCCAGTAATATTCAATAAACCAGAGCCGAATATCAGAGATGTTCTCGATAGCTGGGATGATAATTTAGAGGCTTTTGAATGAATACCTTAAGTCCTATTCAGATTGAGCAATTACAATTATTTAATGACTGTATTGTGCTTCATCCACAAATTAAAATTATTTTTAACGATTTTGATGAGTTACGATTAAATCGTAACTTTCAATCAGATCCCCAGTGCATGCTATTAACGGGTGATACCGGCGTAGGTAAAAACCACTTAATTAATAACTACAAAAAACGTGTCTTTGCCAGTCAGACTTACAGTCGACAATCCACTCCTGTATTAGTAAGCCGTATATCGAGCGGAAAAGGATTAGATGCAACCTTAACTAAAATGTTAATGGATCTTGAGTTGTTTGGTAGTCATCAAAGGAAAAAGCGTGGCTATACGACAGATTTGAGTAAAAAACTAGTCGACAGTTTGATGAAAGCTGAGGTTGAACTGCTTATTATCAATGAGTTTCAAGAATTGATAGAGTTTAAAACCGCTCAAGATCGACAATTAATTGCAAATGCCTTGAAGTATATAAGTGAAGAAGCCAAGGTTCCTATAGTATTAGTAGGTATGCCTTATGCCGACCTAATCGCAGAAGAGCCACAATGGTCATCACGTTTAATTCGAAGGCGAAAACTTGAATATTTTAGTCTTAAAAAAGATAAGAATTACTATCTCCAATATTTGATGGGGTTAGCTAAGCACATGCCCTTTGAGGAAGCTCCAAAGCTTGAGGATAAGCACATTGCTATTCCCTTATTCTCAGCATCTAGAGGTGAGAATCGTCCATTAAAACATCTCCTATCCGAAGCATTAAAGCTAGCAATAATAAGTGGTGCTAAAAATCTTTGTGTTCAACACTTTGCTCAAGCTTATAAGCAACTTAATAATAGTGCTTATGAGGAAAATTCTGCTTTTATCAACCCATTTACTCAGCCAATAGATCAGATTCTAATTTCAGAAATAATTAAACCCACTCGTTATAATTCTAATGCAATGAGTCCTGAAGATATGTTTATCAAGCCAGTATTTTCTAAACCACAAACCTTGGCTCAGCTACTGAGTAAATAATTGTCAAACATCCTGACGATTTGCTCTTTATATGAACCTAGCAATGCCAAATTATAAGTGTTCTCTTCGTCAATGGCTGACTTATGTGAAGTGCTAGCATGCCCATTAGTATTGGATAATGAAAAACCTGACAGGTCCACATGTAACTCATTACCGACATTCCCCTGAGTAGCTTCACTCGATGTTAATTGCGGTAACTCTAGGTCTAAATCCTGTGAGCCAGTCTGCTCGATAACCACAGATTGCTCTGGTAAATCTTGGTCAATTCTATAAGCAAACTCTGTCAGACTTGTTTCTGCTAACGTGAATAACCAAGCTTGTTGAGCCTCATCTGAATTAACTCTTAATATGCGACCTAGCACTTGTCGGTAATGCATTTCAGTTTTTATTCGGCTTAAATGACAACATACTTGCAGCCTAGGGATATCAGTGCCTTCAGAAATCATCCCTACACTAACAATCCACTGAGCGTTACTTTGTCGAAAGCCATCAATAATACGGGAAGGATGCTTTAAGTTAGATGTCACGATACAAGCACTTTGCTTAAGGTCAAATACAAGTATTTGGTGTAATCGTTTAGCATGCTTAATTGACGCAGCGATAACTAAACCACCCGCATTCGGATTACTCTGGCGTATTTCTGCCAATTTTGTAACGCACTTATTCAACATATAATGCATTATTTGATGATGATTAATTAACGCTTGATAGCTGTATCTTAGATCTAACAAAAGCTCAGCTATAGATGCAAATGTCTCAGTCTTTTGATCCGTTTCTAGTTTGATTTTGTTGTTATCAATTAAAACAATATTCGGCTGACGACATACGTTATCCTCTATTGCGTGCTTTAATCCATAGCTAAAATCACAGTGGATTGTATTATCTGGTTCAGTGAATCGCGAAAGTACTATAGGGGCCTTATCTGAGCGCCAAGGTGTACCAGAAAGCGCCAAAGTATAAGCTGCATTATGTTGAATGTTTAACAGCACCTCCTCACCCCAAGCATTGGCATTAGTTAGTAGACTGCCCTTTAAGTGATGTACTTCATCCATAATCACAAACACTTTATGAGTACGCAAAAGCTGCCAGAATGCTTCTGTTAATGAGGGCATAAACTGATAGGTATAGACACTACCAATTGCTCCCATAAGTCCATCAAAGCGTTTGTTTAAGCGTTTAGAGAAGGTACTTCTAATGCTATCGTTGACTTCTGAAGATGGAGAAAAACACAGTACAAAGTCAATTTTACCCATAGCAATAAGTCTTGCGGCTAGTTCTGCCGCCATAATGGTTTTACCCGCACCTGGTGTGGCTAAACACATGAAATGACTTTGAGTTTGATATCGTGCTAACGCAGCATCAACGCATTGGCTTTGCCATTGCCTTAACTTCACTGTGATAAGCCTTTAAGGTCATTAAGACAAGATTCTACAGCCTTAATCTTCCCCATCAGGGTTGAACTTTGATTGCGAGCATTCATGTATCTGGGATAAAGCCTAGGTTTTGAATTTGGGATTACTTCAATGAGGCGTTTAAACTCTTCCGCCTCCCCAATGTATCCAAGTAAATCAACCTGGTATTGATTGAGTGTAGCCTTGAGTCGCGTTAATTCTTGAGAGCTGGCCGATGTCGTTACTGTCGTTTTCATGCGCGCTTTACTGGGCACTAGTTGTGACTTATCGAACAGTGCAGTTTTATAATAAACATGCTTTTTTCCCTGATATTTCTTCTCTAAAAATCCAATATTTACCAGTTTTGCGCAAGCACGACGAACCAACTGATCTATATCTTTTGGTGAAACAGAGGAATTTATCTTCATTATCGAATTTTTTATCTGAGTAACAGTGAACTGATGAAGCTCTGCGGCAATGAGAATACTAAACAAAGTTTCATTTATACGGATTAATTTTATAGTCACTATTTTTACCAATAGTTTTTAATTTCAATGTTTAACGAGCCACTCCATGACATTTTTTACTTTTAAATCAACGGTACCTTCATTGATCGATAACTTGATATGACTTAGCTCAGATAAAAACTTGACAACAACGAGCAAAAAGCTAAGGATTCCTTAGTATACCTCAAGGCAAAAAACTAAGACAATCTAAGTTATCTGGAATTAATAATAAAAATGAACTCGTGTCAGAAAAACAGATTAACCCATTGCCGCATAGGCTTAAGCAGGCTAGAAAGGCTAAGGGCATTAGCCAGAAGCAACTTGGTATCCAATTGGGTATGGAGCCCGGTACGGCAAGCGCGCGCATGAATCATTATGAAAAGGGCAAGCATACACCTGACTACACCACCTTAAAGGCCATGGCTGATGAGTTAGGTGTGCCTGTGGCTTACTTTTTTTGTGAGTCTGAAAGCACTGCGGAGTTGCTGTGTTTGCTTGAAAAGATGAGTGAGGAAGATAAGATCAAGTTACTTAATAATGTTAAAAAAAACCAAGTACCTTAATAAAGTAAGATGCTAGAAAATATACAGTTTTATTATAGATTTTTCATTGTTTTCAACTAGCCTGTTAAAAAAATGTACTATTTCTAAGGTTTTTCTTCATCTATAAATGGATCTAAGCTAGTTGAAGAGTTTTGCTCATTCAATATTTTATTTTTCCACCACTTACTAAGTTTTTCAGAAAGTTTTTTATAAATAGTAATTAAATTTATTCCCCAGAATGTGCCTAAGATGTTCAATGAAAACATTATAATTGTTGCCAATCCTAGAATAAAATTAGTTTCACCGTTAAAAACATCTAATCCTTTCAGCGAACCATAGAAGCCTAAAATTAATGAACTGCCTAGTATAGCTGTTACTATTAATGAGAGTGTCCTGCTACTTTTATCAATAAAGGACTCAAACTTAATTACAGTTTCGTCACTTTTCGATAATTTACTAATTACCGTAGATAGCTTTTCTTGCTCAAGAGTAATTGCACTAGCGACAGCTAAGTTCTTAGCTTCCTCTTTCTGCGCTTCAATACGTTTAACAATCTCCAATACACCTTCATCAGAAAAATCATCGCCGACCTCAATCGAGCAATCATTGACTTCTTTAAGTAGACTTTTGTGATATCGAACTATTTCTACCGTTTCGTCATCAATCACTCCTTCTGCGTTTAATCTTTTAAATCTAGATAAAAAATTATCCCATACAGAATCTGATTTATTCAATGTCGCGTATGCATGAGATACTAATGAATGAGTTGGTAAATCTTTATAATTATTTTGATGTTTTAACCAAAAAATAGTTGTTAACCAAGTATCTGAAATTACTATAGGAATACCAGAATCAATGTCAGATGAAAAAAACCTATTTGCGTGCTTAATTAACGAAGCATTTGGCGTTACAAACACTGAAAAATTATCATTAAGCGATTTAGTCACTACCCCCGCTCTGGAATTATTGACTCTAGAAATACAAATGACATCGTGTTCAATGCTTTGCTTGGAAGTTGAGCTTACTGCTCGCATTCGTTTTAAGTGGCTTTCTAGTTCTTTTTCATCACATTGATGCTCTGGATTTATTCTCCATCCATATTTGACGTTGATACCTAACCCCGCTAGGTTTTTTTCAAGTAAGGCCTGTTGCGTTTCTAGTTGCGGGATATCAATATTTCTGCTTAATAAAAGATGAAGCGTTGCTGGATTAAAGTTATCTGCGCTACCTCTTTTCAAATCTCTTTTCCAAGCCTCAAACAACCCTTCAGTTTCTTTTAATGTTTTATCGAAAATATAAACATTAACTTCAAGTGATTGCAGCAGCTGTAGTAACTCTTGAATTGCATTTTTTGACAAATTACCATTATAGCCAAGCAACGCAACAATTAAAGGCGTATCAAGATAAACACTTATATTACAATAAGTTTTCTTAGCTGAAACTTTCGCTTTCGTATCAGCAAAAAATAAATAATTCGCCAATACGACACCTTTAATAACTGTCTGCACCTCTTCCCAGTCCCTTGAGTTTTTTTGATAAAGGTGAGCGATGTAACTAGCAACCAAGTGAGACTCATTCTTTATATTGTTTTTTGAGTCTCTTTTAGATACAGCTCTTTTAGAAATTAACGATGCTACATTATTTTCAATAAAGGTAAGTAATATGTTCTCGGCATATTCTGCTGTAATTATTTTATCGAATGTTGAATTAGTGAACTCAATAAAATCAAAAATCACAGATGCCAATGCATCTTCGAGGTGAGCTTTGTTTTTTTCGTATTGCTCCCGAAAAGGAGTTAAATTTTCGCTTATGGGTACGTATAAATGATTCTCAATTTTAACAAGCTTATTTTTTTGGCTCTCACTAATAGTACTTTAACAACTGCTTCTGGCGGCTTAAATCCAAACTTCTCTTTAAATTTATTTGCTAGAGAAGGTACATCAAAAGGATAGGCTTCAATCTCTAAGATAGTATTGGCTAAAAATGGAATATAGAGATCGATCTCATCTTTGAAATCATGAGCTTTTAATGATTCAAGTAATGCTAAATTGACAATTGCACTCATAAATTATCTAGTTCCTTTAAATTATTACAACAATTTAACACCTTAAACGCTCCACCATTAAGCCGTCATAGGCTCTTCAGCCATAACCACGGCATTTGCATTCACTTTTCGTATCACACCAAACAACTCGACTACTTTGCCTTCATCAAAAAAGCCGTAGGCGCTTTCGCCGTGGTAATCGGTAAATGGCGGTTCGAATATTTGGGCCATATCGAGTACGCCGTTGTGAACAAGGTAATCAATTACTTGGTCAACAAAGTTGATTTGCTCGGCATTGTAAATGCCGTCATCTAAAAAGCTGCTGAAGGCTTCTTTGGCAGCATTTAAGTCTAAGCCTACTAATTGGCGAATAAATGCGCCTAAGGGCTTCTCCTGCAATATTTGATGGCGATAAGCCTCTACGTCACTCATGCCGCTGGCATCCAGCAGCAACCCATCGAGTACGTCTAAGTCGGTTTGGGTGATCGGCTTATTACGTTTTAGCTTTTGAATGGTTAACTGATCTTGATGATCTTTAATATACAGCTCAATTTTCTTGCGATATTGGGCTAAATCCATGGTTGGGCTTTGATAAACAGCGGTAACGTCATGTACGCCTTTTACGTCATCTTCAAAGTTGGTGTACACCACTTCTTTTTTTTCTTTATCGATAGCGAACATTAAGTTACGTAAACGTCTACGTATATCTTCAAGTGTTACTAGATGGATGTCTTGCCAAAACTCGTGAGTTTGTATGTCTTGGATCAGTTGTAACTGAGCCTGAATGGCAGGAATATTAGCTTTTTCTTCTAGTAACTGAGCAAACTCCATTACTCGTAATCGAGATTGTTCCGGCACCATACCTTTTTCAAGCAATGCCAGTTGCATGGTTAAAATAATATTATCAAAGCGGTTCGATAAGTTATTGGGTTGTTCGTCTTGATTAAAGGCTTCTGCTTCAGTTGGTAGCACAGACACATGACTTTCTAGCTCAGTAAACTTGGTGTCATCGATATTATTCCAATGGTGGCGGTTTAAAAAGGGTTCAACCGCTTGGCGTTTTGGTCTAACAATAAAGTTATCGAGATTCATGCCTATAACCTGATGATGCAACATATCAAGCTGATAGGTGTTTAAGCCACGCAATAAATTACAGTCTTCTGGGTGCTTGTCTTGGTAGCTTTTATCTTGCAGGCGACTGTTAAGCAAGGTACTAAGCTTTACACGTTTTTCGAACACTTGTTGAGTCACCGGCAGAGCAATACTTACGGGCAAACCAGTTGGGTTAGCATCAAAGTATTCGAAGTTCTGGCAATAATCGAATACTTTAAAAGTGGTTTTATGATCATTCGGGCCAAATAAATCGGGGCATAAGCGTGTGCCACGGCCAATCATTTGGGTAAATTTTACCTTAGAGCGGATAACTTTAAAAAACACCAGGTTAACCACTTCAGGCACGTCAATACCGGTGTCGAGCATGTCTACTGATATCGCAATGCGGCAGGTCGGATTTTTCGGGTCAAAGTCTTTACGATCGTTTTCATCGCCGCCAAATTCATCTATTAAACTTTGGTTATATTTTTCAGAGTAAGTGATAACTCGTGCTAACTTACCCGCCCATTTGGGGTAGTTCTTGTTAAACACGGTTTCTAAAAATATCGCATGGTCATTATTAGTCGCAAATATGATGGTTTTACCAATCACATCGCCGCCTTCAACATGTATCCCGCCAAGTAAATCTTTACTCATTAGCTGGGCGAACATCTTTTCTGCGGTATCTTCGTTGAACAAGAATTTATTTAACTCTGACGATAAAACCTCTTCACGATCCTCAAGCTCTGTTTTGCTTTCCCACTCTAATTGCTCATCTTTCGACAACTCTTTGTATTTAATACCATCTCGTAAAAACTTAGTTTTAACGGTTATTTTAGTCGGCGGGACTAAGTATTTTTCGGCATAGGCGCTGACATCTTCATAGGCGTAGGTCGGCATGCCTTTTTGTAAGTCAAAAATGCTATAGGTATCTTTTTCAACTTCATCTTTTGGGGTGGCGGTTAAGCCCACTAACAAGCCGTCAAAATACTCAAAAATTTGCCGATACTTTGAATACACAGAGCGATGGGCCTCATCGACAATGATTAAATCAAAATGCCCGACACCAAATGGGCGCTCATCTGCACCACGGTCGAGTAGGTTTTTCATTGTGGGGTAAGTGGCAAAATACAAACGGCTTTCAATGCTGTCTTTGCTTTGGCCAGAACTTAACATAGCGCAACTCACGCGGGGTAATAGCCTAACGAAGTTCTTTTTCGCTTGAGTTAATAAAGCGTTGCGGTCGGCTAAAAATAAGATGTTTTTAATCCAATCATTTTTAACTAGCAAATCAACCAGGCTTATTACGGTACGGGTTTTACCTGTACCGGTTGCCATGACGAGCAGAGCTTTGCGTTGATGTTCTAATTCAAAGTCCTGCAAAATATGAGTAATTGCCGCTTTTTGATAGTGACGGTTAGTGATGTCGTTATTGATATCAAGGATTTCAGTTTCAACAAGCGGGGTGTCATTGCCCGTCATAAAAAAAGCTTTACGATCGCGGCGGCGTTTTATCATTAGCGCCAGTTCAGCCTTAGTATAAAAACCTTGTACCTTACGTGGCGGATAAAAATAGTCATCCCACAAACGAGTTTCATAGCCATTGCTGTAAAATATCACTGGGCGCACGCCACACTGTTTTTGTAAGCAATCGGCATACAGTTTGGCTTGTTGCTGGCCGTCTTCTGGGCGGCGACTAGTACGTTTGGCCTCTACCACCGCCAGGGCGGTGCCGTCATCACCCCACAGCACATAATCCACAAACCCATTACCATTGGGGTTAGCGGTCGATAGAGGCATGCTGTTAACCGGATATTCGCGGTCGCGCGCTTGGTTTAAAGGCCAACCCGCTTCATTTAGCAGGGCATCAATTAAGTAATGTCGGGTTTCGGCTTCGTTATAGTCGTGAGTATCAAGTTGCGTTTCTGCGTTTTGTTTGGCTTTGGCGATTTGCTCAAGCAAGGCTTGGTTCTCGGCCTTTAACGCGGCGTTTTTACTCAGCTGTTGCTGATAATCATCACGCTTAACACTGTCACTTTCTGCCAGTTTTTTTTCGAGCTCTTGCACCCGCTTAATGCTGCTCATCGCCTTAGTTATAAGGCCTGCATCAATGGCAAGCTTGTGGGGGATTAATGCTTCATCAAACGGGGCAACGGTAAATTGCTGTCTGTCTAGCCCTGGAGTATAGGTGCGCACAAACCAATACAGCACATGGTGCAGCTCTTTTACCGATTGTAAGGCATCACGTTGTGGCAGTGCGTTTTTGCCATGAACCGCCTCGTTACCGATTTTGATAATCAGTTTAAGCTTAGGGAACAAGTTACTGCTGAGGTTTTGCTTAAAGCCTTGCTCATGAATAAGCGACATTAAAGTCGCATCATGGCGTGGACGTTTTAGCCAGCTATCGATGTCAAATACAGTTTCAACCATTAACTCCAAGGCATTACGGGCATAAAAGCCGGCAATACGTGGGTCGCTTTTAATATTGGCTTCAGCGCTTTTAGCCCGCAGCTGTATTTCAGCGCAGCGCATAGAATACAGATCATTGGCTGCTCCATTTGCAATCGCCACATCCATAAAGTCAAAATTACTCATGCCAAGAGAGTTAGCGCCAAAAGCGCTAGCGTCATGTGTGGCTGTGGATTCTGGAGGTTGAACCGTATCTGACATGTAAGTTCCTTTTACATCTTATTAAGTGTTAGCGTTATCGAGGTTAAGCTCGCCATTGAAAGCTTTTTGCATTAGGGCGCTAAATAATAAATCCAACTCTTTTGAATGCTGCTTATGGGCTAAATGCTCATTTTTTAATACATTTAATGCCAATGTATATTTAGTCTGCAAAGCCTCTGAAGGAATTGGAACTTGAATCGAGTGTAGTATTTTTTTGTTTAAATTAGGCATCGTAGCACCTAAAGATTGTTCTTCTAACCACGATTTCATCGAGCTGCAGGACATAACAGAATTTAAATATACTGGCTGAATGAGTTTAGATTTTGGACGAATATATAAGCTACCCGTACCACAGAACCAACCTTTTGATGAGTCATCAACTAAAGCTGTTCGTCC
>Ga0114915_1001500_pt1 | contig 10121 bp, 8 predicted proteins | sample MalvirAntarct_55_FD_87288 | JGI IMG/M metagenome (GOLD analysis project Ga0114915, IMG submission 87288) | Marine viral communities from the Global Malaspina Expedition - Malaspina viral metaG Antarct_55 | ecosystem: Environmental > Aquatic > Marine > Oceanic | place: South Georgia Island...
GACCCCCGCCGTGTGAAGGCGATGCTCTCCCGCTGAGCTACGCGCCCGGGCCGTGGCGGGTGATTTACGGGCCGCGGCGGTGCGTGTCAAGAAACCCCGTTCCATGCCGGCACGCTTTCGGTCCGCGGGCTGGACTTTCCGGGGCTCGCGCGCTATCTCGCGCATCGGCCGGACGGTCGGGGTAGGGGACCCGGACCGCGGGCTTCTGAAAACCAGGCGATGGCGAGAACCGGCCGGCATGTTGCCGAAACGTGCCCGGACCGCGCGTCGTTTGCCTTCGACGCAGCGGTAAGGCGCGACTGCCGGATCGCTGGAGCCAGCCGTGACCCGCGAGCCGCCGGCAACCGAACGGCGGGAGGCAGCCGATGACGATGCCGGTCCAAGACGAAGCGCGGAGCGAGGCGGCGGGCGACGATTACGGCCTGACGCCGGAAATCGTGCGGAGCGTCGTCGAGGCGCTGCGAGCGGGGGATACGGCGCGGATCGCCGAGATCGTCGACGATCTCTATGCGGCGGATGCCGCCTCGCTGATCGCCAACCTGTCGCCGGACGAGCGGCGCGGTCTCATCGAGACGATCGGCACGACGCTCGACCCCGAGATCCTGCCGGAACTCGACGAGCAGATCCGCGACGAAGTCTTCGGGCTGCTGCATCCCGAGCATCTGGCCGCGGCCGTTCAGGAGCTCGACACCGACGACGCGCTCGACGTCATCGCCGACCTCGACGACGAGCAGCAGCGCGAACTGCTCGCCCGCCTGCCGGTCGCCGACCGCGTCGCCCTGCTCCAGGGCCTGACCTACCCGGAATATTCCGCCGGTCGCCTGATGCAGCGCGACCTGGTCGCGGTGCCGGCTTACTGGACGGTCGGCGAAACCATCGACTTCATGCGCGCGTCGCCGGATCTGCCCGACGACTTCTACGACCTCTTCGTCGTCGACCCGCGCCATCGGCCCGTCGGCACGGTCTCGCTGTCGCGCGTCCTGCGCAACCGGCGCGCGATCCGGATCGACGACATCATGTCGACCGACATCTCGCCCCTGCCGGTGTCGATGGACCAGGAGGAACTGGCCAGAGTCTTCCGCCAGCAGGACCTCGTGTCCGCACCGGTGGTCGACGACAACGGCCGGCTGGTCGGCGTCGTGACCGTCGACGACGTGGTCGACGTCATCGACGAGGAGGCCGAGGACGACCTGATGAAGATGGGCGGCGTGCTGGAGGACGATCTCTATCGCGCCGCCTTCGCCACGGCGCGCTCGCGCTCGACCTGGCTGGCCGTGAACATCTGCACGGCCTTCCTGGCGGCGACGGTCATCTCGCTGTTCGAGGCGACCATCCAGGCCGTGGTGGCGCTGGCCGTGCTGATGCCGATCGTGGCGTCGATGGGCGGCAATGCCGCGACGCAGACGCTGACCGTGGCCGTGCGGGCCCTCGCGACCCGCGAACTCTCGGCCTCGAACGCCATGCGCATCGTCTGGAAGGAGACGGTGGTCGGCATGTTCAACGGCGTCGCCTTCGCCATACTCGTCGGTCTGGTGGCCTTCGCCTGGTTCCACGACGTCCTGATCGGCGTGGTGATCGCGGCGGCGATGGTGGTGAACCTGGTCGTGGCGGGATTCGTCGGCGTGGTCATTCCGGTCGTCCTCGACCGCCTGAAGATCGACCCGGCGATCGCGGCGTCGATCTTCGTGACCATGGTGACCGACGTGGTGGGATTCCTCGCCTTCCTCGGGCTCGGCACGCTGGTCCTGCTGTGAGCCCGACGATCCGGGAGGCGCGCGATTCGGACGCCGACGGACTGATCGCGCTGATCGGGGCCTGCTGGGCCGAGTATGACGGCTGCTTCCTCGACGTCGACGGCGAAGTACCGGAACTGCGGGCGATAGCATCTTATTTCGCCGGGCGCGGCGGCCGCTTCTGGGTGGCGGAGCAGGATGGCCGCGTCGTCGCGTCGGCCGGCTACCTGCCGTCGCCCGTGGGCATCGAACTCTGCAAGCTGTACGTCGACCGGTCGCAGCGCCGCCGTGGGTTGGGCCGGACGCTGGTGGAGATGGTCGAGGCCGCGGCGGTCGCCATCGGCGCCGCCGAGGTCGAGCTCTGGTCGGATACCCGCTTCCTCGATGCGCACCGCCTCTACGAACGCTGCGGCTATGTCCGGCAGGTGCGGACGCGGTCGCTGGCGGACATCTCGAACACCGTCGAGTACCGGTACGCGAAGCGGCTGATCGTGCACTGAGGGGCGGTTCCCATTGCGGAACGTCGTCCGGCGGCCAAATTAGGCGCTTAGCCACGGCCCAGGAGAATGCATGAAACGGCTCGTCCTAACCTGCCTCGCGGCGATGGCGGTCGCCAGTCCGGCCCTCGCCGACGCCAAGGGGGATGTCGCGGCGGCGCGCGAGGCTCTGGAGCGCGGCGATCCGCGCTCGGCGATGACCCAGGTCGACCAGGCGATCAAGTCGAACACGCTGAAGGGCAGGGATCTGGCGTCGGCGCACGCGCTGCGCTGCAGCGTGCTGGCGATGACCGGCAATGCGGAGCCGGCCAAGGCGGATGCCGCCAAGGCCCTGGAACTGAACGCCAAGTCGAGCGAAGCCTATGCCTGCCGCGGCGCGATCGCCGCCGCCGGCCGGGACATGCCGAGTGCGCTCGCAGCCTACGATCAGGCGGCGAAGCTCGACCCGAAAGATCCGGACATCGCGGTCGACCGGGCGGCGCTGCTCGCCGTGGCCGGCAGGCCCGCCGAGGGTATCGCCGCGATCGACAAGGTCATCGCGGCGAATCCGAAGGCATCCGCCGCCAAGCGGGCCAAGTGGTACACCGACCGCGCGCGAATGAATGCCGCGATGGGCAACGACGCGGCGGCCCTCAAGGATCTGAACGTCGCCATCGAGGCGTCGCCGGCCGGATCCTCGGCCCTGGCGGATCGCTATTTCCTGCGCGCGCGCCTGCACATCGACGAGCGCCGCTTCGATCCCGCACTCGCCGACCTGAACAGCGCGCTCGGCCTCGCCGCCCAGGCGCAGCCGATGCGGCGCGCGGTGCTCTACGCGATGCGCGGCAGCGTATACGGGGCGCTCGAACGCCAGGCGGAAGCCTTCGCCGACCTCGACGGCGCGATCGGGCTCGTACCCCAGGGGCCGCCGGAACTGCTCGCGTCGTGGTACGCCAATCGCGGACGGATCAGGGCGGAGGCGGCGGACGTCGTCGGCGCACTCGCCGATTTCAACCGGTCGCTCGAGCTCAAGCCGGACGATGCGTCGGTCCTCAGCGACCGTGGCAACCTCGAACTCCGGCAGGGTGCCGTCGACCGCGCGGTCGCCGACCTGGACGCGGCCGCCAAGCTCGCGCCGAACGACACCGTAACGCTCAGCCGCCTCGCCTGGGCGAGCGTCGAGAAGGGCGACTACGCCAAGGCCGTCGATCGCGGCACGCGTGTCGTCGAACTGCGCAAGGGCCATCCGCTCGCACTTTGGGAGCGGGGCGTCTTTCGCTTCCTCGACGGGCAGTTCAAAGAGGCAGCCGGCGACTTCGGCAAGGTGACGGCCGCGGCGCCCGCCAACGCCTATGCCGCGATGTTCGCGCACATCGCGCGCAGCCGCAGCGGCGATACCGGGTCGGAACTTCTCGCCAAGCAGTCCGACAGCATCAAGAAGACCGCGTGGCCGTGGCCCGCGGTGCAGCTCTTCCTGGGACAGACGGACCCCGCCGCGGTCATCGCGGCGGCGAACGCCGACCCCGCGAACGCGGCCAGCCGGCTGGCCGAAGCCAATTTCTACATCGGCGAGTGGTACCTGCTGCAGGACCAGAAGGGCAGCGCCAAGGAGATGCTGCAGCGTTCGGTCGCGACCGGCAACCGCACGCTGGTCGAGACGGCCGCCGCCAAGGCCGACCTGAAGCGCCTCGGCGGCTGAACGGACTTGGCGGCGGGGGCCGATAGCGGCCCCCGCCGCAGATGGTATAGTGCGCGCGAGCGCGCGGAGCGCCGCGCAGACAGAACGAGGAGAGGAATATGCGGGAAGACCCGATCGTCATCGTCGGCATGGCGCGCACGCCCATGGGCGGCTTTCAGGGCGACCTCGCCGACGCGACGGGCCCCGAACTCGGCACCACGGCGATCAAGGGCGCCCTCGCCGACGCCGGCGTGAAGCCGGAGGACGTTCAGGAGATCATCATGGGCTGCGTGCTCCAGCACGGCCAGCGCCAGGGTCCGGCCCGTCAGGCGGCGATCAACGCCGGCATCCCGATGTCGGCCGGCGCCACGACGATCAACAAGCTCTGCGGCTCGGCGATGAAGGCGACGATGCTGTCGCACGATCTGCTTGTCGCCGGCTCGAACGACATCATGGTCGCGGGCGGCTTCGAGAGCATGACGAACATCCCCTACATGCTGCCCAAGGGTCGCGCCGGTCTGCGCATGGGCCACGGCCAGGTCCTCGACGCGATGTTCTGGGACGGCCTGGAAGACGCCTACCAGCCGGGCAAGCTGATGGGCCATTTCGCCGAGGCGACGGCGGAGCGCTACCAGTTCACGCGCGAGCAGCAGGACGAGTTCGCGATCCGCTCGCTCAACCGCGCGAAGAAGGCCAACGAGGACGGCACCTTCGACCGCGAGATGGTGCCGATGACCGTCAAGGGCCGTAAGGGCGAGCGGGTCGTCAGCCGCGACGAGCAGCCGTTCACCGCGAACATCGAGAAGATCCCGACGCTGCGCCCGGCCTTCGCGAAGGACGGCACGGTGACGCCGGCGAACTCCAGCTCGATCTCCGACGGTGCCGCCGCGCTCGTCATGATGCGCCGTTCCGAGGCCGAGCGCCGCGGACTGACGCCGCTGGTGACGATCGTCGCGCATTCGACGCACAGCCAGGAGCCGGAGTGGTTCACCACGGCCCCGGTCGGCGCGCTGAAGACCCTCTACGCCAAGACCGGCTGGTCGCCGGACGAGGTCGGCCTCTACGAGATCAACGAGGCGTTCGCGGTCGTGCCGATGGCGGCGATGAAGGAGTTCAACCTGTCGGCCGACAAGGTGAACGTCCACGGCGGCGCCTGCGCGCTCGGCCATCCGGTCGGCGCTTCGGGTGCGCGCATCATCGCGACCCTGATCAACGCCATGTACAAGTACGACGTGAAGAAGGGCGTCGCGAGCCTCTGCATCGGCGGCGGCGAAGCGACGGCGATGGCCTTCGAAAAGGCCGCCTGACCGTCTGCGATTGAACAGGCACGAGCGGCCGGGCCGGGGATCAGCACCCTGGTTCGGCCGTTTGCCTGTCCGGCTCCGGCCGGACTAGATTTCGCTACCGAAGAGCAGGATGCCGCAGCCGATGACCGCAGAGACCGCGACCGCTCCCGACACGGCCAAGGCCCTTCCGCTGGCGGGGGTGCGGGTGCTGGAGTTCTGCCACACGATCATGGGGCCGTCGGCGGGCCTCGTGCTGGCCGACATGGGCGCCGACGTGATCAAGGTCGAGCCGGCACCCGGCGGCGACAAGACGCGCCGCCTGCCGGGGTTCGCCGCGGGGTTCTTCCTCACCTTCAACCGCAACAAGCGCAGCATCGCCCTCGACCTGAAGTCGGAGGAGGGCAGGGAACTCGCCCATGCGCTGGCGGCGAAGGCCGACGTGGTTCTGGAAAATTACGGCCCCGGCACGATGGAACGGCTCGGCTGCGGCTGGGAGGATCTGCGCAAGGCGAACCCGCGGCTGATCTTCTGTGCGCTCAAGGGCTTCCTCTCCGGCCCCTACGAGCACCGGCCGGCACTCGACGAGGTCGTCCAGTTCATGGGCGGCCTCGCCTACATGACCGGCCCGCCCGGCCGTCCGCTGCGCGCGGGCACGTCGGTCATCGACATCATGGGCGGTACCTTCGCCGTCATCGCCATCCTGGCGGCCCTGCGCGAGCGCGACCGCACCGGCCACGGCCAACTGGTCAAGAGCGCACTTTTCGAGTCCACCGTCTTCCTGATGGCGCAGCACATGGCCGGCGAGGCGCTGACCGGCCGCGAGGTGCCGCCGATGCCCGCCCGTCACGGCGCCTGGGGCATCTACGAGCCGTTCGAGACCGAGGACGGCGAGCAGGTCTTCATCGGCATCACCAGCGACAATCACTGGCGCCGTTTCTGCACGGAGTTCGGCCGGCAGGACCTGCTCGACAACCCGGACTATGCCACCAACGAGGCGCGCGTCGCCGCCCGCCCGATCCTCCTGCCGATCGTCGCCGAGATCGCGAAGCGGCAGTCCAAGGCGGTGCTCGTCGAGGTGTGCGAGCGCATCGGCGTGCCGTTCGCGCCCGTCGCGCGTACGCGCGATCTCTTCGACGACCCTCAGGTGAACGCCGCCGGCCGCGTGCTGGAGGTCGAACTGCCGCAGGGAGGCACCACGAAGCTGCCGCGACTGCCGCTGGAGATCGGCGACCACGACATGGGCCTGCGCCGGCAGCCGCCGGCCGTCGGCGCCGATACGGTCGCGATCCTGCGCGAGGTCGGCATCTCTGCCGAGCGTATCGCGGACCTGCGCGACCGCGGTATCATCGTCGCCGCCTGACGCACGGGCGTCGGCGCTGCGGTCGTGGAGGCTAACCGATGATGGATGGGTCCCTCGTCGACGGCGGGGCTGGCCGTCGCGACGCCGGCCGCGCCGTTCGCACGGCAGCGCGCTCGGGTGCGCACGACACGGTCACGACGGGTCTCGCCCCCGGATTCGTGCAGGCGAACATCGTTATCCTGCCGAAGGCCTGGGCGGCGGACTTCCTGCTCTACTGCCAGCGCAACGGCGAGGCCTGTCCGGTCATCGCCGTCGCCGCGGCGGGCGACTGGACGCTGCCGGAACTGGGCGACGATATCGACATCCGCAGCGACGTTCCGCGCTACCGCGTGTTCCGCGACGGCGTCTGCACCGACGAACCGTCGGATATAAGTGAACTTTGGCGCGACGATCTGGTTACCTTTGCCCTGGGCTGTTCCTATTCGTTCGAGGAGGCGCTGCTTCAGGCGGGGCTGCGGCTGCAGCACATCGCCAACGACACGAAGGTGCCGATCTACCGGACCGGCATCGCCACCGCGCCGGCGGGCGCCTTCTCCGGGCCGATGATCGTCTCGATGCGGCCGTTCGCGCCGCGCGATGCGATCCGCGCGATCCAGGTGACGTCGCGCTTTCCGCGGGTGCACGGTGCGCCGGTGCATTTCGGCGATCCGGCGATGATCGGCATCCCGGACATCCGCACGCCCTGGTCCGGGGTGGAACCCGAGATCCGGCCCGGCGAGGTGCCGCTGTTCTGGGCTTGCGGCGTGACCCCGCAACTGGCGATAGAAGCGGCGAAGCCGCCGTTCTGCATCACTCACAAGGCCGGACACATGCTCGTGACCGACCGGCTCAACGCCGAATTCGCGAGCTTCTAGGAGACACCACATGAATCTTCACAAGCTGCTCGCGGCGCGCGAGGCGGAGAAGAAGCCGGTGCGCATCGGCGTCATCGGCGCCGGCAAGTTCGGCTCGATGTACCTCGCGCAGGCAATCCGCACGTCCGGCATCCATGTGCTCGGCATCGCCGACCTCGATCTCGACAAGGCGCGTGCGGCGCTGGCACGGGTGGGATGGCCGGAGGACCAGTACTCCGCCCATTCCTTCGCCGCCGCGCGCAAGCACGGCGGTACCTTCCTCACCGACGATGCGGCGGCGCTGATCGCCGCCGACGGCCTCGACGTGGTCATCGACGCGACCGGCAATCCCGGTGCCGGCATCCGGCACGCCCTGCTGGCCTTCGACCACGGACGGCACGTCGTGATGGTCAACGTCGAGGCCGACGCCCTCGCCGGCCCGCTGCTGGCCCGCCGGGCGGCCGAGGCGGGCGTCGTCTACAGCCTCGCCTACGGCGACCAGCCGGCGCTGATCTGCGAACTCGTCGACTGGGCCCGGACCTGCGGGTTCGAGGTGATCGCGGCGGGCAAGGGCACGCGCTACCGGCCGATGTTCCACCAGTCGACGCCCGACACGGTCTGGGACTATTACGGGCTGTCCGCCGAGCACGCGCGGGCGAACAGCCTGAACCCGCAGATGTTCAACAGCTTCATCGACGGCACGAAGTCGGGCATCGAGATGGCGGCCGTCGCGAACGCCACCGGCCTGTCGGCGCCGAGCCGCGGCCTGTCCTTCCCGGCGATCTCCATTCCCGATCTCGCGCGGTTCCTGAAGCCGGAGGCGGACGACGGGCTGCTGGAACGGCGCGGCATGGTCGAGGTGGTGTCCAGCGAAAAGCACGAAGGCGGCCCCGTTCCCGACAATCTGCGCTGGGGTGTCTACGTCGTCTTCGCCGGCGACACCGAGTATGTCCGGCGCTGCTTCCGCGAATACGGCCTCGCCCGCGACGAGGAGGGAAACTACGCCGCGCTGTGGCGGCCGTTCCACCTGATCGGCCTGGAACTGGGCATCTCCGTCGCCAGCGCCGCCCTGCGCCGCGAGGCGACCGGATCGGCGCAGAGCTGGCGCGCCGACGTCGTCGCCACGGCGAAGTTCGACCTGCCCGAAGGCGACATGCTTGACGGCGAGGGCGGCTACAAGGTGTGGGGCGAGATCATGCCGGCCGAGCGCAGCCTGGCGCTCGGCGGCCTGCCGATCGGGCTCGCGCACGGCATGCGGCTGAATAGGGCGGTCAAGGCCGGCGAGACCCTGCGCTGGAGCGACGTCGTCTTCGACGCCGCCGATCCCGCCATCGCGTTCCGCCGCCAGATGGAAGCCGCCTTCGCGCCTGCACAGAAATAGGTGGGTGCTGCTGCCCCAGGCCACGCGCGGGCTTCACGCTGCGGGGTGCATCCGCTAAGTGTCGCCCATACCCACACCGCGGAAACGGCGTCCGGAATGACACAGGGACCAGTCGCGACTCTCGCCGAGCGTCGCAAGAGCGGCGACATGCTGCCCGATCCGGCGCAGGACGAGGCGGCGCGCCGGATGCAGCGGCTGTACGACGAGCTCTCGAACTACCGGCCGGGCGGCTCTACGGGGTGGCGCGCCAAGCTGGGGCTGGACCGGCCGAAGCAGGAACCGCCGCGCGGCATCTACATGTTCGGTCCCGTCGGCGTCGGCAAATCCATGCTGATGGACCTCTTCTTCGTCACCGCACCGGTGGCCCGCAAGCGCCGCGTCCACTTCCACGAGTTCCTGCAGGAGGTGCACGAGCGGGCGCACCGGCTGCGCCGCGGCGGCAAGGGCGGCGACCCGCTGCCGGCCATCGCCGACGCGGTCACGGACCAGGCCTGGCTGCTCTGCTTCGACGAGTTCCAGGTCGACAACATCACCGACGCGATGATCCTCGGTCGCCTGTTCGAGGCGCTGTTCGCCCGTGGCGTCGTCGTCGTCGCGACGTCCAACGTCGAGCCCTGCAACCTCTACAAGGACGGGCTCCAGCGCGAGAACTTCACGCCCTTCATCGGCATGATCGAGCAGCGCTGTGAGGTCTTCTCCGTCGATGGCGGGACCGACTACCGCCTCGCGCGGCTGAAGGGCCAGCCGACCTACCACGTCCCGGCGGACGAGCGGGCGGAGGCGGCGTTGGCCGATGCGTTCGCCGCGCTGACCGACGAGGCGCCGGCACGGGCGACGGAACTCCGTTTCAAGGGCCGCAAGCTGGACGTGCCGCGCGCCGCGCGCGGCGTCGCCTGGTTCACCTTTTCCGAACTCTGCGACAAGCCGCTCGGCCCTGCGGACTTTCTCGTCCTCGCCAAGGCGTTTCACACGGTCATCGTCTCGGGCATCCCGCAGATGCAGCCCGACCACCGCGATCAGGCGCGCCGCTTCGTCACGCTGATCGACGCGCTTTACGAGCACCGGGTCAATCTGGTCTGCTCGGCGGCGGCCCAGCCACAGGAGCTGTATCCGGAGGGAACGGGCGCCTTCCAGTTCCAGCGCACGGCCTCGCGCCTGATGGAGATGCAGGCGGAGGACTATATCGCCCAGCCGCATGTCGGCTGACGTCGGCTTGCGGGTTGGTTTGAGCGATCGCGTCTCCATCTAACGTCGCTTCTCGCCGGCCTATTGGGTGCGCCATGTCCGTCTACCGCGCCGTCCTGCCCGTCATTCTCGCCTCGCTGATCTTCCAGCTGGGCAACGGACTGATGACGACGTTGCTCAGTCTCAGGC
>Ga0114915_1001504_pt1 | contig 10104 bp, 15 predicted proteins | sample MalvirAntarct_55_FD_87288 | JGI IMG/M metagenome (GOLD analysis project Ga0114915, IMG submission 87288) | Marine viral communities from the Global Malaspina Expedition - Malaspina viral metaG Antarct_55 | ecosystem: Environmental > Aquatic > Marine > Oceanic | place: South Georgia Island...
CGGATCTCCATCGATAGCTCCACTCCGATCATCCGGGCCCTCCGCAACACGCGTCGGGCCCAGCCTATCGGCTGGGGCAGAAATCAATCGGCGACCGGGTCAGTTTTCATGCGGCGACTACACGGTCAGTCCGCTTCCTTCTTCGCGCCGCCCCATTCCTTGTTGCAGGCAGCAGTCGCCTTTTCGTCAGCGTTCGGCCATTCGGTCGGCTTGACCAGGGTGTCGGAGTCAATCGGCGTCTTCGCGGTCGCGAGCACCTCGCCCGAGTCGATCTGGCAGCCGAGACCGTAGCCGTCGGCCCCGCCGCGCTTCGCGCGCTTCTGACAATCGGCAGGCTTCGCCATGGACAGCGTCGCCGCCGTGGACAGGGTGTCGCCCTTGTACATGGCGCAGTACTTGCCCGCTGCCGCCGCGGCCGGACCGGCAGCCAGCATCGAAGCGACGACGGCGACGCCGGCCGAGAACGTGATACGAGTGAGCACTTTCCACCCTCCAGATTATTGCGTTTGCTGTTCGGACGCGGGCATCGGCGAGCCGCCCCCTTGCGGTTGCATCATGCAGCGCCCCACAGGTCAACGCAGGGGCATCCTCGCGGAAGCGGTCGCAGGGCAGGTATGCGTGCGGCGCGGACCTTCGGTCCGGCAACCGAGGCCTAGCCGCCGTGGGTGCGCGAAGTTCCAGGCGCGATCACGGCTTCCCCTGCCGCCTGCCACAACGGCGCGATGTCCGTGAAGCCCTGCTTCTCCGACCAGAAGGCGGTCGCTAGGCACTCCGCGGCGGCGCGCTCGCCGTGAATGAGCTTCATTCTTTGGGCCAGCGTGGCGACGGCACGCTCATACGACATGTTCATCTCCCCCATGCGAACCGGGAAGCGGAACAGCCGGCACCGAAGAGAGTTCCGATACGGTCGAAAGAAAAATCAGCGGCGCGGCACCAGGGATAAACCGAGGCGCGATCAGCTCACAGAGCGTTTATTTCGCTGCGCTTTAAGGGGCGATGGTGCCCAGGGACGGATTGCGCTTTTAACCGCTGGGAACCGCAGTATTCCGCCATTCTTTGGTCTCGGTCAAGGCGCTTGTAGCACAGTCCCGTTCCACGCTTCCGCCGCTTGAGAGACCCCCTCTCTCCCGTCTCCGTCACCTACGCGTCTACCTGATGCCCTACCTGATGCCCCCTCCCGGCACCCCTACGGGTGAAGGGGTCCAGTACTCCCCACCGAGCCCCCTTGTACCGTGCGGTGGGGCTTCAAGCCGGTGACCTCATGCCCCCTCAGGGTGCTCGCTCTGTCTGGCATGATGCCTAGGCCTGGGGGTGATCGGCTAGGGGTGGTGCGGTGGGCTATGTGGTGGACCACACGGCATCCCTCGGGTAGGGGCGTTGGTCGAGTGTCTTCTCATCTCCTCATTAGGGGCCTCAAGTCGGTCATTCGGAGCACTTAAAGGAAGGTGCCGCTACGTTCCCTTATGCCGTGCCTCAAGGTATCGGCGGTGGGGAGGGAGAAGGCTGGGCAGGCTTCAGGTGGGCATTAGGTGGCCGTGAGGCTGCAATGGCGGAGATTGGTCTAACGGAGCGGAGCGGTGCGTGTGGGCCTTAAAAGTCGAGACGTAGAGCCCACCCCGTACGCCTTTAGGGGGGACGTTATTCTATAAGTGTTTTCAAGGAGATGGGAAGACGCGCCCCCGTCACCTCCTCCGAGGCATCCCCCATCGCCAACTCCGCGAGGCCCGCCTGAGACCGCGCTACCATAAGGCCGTCGTGCATCGGGAGCGCCGCAACGCCTTCATCGCGCAGCCGGCGGAGTGAGGCCAAGAGAACCCGGCTCTCGGTGAACATAAGGCCAAGCCCGCAGCCGGTCTCAAAGACCCCCGCAAGGCCAGAATGGGCGGTGAGGATGGCGGCGCGGACCCGTGAGCCTGAGAGGCCCGGCGGCAGTTCTCCCTTGAGGTCGCGGGGAAGCCTCGTCAGCGGCGACGAGCGGAAGAGCATGGCACTGGCCACTCCCTTTACCCCATCGCGCCAGCGGGCATCCGAGAGGCCTGGAACGCCCGCATAAAGGTCACCGGCAGGCGGCATGAGGCCCGCCCTCAGGTAAGCGAGGCGAAGGAACATGCTGGCGAAGTCGAGGTCCGCCACCGGCTGCCCCGCTATACGGATGGCGTGACGGCGGGTGCGCGGTAGGTCCTGCCACCACCCCCCGAAGAGCCGGCCGCCTAGATCGAACCGTTCGGTGCCCTCCGGGCTATCCGGGGGAAGGTTGAAGTGCCGGCGGAGAGGGCGATAGGCGGTGAAGACTGGCGGGCCGCCCCCAGGCGCCATTCCGAGAGGGGCGGTGGCGAGGGCCGCGTTGATCTTCTCCATCTCCGCGCGGTGGCTTCGGGTCTCTGCGGTGTCGCTGTAGTCGATGGGCTCGCGGGTCGTGGTGCCGTCCACGAAGTCCCTTTCCACCCGTGCAAGGCAGATGGTCTCCCGCCCCGCGGCTTGTCCGAAGTGCTCCGGCCGGAACCTGAAGCGGCTCAACGTCTCCGCTAAAGCCTGCCCGGCGGTGAGTGCGCTGGCGGTTCCCTTCCGGTCGGACTTGTGGAGCGAGAACGTGGCGGGGCCGGAGAGAGCCTCCAGCATCACGGGGAGCCCGCTGAAGCCGCGGGGGTCGTAACGGGTGAGCTTCCGCTTAGATGCCCTCAGGCTCATCCCGATGGCCGGAGGCCGCACCCCGGTGGCGATGGCGTATGCGAAGTTGGCCACCACCGCCCGGAGCATTCTGCCCAAGGCCTCACGGTCGCGGGCCTTCATGCTCCGCCGACGTGGTGGCGAAAGGTGCTCATAGCCGGCAAGAATGCTCGCGGCCGTCGCGGCAACTGCGGGGTGGGTAGAGGTAAGCCACGGGTCGAACATGAGGCCCAATCTCGCAAGCTGTGCGTACCGACCCCCGCCCACCCGGTCAGTCGCATGAATGGCCGGCATTGCCACTATGCCGCTCCTGCCCGGTACCGCTGCCACGGGGGGACCCATGTGAGGAGCCGGGTGGGGTGCGGGCCATACCGCTGGGCCTTCCTTTCCCTCAGTTCCTCCAAAGTTTCACCACCCAATGGCCCCCCAATGGCCTCCTCTATATCCCTCCCGATCACCCGGAGCACCCGCCCGGATGACCGGGGATAGAAATGCCAGAACTCCGGTCGCTCAGTCCCCAGGTCCAACCGCTTGTTCATCCCGCTAGCCAACCTGTGAGCCGCCTTGGCCACCTGTACGATGCGGTATTCGTCGGACCCCCGATGGGCCATCCGGTCATCCTCTATGGCGGCACATACTCCCATGTGGATAGCGAGGAGGCGCTCGGCCCTCACCCCCGCCTTGTGGAGCCGGGCAAAGCACATACGGGCCTTCACCCGCTGGGATCGGTGCTTGACCCGATGGGCGGGCAACACGCCACCCGCGCTGTCTAGGACGGCCTGAAGGCGCTGGTGGGTATGGGCGACCTGGGGCAACTCCCGAAGGTCCCGGATGATCCTCAAGGCCACCTTCACGTAGGGCCGAAGGTCGGCCGCCTTGAGGGATGGTGCCCATGGGCTGCCATGCCTTGCGGCTCGTTGGATATGAAACCGGCACGTGTCAGGGGACAGACCCTGCCGGGCTGCTCTCTGGGTCGGGCGGCTACAGCCGAACACTCCGCACCGCTGCGGGAGGTGCGTGGGGTCTTCCCCCAGGCGCTCCCTGATGCGGCGGTGGCCCTTCTCCTGGAGGTCCATCAAGGGCCCTTGCTCAGGGCGTGACGGTGAAGAGCATCCAGCGCGGCCTTTTCGTCGGCGGCTGACCATCGCTCGTCCACTGGTTCTCCCTGCGGCCTAGGATTAGCGATGGCCGATGCGGCGGCGGTGACTTCGTCCAAAATGCTCCAGCTAGTGCAGTCCTCCTCGTCTGGCGGCCCGGCGGTGATCTCCACGTCCCGATCTGTGGTGGTCTTGTCAAGCACGCGCCACTCGGCATTGTTTGCGGGGGGCTTCTTCCGGAAGCGGTCCTGCCGCCATTTATTGATCCACAAGTACTTTGGATCTGGATGGTAGGCGCCGTAGAAGCCTTCCATGTCCGAGAAAACATGGAGGGCATGGCTTGGCAAGATGAGCCCAACTATCTGCGTGGTCTCCTGTATGACGGCGGACATTGCCGTGCCCGGCACCAGTCTGGTGACCACAGGATTGTCCTTTCCTTCGGGACCGTGGAGCCGCGACGCCACCCCGGATTGGCCGTGCTGTTCAAAGCCATTGCACTTGATGGCCTTCACCCAAAGGCGCCACTGTGGCCGGGCGCTCATTTCGTGTCCTCCAGGCGGATGGGCTCGCGGTAGGGGTACTGCTCGGGCATCCCCTGTTGGGCGCAGATCCGCTCCGCGGCGGCCTTAAGCCCACCCCTTTCAAGTTCGACTTCTTGCTCCCACAGCGGATGGTCCTGGATGACGGCCTGGAAGGCGCCGCCCGCGATGCTGTCGAGGTGGCCCTGGGGGTGGCCGAGGCCCGGCGGCGGCACGTTGGGGTCGTGGAAGTTCGCGCTAACTGGCGGGGGCGTGGTGGTGGCCGGCTCGTTCTCGGAAGCGCGGGCGTGGTTATCTTCGGCGTGCATCAACGGCGCTTGGTCCATCGGTGGCCTCTCTCCTCCACTGCTTACCGGGATCTGCGGTGAGCAATATCTTGTCGGGCCGCCCGGTCTTTCAAGCATATATTTTCAATCGATCTAATCCGGATTTGACGTAACCGGAAAAATCTGTGGCGGATACAGATAAGGTGAGGATACCTATAGGATGGCGTGTAGGTTTACCCCGCACTACACCCAGGAACTCCTGAAGCTCCACACGCAGACCTTGGGCACGCCACCCCACCACCCCAGTACGTTGCCTGTCGCACCACCTGGTACATTGCCTGATAACACCCAGTGTCTTGCCCAGGACCTGCCACGACCTTACCACCCCCCTAGGCCAGCCCCGGAGGGTAGGCTGGGCGCGGGCACGCAGGGGCATCACCCGGTTAGTCCGGTGCTCGCTCCCCCTCCTAGACTGTGTGAGTGGGCAAGCACCCTGAGGGACAGCCGCCGGCATCGAGCACCAGATCCTTGACGTGATCCAAGGGCAGGCGCCACGGTCTTAGGGGGCACGATAAGCCCGCGGTCGGGGGGGCTTGGGCAAATGGAAAGGCTGATAGCCGCGTTCTTGGTGGGCGGCGCCATCATGTTCGTTGGTGGCATCACCTATGAGTGGAGCCGCACGGCGCCCCGGTGGCACGTGGTGCTTGCGCTCCTGCTGATTGGCGGGGTGGTGAACGGGCCCGTTACGTTGCGATGCCAAGATTGAGGGCGCGCCCTCACCCCTGCTCAGGGGCGGCCGGAGGTTGGCCCTCAAGCGCCCTGTAGACACTCGCACGGCCGATACCCAACGCTTTGGCTATCTCCGTGACGGTCTTCCCCTCACTCGCTAGGCGCCGCGCCTCATCCCCTTTAGCCCGTGCGGTTGGCTTCCTGCCCTTGTAGGCACCCTCCGCCTTGGCCTTGGCGATGCCCTCCCGCTGGCGCTCTAGCATCATCTCCCGCTCGAACTGGGCGAACCCCGCGAAGATGGTGAGGATGAGCTTTCCGGTGGCGCTCTTGGTGTCCACCACCTCACCCCCGAGGTTGAGCACCCGGAGCCCCACCCCCCGTGCATCTAGGTCACCGACGATCTCCCATAGGCGGACCGTGGATCGCGCCAGACGGTCAATCTTCGTGACCACCAAGGTGTCCCCCTCCCGCACGTACTGAAGGGCTCGCGTAAGCTCCCCCCGGTCCGATACCGAAGACACCCGCTCAGAGAACGTCCTGTCGCACCCCGCGGCCTGAAGGTCCCTTAACTGGGCTTCAAGCCCGGCTAGCTGGTCCGTGGTGGAAGTGCGTGCGTATCCGATGAACATGGCCGTTCCTCACTTCCGTCCAATAGGGTCTAGGCATTAGGACGCGTCGCGTCCAAAACGTCAAGCCTATTCTATTGGGCGCCAGGGGGCGGCGGAGCGGACACGTCCGCATGGGCAGGGTCTAGTGGACAGCACCCTTTCCTGACCGTCTGGTACACTGTCGTCGTAGGGTTGAGGATGCGCAGTCTAGGGAGCCGGCAATGGAAATACCCGAATGGGTGAGCGTCGCGGCGGCATTTGGCGGCGCTCTTGGTACAGGGGTGACGGCGGTCGCCACGATCTTTCTCTGGCGCGTCACGAGGGTCCTCGCTGCTGAGACGACGCGCATGGTCGAGGCCGGGAGTAGACCTCACATTGTCGCCACCATTGAACCGACCGGTGGTCAATGATCCACATGGACCTGAAAGTAGCCAATACCGGAAATGCTACAGCTTACGACATTTCTGTCTTAATTGATCCGCCGATTGCCCAGAGCAAGCCAAGGTCCAGTTCGGCGATACTGCCGTTCGAGTGTATAAGCATTCTAAAGCCGGGGGATGAACTGTCGAGCTACATCACGGAATACCAAAATGTGAAAGGAGTCTCATATACTGTCACGATAAGCTGGCGCCGATCGCCCGACAAAGTTACAAGGGAGAAGAATGTCTACACGCTGAATATGGCAGACCTTGAGGGTATCACGCGACTCGGCGGAGGCGACCCCTTAGTCCAAGTTGCAGTAGAGCTAAAACATATGCGTGAGGACTGGCGATGGGTCGCGAAGGGGTCGAGGAAGCTTGCGGTGAATGTCTACACGAGCGCGGACCGTCTCCATGAGCGTAGGCAACATGAACGGCAGGTGCGGCACGAACGGAGGACGGCCGCGGCGATGGCGACTGAGCCGGAGGCCGGCAGGGATGGCGGCTTGTCGGACTCCGAGCCGGGAGCGTCCGGCTAGCTTCGGACGGTCTCAGGGGGTGGCTGGGGTACGGGGGGAAAGGCCGATCCGCCGTCACGTAGGGGGGCACTCACATGGGCGACCCCTGGGGTAAAGGGGGGGGCAAATTACTACAGAAAAGTGACAATTAGGGAGAGCAACGCGACGAGGAGACCGAGGCCGGCGACCAAGCCCGGCCAGCCCTAATGAGTACATCAACGCGTTTTGCGAGCCCAACAGGCTTGGTTGTCTCGGCGTCAATTTCCCCTAGAAGCTGTCCGTGGGCTGTTTTGAGGTCCTCGATCTCCGCCTGAGCCTGGATGTACAGAGCAGAGGCATCATATGGCGGCACCTTTTCAGGGAAGCCTCTGCCTCGCAACCGCCTATCCGTATCTCTCGCGTGGTCAATCACGCGTGCCGCGTAGCTCTTCAGGAGAAATGCGGTGTTCTCCAAGGACGATTGCCTAAGGGGTAACGGGTAGGCACTGGTCTCGCTGTGCCATCTTTCATAAATCCTTCTGACCTTGGCGCTTAGATGAGCGCCTATGGTCGACCAATAAACATCGCGAACTGATCCGCAAAAAAGAACCCCGCCAACATTTATCCGGCCTCCCCTAAAATTCTCAACATCAACGACTTTGCCTGTGATATTTATAGAGTGCCATTTGAATAACCATTCATTGATTAGCCAGAGGCGCTCTGCGCTCAGGTCGTGTTGTAAATTCACATCAAACGGCGTTAAAGTTGCCATTTCCGCCGCCCTCCTATCCCCCAGCTTCAGCTATGACTATGGAATGATGCACGGCAGCTTCCCAATGGCGGCCGCAATGGTTTTTAGTGAATGGTCTCCATAGCTCGCCGCGACGTTAGCCGGTGCCTGTCCCTGGATGGCATCCAAGACCACGCTATCAATGCCCGCCTCCCGTCCAATGGTCTTGAAGCGGTGCCGCCAGCCATGATTAGGGGCTACCCCCTTGTCCGACACGATGGCCCGCGCAAACTCCGCTAGACGGTTCTTGAGGCCACGCCACGGTCCCCGTACGTCGCCATCCTTGCCCAACCTGAGGAACAAATGGCCGCCCGGTGCATCGCTCACGAAGGCGGGAAAGCCAAGCTCCACTAGGTGCGGGTGCAAGACCACCTCCCGCGCCTCGTTCGTCTTCACGGTGCCGGCCTCGGGGGTGATCCGGATTACCCAATGCTCCCCCTCAGGCCGCACGTCCTGCCTCCGTAGTTGGGCCATCTCCCCCACTCTCGCCCCGGTGTACGCGCAAAGCCATGGCACCCACCGCTTGGCGGCGGCGGTCTGGGCCGTCTCATTGCCCTGAGCGTGTCCCGAGGCAGACCGGAGGATCGCCCGCGCTTCCGCGTCGGTGAACCCCTTGGACCGGAGCTTGGGGGTTTGGCAAGTTTGATGGTGATGCCGGCGGCTGGGTTGCTGGCCACCTTCCGGTTCATCACAGCCCACCCGAAGACGGTCTTGAGGCCCGCTAGGTCGCTGTCCTTCACGGTCTTAGGGGAAACCCGCCTGCCTGTCTTTGGGTGCACGGCCGCAAGGCGGTGGTCTTTGAAGGCGAGCACGTCTTGCGGCGTCACCCGGCTGGCGTCGTCGTGACCAAGGAAGCTCACGAAGGCTGCCATCGTGTTGCGGTAGCTCTGGTGTGTGCTTGGCTTGCGGCCGGCGGTCTCTGCTTCCCGCCACCACCCCTCCACCAGTCCCGTGAGAGTTTCTGTGCCGAGGCGCACCGGCGGGGTAGAGGTCTTCTCCGCAGGGCGGTCCCACGCGGGGAACCGGGCAGCCTTGGGGTCCGCAGAGAAGTCGCCGGAAGCGTTCCGCTGGCGATGCATGAAGGCGTCCTGTAGAGCGCCATTCAATGCCGCGAGGACCATCGGACGGCACTCATGTGTCAACTCCGCGATGCCTCGCGCGAGCAACTGCCGATCCAGGATAGAGCCCAAGGCGGCCTCAAGGCCCTCGGTCTGGGCAGCGACGGCAAGATGGCGGCCGGCAGCCGCAAAGGCTCTCCCGGCTTCCTCCGGGTCTTCAAGATAGTCCCGCTCAAAGCGGCCGCTGTACGGAGACATGGTGACGGAAATGTTCCGCTCGCCCCGCTCACTCGCCCAAGCGCGATAGACCTCACCACCCAACGCGGTCGCCTCGCGGTGTGAGAGGGTGACGGGCTGTGCGCTTCTCAGTGCCGTCCACACGGTTTCGAGCTTGGCGGCGGCTTGCGCCTGTCGGATCTTCGCCTCTCCCGGATCGCGGGTGCGGAGGGAGAACCGTATGGCCCCCATGGTTGGCGTGATGGTGACGGCGGTGGTCTCGGACCCGAGCGCAAAGGTGATGGTGCGGCCAATAGCGTGGCGCCGCACATCCGTTGGGATGCGCTGTACGAACTGAGGGAAAGAGGAGCCGGATCGCTTCACCGGACGCACCAGCCTGTAGAGCATTGTTGCGCACCCTTGTAGCACACTCGGGTGGGCGCAACGTCTTCTAAAGGCTCAACTCCTTGAAGCGTATCAGCTTTAAGGGGCGATGGTGCCCAGGGACGGATTTGAACCGCCGACACTGCGATTTTCAGTCGCATGCTCTACCAACTGAGCTACCTGGGCCCGCGCGCGAGCGACGTGCCTTATAGACAGCGTGGAAGGGCTTGTCCAGACGGTCAGACGTCCCTTTCGTCGTCGATGTCGATCGGCTGCTCGTTCGTCTCGTGGCGGTAGTCGCCGCGCAGCCAGTTGAGCAGGTCCTTGTTGGCGCAGTGCTTCGAACAGAAGGGCTTGAACGCCGGCTGCACCGGCTCGCCGCAGATCGGGCACGGGCGGGCGCGGCTGCGCGGGCGCAGCGGCACGACGTTGGGACCGGCGGCGTCTTCGTCCATGAGCGTCCAGCGTCTCGGTTTGCGGGGTTCACCCTCGTGGGCGGCTCTCATGTAGGCAGCGGGGGCGGCCGCTGGAACCGCCCCCGTGCGGGCTGTCGCCGCTCGGGCGTCGCTTCTCAGGCGCCCTTGAAGACCGGGCGGCGCTTTTCCATGAAGGCCTTGCGGCCCTCGGCATAGTCCTGGCTGTCGAAGCAGTCGCGGCCCAGCTTCTCGATCAGCGCCATGTCACGGTCGGCGGCGTCGCGGATCACCTCGTTCACCGTCGCCTTGGAGGCGCGCATCGACAGGGGCGCGTTGTCGGCCAGCGCGCCGACATAGTCGCGCACCGTCTGCTCCAGTTCCTCCGCCGGCACCACGCGGTTGGCGAGGCCGATGCGCA
>Ga0114915_1001505_pt1 | contig 10100 bp, 6 predicted proteins | sample MalvirAntarct_55_FD_87288 | JGI IMG/M metagenome (GOLD analysis project Ga0114915, IMG submission 87288) | Marine viral communities from the Global Malaspina Expedition - Malaspina viral metaG Antarct_55 | ecosystem: Environmental > Aquatic > Marine > Oceanic | place: South Georgia Island...
ATATTTGTTACTACTAAAGGAATTGCAGAAGCTCAAATACAATTATCTGCTGCCCTTGGAACTAATGCAATGTTTTCTGCTGAGATGTTACAAACTCAAACAGAGTTAACAACACAATTAAAGTTAAGTGAAGGAACAAGTGCCGAGATTGCTAAACTTGGTTTACTAACAGGTAAAACATCAAAAGAAATAGCAGCTAATGTAATGGGTCAATCTGTAGCTATGAATGCTGCTAATGGCACTGCTCTTACAGAAAAAGCAATACTTGAAGAAGTAGCAAATCTATCCAGTAGTATACAATTAAGCATGGCTAATAACCCTATTGAATTAGCAAAAGCAGTTCAAACTGCTAAGCAATTTGGTATGGAATTATCAAGTGTAGACGGTATAGCTGGTGGTTTACTCAACTTTGAACAGTCCATCGCATCCGAATTGGAAGCTGAAGTGTTGTTAGGTAAAAACATTAATTTAGAAAAAGCTAGACAAGCAGCTTTAAATAATGATTTAGCAACAGTAGCAGAAGAAATTGCTAAACAAGCAGGATCAGCAGCTGAATTTACAGCTATGAATAGAATACAGCAAGAAGCATTAGCTAAAGCTGTAGGAATGAGTAGAGAAGATTTAGCAAAATCCCTACAATCCAGAGAAATATTAGCTAAATTAGGTGGTCAAGATGCAGATATGCAGGCTGCTTATAATAGATTAAAGGCAGAAGGTAATTCACAAGAAGAAATAGCAGCAAAATTAGGAGATAAACAATTAGCAAATTCTCTACATTCAGAAAATATACAGGGTCAATTTACAGCCTCGGTAGCAAAAATGAAAGAATTATTTGTACAAGTTGCAGCTGCTTTAATTCCTATAGTTGAACCAATTGCTGCTGTAGTTGGTTATATGGCTAATTTAATTTCTAAGAGTATGGGATTCTTAAAAGTATTAGGAAGTATAGCAGTAGCTATGAAAGTAATTCAATTTTTAGGTAATGAGGTTTATAGACAGAAAATTTTAACCAATGTTGCTTCTAAATTAGGTTTAATTACAGAAACAGAAAAGGGGGTAATAGAAAGCAGAAATGGATTAATAGGAAATAGGATTTTGAATATAAAGAAACAAAAAGCTAGATTTGATAAAAATTCTGTTTTAAACAAAGTTAAAGAAAATATTTTAGGTAAAGTAGGATTAACCCAAGAGGTAAGAGCAAAGGCTTTTGCAAAAATTAAAGAAGCATATCAAAATAAAACTTTATTATCTTTATTAAAAGAACAAGCACTTAAAGCAGCTATATTTTTAAAAGAAGGTGCAATAAATATACTTAAAGGAATTGGAGTTACATTAGGCATTACACAAGTTAGTTTAGAAAAATCTAAATTAGCCGGTATATTTAGAACCATAGGAGGTTTAACAGTTCAATTAGGAGTTCAATTGGGATTATTAAGTGCTTCATTAGCTACCAATGCCGCTGTTACTTTTGGTGTTGGTGTTGCAGTCGCTATTGCAGCAGCTTTAGCTGGATATGCAATGATAAAATCAATGACAGGTAATGATGTAATGTCACCAGGTAATAATACAACAGGATATGGTAACCGAACATTAATGGGGCCTGAAGGAGCAATAGCATTAAACAATAAAGATACAGTTATAGCAGGTACAGATTTATTCCCTAAAGGAAACGATGTAGTATCAGGACCTGCGGGTTCTGTAAATATGACCCCAGATAATTCACGAATGGAAAAATTATTAGAAAGAGCAATTAACAGACCAGACCCTGTAATTGAAATGAATGGTGACAGACTAGGGACAGCAGTAGGTAAGTATTCATATTCTACTCAATAAATAAACACTTTTACAATATTTATAATAAATGTTTAACAATTAAAAATTAAAAATTATGCCTTTACTTAAAAAATTAGAAACTGAAGGATCTGTATTGACTCCATTAAGAGGTCAACAACCTGGATCTTCATTACAATCTGGAGCAATCCCCGTAAATAATACATTCTCAAAAGGAACGTATGTGGATTTCGTTTCAGAAACACCAAGAGCAGTAGACACAACAGGTAACGTACAGTAACCTATGCCCTTAATTAACCGAACAACCGACCTTAAATCCTTAAGGTATGGGAGTGATAGATTAGGTAATGGTTCAAGTGACCAACCTTACGTCAAATCTCGTATACCAAGTGGATCTGGCCCGGGTTTAGGTGATGTTGATTTCCTCCTAAGAGGAGGATCACTATTACCTAGATCTGTGGGAAGGGACGTTTCTAGGTTAACACAAATGATGTTTGATTTTAAATCTCCCAATGGGCCTTTATTTATAGTAAAACAGAATCTCTTATCAAGATCCGCTGTTAACCCAATGGCGATTTCAAATGATGGTTCTGTAATAAACCTGTCAGGTAACCCTAATAGGTTACCTTTAAATAATGGTATTTATTTACCAACATCAACTATACTACAAGCGGCAGCAAACCCTTTAGGGGGGCATTTACTAAAACAGGGAATTAACCCCTTTAGAAGTACTAATGATGTTGCTAATGGTAATATCTTATCCACAGGGTTTGGTCCTGATTTACCTTTATCTATGCCTGTATATTTAGATACAGATGCTTATAATGAAAGAGTAAATACACAAGGATCACCTACTAGTAGATTATTATCTTTTACAAATTCCTTTATAAAATCGGGAATAGATGATCCTTTTAATGGAGGTAATGGATTTAATGTATCAAATTCTGACGTTAATTTATATTCATATTCTGGTGGTCCTGGATCTACATTAGGAGTAGGAAATACAATTGTTCCTTTATCTAAAGATAGAACTGGAGTAAATAACACACTTTTAGCGGGGGATACTATTACTACTTCTAAATTTTTTAATAATTTTAAAAAGATTGGTAATGGTACTAATGCCTTTGAAGATTACTCAGTATTTACTAACCCCAGAGCAATAAATTACCAGGGTGCAAAAATCTTTAACGGCACTTTAAGTAAAACTTATGAAAAAATTACAAAGGAAAATTTATTAAAAGGATATAAAACAAAAAACAATACCCAAATAAGGGTTAATGGGCTTAATATCCCCATGGATAGTGCCTTAAGAGAATTTTCAACAAGTGTATTCCAAACAGGTTCATTTGAATCTAATAAAGCAAACGTCCCTGGTCTATTAAATACTCTTGATTATGAGGGGTTAATGGTTGCTGGAAACTCAGGATCAAGAGAAGATACTGGGTTTAATCCTGATTTCAGACAAAAAACTAAATCTAATTCTCCTAAATCCATAGACTATACCGATCCTAATCAAAGATTAGATGGTAGAGTTAATTTAGGCTCCCCAGGATCAAAATTTGATAGAAAAAGTTACGTAATAGGAAGAGGCACATCATTAGATAAAATTAATGCCTTACCTTTATATCAATCTTCTAACGTTGATACTAAAAAAGATATAAACGATTTAGTAAAATTTAGAATTGGGGTAATTAACAATGATAACCCCGCAATAAAAACTTATATTCATTTTAGAGCTTATTTAAACTCAATGGATGATAGTTATAATGCTGAATGGGCTTCTCAAAAATATATGGGGCGAGCAGAAAGTTTATATAACTATCAAGGATTTGATCGTACTGTTAGTTTATCATGGACTGTTGCTGCTCAATCAAAACAAGAAATAATACCCATGTACCAAAAACTAAACTATTTAGCCTCTGTTTGCGCACCTGATTATTCAGATAGTGGGTATATGAGGGGTAATTTAATAGAATTAACAGTTGGTGGGTATCTATTTAATCAAGTAGGGATAATGCAAGGTATTACTTATGGAGTTCCACAAGAATCACCTTGGGAAATAGGAATTAATGATTCTTCAGTATCAACAGCTGGATTTGATAAAAATAGATCAGATGATAGTGTAAAAGAAGTACCTATGATAATTAATGTATCCGGATTTTCATTTAAACCTATTCAGAATTTTGTACCTAACAAACAGAAAAATGTTTATAAAGATACAGGAGTAGAAGGACCTAATGTTGAAGGTGAAATTGCTAGGTTTGGCCCAGAAAGATTTATATCTTTAAGTAATGGTAGAAATAATAACTATGATTCATAATGGGTAGATATACAGGAATAGTAAACAAAACTACAGCAGAGGGCAAAAGGTATACAAAACAAGTAAAATACCCAGATATTCCTTTAAGTTTTGATGATACTTACGTCTATACTGACATTCTTGATAGATTTGATATGCTAGCACAATCTTATTATGGAGATCCACAATTATGGTGGGTTATTTCAATAGCAAATCCCCAATTAGAACAAGGTTCTATTTTCCCACCAGAAGGAACACAGATTAGAATCCCGGGGAATATTGGAGAAGTGATATTATCTTATGAGAAATTAAATGGAATTTAATTATGGCTGGAAATATAATAGGAGAACCAATAGACGGAACTATACTTAAGCAAATAGATGATAGACAATCTGTTAATGGTGCTGGTTATAATAATAATTCTTTATCCCGTTCTCCTGAAGTTTTAAATTTTTTAAATAATAGAAATGCTTGGATAAAAATGGCTTCCGGTGTTTCTATAGAAGAAGAGGCCAATTACCAATTAGAGGAAATCTCAAAACAAGAAGGAAATTATCTTACAAATTTAGAAATACAAAATCTTAAAGGAACAGGTTTAGCTAAAAATTTAGTATTGTTTAATACCATTCAATCTTTTGAAGGTAAAGAAAAAGATAAATATGTAAATAGAAGTGGTGTAAGAAAAGATAATTTATTGTCTAATAGCATAGATAAAATGTATGGGGGTTTAGGTGGTAATTCTCAAGGTTTACAACCTGTAGGGGGTATTACAGATATATCTGTAGAAAATATTAATAGAGGGTCAATTGCAAAAGCAACCGTAAAAATTAAAGTATACAATCGCTTCCAATTTAATTTAATCGAATTAGCTTATTTAAAATTAGGCTATATAATGATGTTAGAATGGGGTTGGGATAAATATGTTGAAACAGTTGATAAAACCAACAAAACTGCAACCATTAAAAACATGGGTCCAACCATAATTGAAAAAGAATGGTTTGATGGTAATTCTTACTCTCAAAGGGATATGCTAAACCTTATTGAAAAAAATAGAATTCTTAATAAGGGTAATTATGATGGTTTTTTTGGAAAAGTTTCTAATTTTACTTGGAAAGCAAATACCGATGGGAGCTACGACATAAGTGTAGATTTAATCACTCTGGGTAGTGTAATAGAATCAATGAAAGTAAACCTCTCCCCAGAAAAGATTATTGATGAGGAAGTACTTAAAAATAACCAAGAAAAACTATCAGATATACTAGATGTAGACGAAAATGATGATGGGGGTTATGATAGCCCTTTAATTACTAATATGGGAGGAGATAAATTGTCTGTGTTCCTATCTACATCATTACTCAATTTCCCAGAACAAAATAGAGATTATGTTTATTCTCCTGCTTTAGCTACTGAATTAATTTCAATATCATATGGTACTATAGGAGCAATAGCAACATTACCAATTGTTGGGACACTTATTGGTGGAGGATTAGCTTTATCTAAATATCTTACATCATACACAGGTAACATTCCATATGAAGATCGTTATTATATAAGATTAGGTGTATTTTTAGATAAATTAAAAGGATTAACTATTCCATATATAAAAAACGGAGAATTAAAAGCAATTCCTTCTTTAGAATTAGATACATCAGAAGATAGCAATATTTGTAATTATGTTACTAATTTAATACCCTTAGATCCCTCCATATGTATTTTTTCAATTTTATTAGAAAAGGAGTTTGACAGTATAACATATTTGGATGTTAATAAATATAATTCTAATATGAAACCCTTTGCTACTAATAATGATGGGGTAGTATATGGAAAAATAATGAACATTAACATGAGCATTAGTTTTCTACAAAAACAAATTATAGAAAACATTGATAAAGATGGTAATTTAACATTATTTAAGGTATTAGAAAGTATATGTGATGGAATAAACACGTGTACTGGAGGAACTACTATGTTAGAACCCGCTATTAAAAATGATAATACCGTATATTTATTAGAACAAAATTCTATTAAAGGTTTGGACTCTGGAGTCATAAATACTGCACCTATAGAAATACAGGGGTATTCATCTAAAGGTCAATCTAATTTTGTTCAAGATTTTTCATTTAATACTAAGATTACCCCTGATATGATGTCAATGATATCAATTGGGGCAACAGCTGAAGGAATTGATAGCAGACAAATAAATGCCTCTCCTTGGAAAAAATGGTATCGAGGAGTTAAAAATAGGTTTGAAGAATCATACGTAGTTAAAGACTCAAACCCAGCAACCCCTTCACTAGTAGAAACATGGCAAACCCCAAAAGAACAAATTATCGCAAGATTTAAAAGTGATCTTTTAGCAGGTAATATAGATTATGATCATATTATACTTCCTGGTTATGATTGGGAATGGAATCAACACGATTTAGCAGATATCAACCCAGATGGTCTTTTTAATGGTGGTCAATTTACTAGTAATACATCAGCAGCCGCAGATTTATTTGTAGAGGGTAGAGTACCCCTTTACTCACCTTTAGCTGAAGAAGTTATAAAAAAGGTACATGCGGTTGAAGATGAAGATCATGAGTACGCTATAGAAAACAATATTACAATAGTATCAAAAGAAGGAGATGTTCCTGAAGGCCAAGAATATAAACAATATTTTGTACAGGCATTTGGTGGTTCAACTGGAACTGCTGATAAAAATTCATTTTGGCCTGGGTATAGTACTATAGATGTAGATCGAGATGATAGTTTATGGTGGTATGGTAAAGATAATAGTAGTTTTATTAATAGAGGAAAAACTGCTTTTAATACTTATATGACCCAATTAAGTAATAAAGAATCTAAACAAGGGATAGCAGGTAGCACTAATGGTTTTATTCCAGTTGAATTAGGTTTAACTGTAGATGGTATAAGTGGTATAAAAATATATCAAAAACTAGAAGTAACTCAAAGATTTTTACCTGTTGCTTATAGTAAAGCCCTAAGATTTGTTATACGTGGAGTTAACCATAAAATAGCAGGCAATACATGGGTAACAAATTTAGAAACTATATCAACATCCTTAAGTGATCAAAAATCCTTAGTAACACCAACAACTGTTTATACTGAAAAATCAACATCAGCAACTGAGGCACAACCACCAGTTAATATAAAAGGACCAATCCCACCTATAGATCCTAATGAAAAATTAAAAATTTATGATAATAGAACGGTAGCAGGTGTTGCTTATGATAAAAGAACATATAAAACTTACCAAGGTATAGATTGGTTAGTTGGTGAAATGAATAAAAATACCCAATCGAAATGGAAAGGATTTTTAAATGTTTTAAATGAAAGATATCCTGGATATGAATTAATTATTAATGCTACTTATAGAACATACCAAAGATCAATTGAATTAAAACAACTTAACTCTAACAATGCCTCAGCAGGTAACTCACCACATAATTATGCTTTAGGTGTAGATATGAATGTTAAAGACCCAACAGGTAAAGTTTATCGTAAAAAAGATTACGCCTCTTGGAAGGAATCAGGTATTCCGGCAATAGCAGTAAATGAATTTAAAATGAGATGGGGAGGAGATTTTAGTGGTTATTTAGATTGTGTCCATTTTGACGTTTCAAGAGCAACTAGTAAAATTAAAGCAAATGCTAAATCAGAAAACCCAGGTATTGCCCAATCTAGCTGGAATACACAAAACACCTCTCTTACATAATGTACTATCCTCGCTCCCAATATATCCCTGATTTATACACCAATGGTGAAGAATTTGCTTATACTTCAAATAATAAAGAATATATAGGTATTTACTTCGCTACATCAGATGGTAAATTCTTTACAGGTAACAACCCTAATTCAAAACCAAACTATAGTCTTTCCCCAATATCAAATTCCCCCGAAAGTAAGGATCCAACTCTACAATCAGAAAATATCCCAGAGGATTATTATGTAATAGATGACCATTATTTTTTTGCTCGAGGGATTAATCTCTATTATGCAGGTGCTCCACCCCCACTACCAACAACATCCTTTCCTACTCCAACCCAAAAAGAGTATAATGTAGGAAAAATACAAAGATATTTTTTAAAAAAATATAATGAAATACAATATATAGAAATAACTAAAGAAGATTATCCTAAGTATACTAAACGAACTAAAGAGGTAAATTCTAGTTTATATCTTCCTTTTAAACTTACATGGATTATAACAGGTGATAGAAATAAAGCATATAACACTAATAAGAACTTAGTTAGTTTAACTGAAAAAAATAAAAAATTGCAAGGGTTTAAATCTTACTTTAAAGGAAGGTTCGATCAATTATTTAAATATTCCACAAACGAGAATTTATATACTGAAGGAAAAGAATATAGACTATCCTCAACTGGTTTATTATATAAAGGCTACTATCATGTCCATCCTCAAAAAGGTGCAATGGAGGGAAGACAACATACTGATAATCCCCATAGTTTATTAATACCTGTAAGTGGTTCTAATATACAATTTGACATTGATAAAATAGAAACACAAGTAATTAATAGATCTAGTGGTTATTAGATAAAGTGTTCGTATATTAGGGTAAAATAAGGTTATATGTATTGGCTTGTAGAAAACAAGGAACAATTAAATGTTTTAATAAATAGTGGTTATAAAGAAGCGTTCATTGAGGTAATACCTTATAATGATACGATACACCCCGTACTAAATCACGTAAGTTTAGTGTATATTAGACCACTTGAAGCAAGCAAAGGCTTTATGGTATGTATTACACATAGTGAATCCTTAAATGTTTTAAATACGCGTGTAAACGAATTAATAGATAAGTTTGAAGTGTTGTATTGTCGTGATAAAAAAGAGACATTGCATTATTTTCCAAACAAAACTCTTTATGACATAACACCACCTCCTCATACGTATATACGTCCTACAACACAAACACACGATTTATACTACCGTAAACATCAAGATAACCGTGAGTTAAACCTAATTATACCGATTGTTAAACATTATGAATTGTGCGAGACAATTTTTGGAGATCTAAAAGCGAATATTAACAAAGAAAAAACAAAATATGATGAATTCTTTAACAGTAAAGTATCCATGGTTTTCAACGCTATCGAGAGAAATGGAGTACGAATACATAACGAAACCTTCAGTGAACACTTCCATCCCGTTGATGGTGAATATGTCTACACTCAGTTCAACTTAAAAACAACAACAACAAGACCATCAAATAAATTTAAAAATGTAAATTATGCCGCACTTAATAAAGAAAACGGATGTAGGAAAAGTTTTATACCACGTAATAATAGGCTTGTGGAAATTGACATTAGCGCTTACCACCCTAGCTTGGCTGCTAATCTCATTGGTTATGATTTTGCCAATATTGATATTCACGCTCATTTTGCTACCTTATATAATGTGGATTATAAAAAATCGAAAGAACTTACCTTCAAACAGCTCTATGGAGGCGTTTTCGAAAATTATCGACACTTGGAATTTTTCCAAAAAGTAGAAAAATACGTAGGAGAAACATGGCGTAAATTTGAAAGCGACGGGTTCATAGAATGTGAGATTTCTGGATATATATATAAAAAGGAAAACTTGCAAAACATGAACCCACAAAAGCTGTTTAATTATGTGTTACAAAATTTGGAGACGTCAATGAATGTTCGTATATTATGGGATATGTGTGTTATATTAAGGAAATATAAGACAAAATTAATACTTTACACATATGATTCATTTTTGTTTGATTTAGATGACAGTGAAGGAAATATATTAGAGGAAATTAGAGAGGTATTTAAAAAATATAAATTAAACATTAAAGAAATAGAAGGTTATGACTACAATTTTAGAGAATAGTACCAATACGTATAACGCGAAATATGATGTTGTAAAAGACATCCAAAACGCAGGAGACTTGAATAATAAATTATTTTGTACGTTTACAGACCTAGAGGGTTTAGACGCACTAATCGAAGATATACAATCAAAATATACAATCATA
>Ga0114915_1001506_pt1 | contig 10100 bp, 18 predicted proteins | sample MalvirAntarct_55_FD_87288 | JGI IMG/M metagenome (GOLD analysis project Ga0114915, IMG submission 87288) | Marine viral communities from the Global Malaspina Expedition - Malaspina viral metaG Antarct_55 | ecosystem: Environmental > Aquatic > Marine > Oceanic | place: South Georgia Island...
CTAAAAAGGTATATCAAGCAGCTGGGTGAAGTAGTAATATATTATAGAGACGTTACCATGTCTGATGGTCAGAAAGGAATAGGCGTCGCTATCAAAACTGGAGAGATAGAATGAGTTGGTTTAAAAAATTAACAGACTGGATTGGGTTTGAAACTGTAAGAGCAAGAGACGAGAAAGGTAAGTTTATTGCAGACGACAAGAGCACACCTGATGTAGATGAGTCTAAAAAAAGAGTCTACAAGAGCAAATCAAAGGCAAGAGACATTGCAGCATCTAATAAGAAGCCAGCAGCTAAAAAGCCTACAGTTAAGAAGCCAGTAGCTAAAAAAGCTCCTGCAAAAAAGACTGTAAAGAAATCTACTAAAAAGGCATACAAACCGAAGACTGACGGAGAGTAAGTACCTAAATACTACCATGTATTGGTACCTATTAAAGACTATTCTCAGCGCTCTTCTTAGTTCTTCTTTGTTCAAAGAAACGCGGGCTGGTCTTTGGATCCAGACGTCTCTGGATCGTCTCATGACTTATGTTACAACCAAGTACGACTTGGATATAACTAAGAAAGAGGAAAAATGGTTTAAGAAGTATCCCAACTTGAAAACGAGAATAGAGGAGCTGGAATCAGTATCTCACCCTAAGTGTGGCCTCGAAGAGTTTGACGGGTTTGCCAAACTGGACGCAAGAATAAAAAGGCTACAAGTCCGCATTAAAAAATTAGAGGAGTAAATAATGCCAGAGAATACTGACATAGACCACGTCTATCGAGTAATTGACAAGTTAGATGAGGCTATCGATAAGCTAGCAGACGTTAGTTCAGACATCAAACAAATACTAGCTGTACATGAGACTCGGTTAGATCAAAACGAGAACATCATGGAACGCCACTTTGTACAGATGGATGCTATACATCAGAGAGTATCAGCTTTGAGAGATGATATGAATACTGAGTCTACTAGACTCATGGAAGAAATTAGTACTCTTCAACAATGGAAGTGGGCAGTCGTTGGTGGTGCAGCTATTGTTAGTGGACTCATATCAATGGGCGTACATTTTCCTGCTGTAACTGGTTGACTTTATAGCCCTAGTCGTGTATAATCTAATACATGGCTCAGTGGATTGATCACAAATACGCATTACTTTTATCTAATAGATTCGATAGGTTCTCATCTAAGAACAATACGATGAACTTTAGATGTCCCTACTGTGGGGACTCGAGAAAGGATAAGACTAAGGCAAGAGGATTCCTACTCGTTAAGAAGCAGGAATATTTCTACTATTGTCATAACTGTCATGTCAGTAGAACCTTCTCTAAGTTCTTAGAGGAGCAAGATCCAGGTATGCATAGGGAGTATGTCTTTGAGATGGTCAAAGAGAAAGCCTCAATGGATATGTCTCAGAGTAATACTACACCCGTAGATTCATTTCAGAGTAAGCCTAAGTTCAAACAATTGATAGGCAACAAACCATTCAAAGAACTAAAAAAGATCAGCCAATTGGCTTATGACCATCCTGCGAAGACATATATATTAGGCAGGAGAATTCCTAGCAACACTCACTACAAAATATTCTATGTAGAAAATGGATATCAGTGGGCAAAGAAGTGGTTACCTAGTAAGTTTCCAGGGGAGTTCAAAGGAAAGGATCCACGTATAGTATTGCCATTGGTAGACCAGCATGGCAAGTATTTTGGAGCAGTTGCCAGATCTACTAACCCAGATAGCAAGCAGAGATATCTGAAGCTCAATTGGGACAGTGGAGATGATACTGGATTCTTATATGGATTAGATAATGTGGATCCAGATAAGACAGTATATGTCCTTGAAGGACAGTTTGATTCTCTCTTCATACCTAACTCTGTTGCTGTAGGCTCTATGCATTGGAAGCTATTAGAGAAGCATATTACACCTAAGAAGGTGACTGTAGTGCTAGACAATGAGCCTCGTAGTGAGTTTACTAAGACGGCTGTTGACTCTGCTATTAATAGTGGGTATAATGTATGCATCTGGCCAGCTCATGTCAAAGAAAAAGACATAAATGACATGGTGATAGCTGGTATGGAACCAGCCGATATTAAGCAGATAGTAGACACGAACACATTTAGTGGATTGAAGGCCAAGCGGGCCTTGTCCGTATGGGCAAAATGAATAAATAAAGAACCTAACAATTAAAAGAAATCAGGAGAGAATAATGTACGAGTATAGAATAGAAATAGTTAAAGTGGTAGATGGGGACACAGTGGATGTAAACATCGACCTTGGCTTTGGTGTATGGATGAAGAAGGAACGTGTACGACTATACGGTATTGACACTCCAGAGAGTAGAACAAGAGACCTAGCAGAGAAAGCATTTGGTCTCAAAGCAAAAGACTTCCTTGTTGAGCAACTAGAGATGGGTACACCTGTCTTAAAGACTCATAAGGATGCAAAAGGTAAGTTTGGCCGTATCCTCGGAGAGCTTCTCTATATTGATAATGAAGAGACTGGATCAATGGTAAACATCAATCAGTTGATGATCACTGAGCATCATGCTGTAGAATACCATGGCCAATCTAAAGATGATATTGCAGCGCAACATCTAGTGAATAGAGAACTTCTAAACGAGGCTGCGGTAAATGTCGGAAATTAATATTACTAAGAGGGACGGTACGAAAGCTCCTCTGGATCTTGAAAAGTTACATAAAGTTATATTCTACGCATGTGATGGAATCACTGGCGTATCACCTTCACAGGTAGAGCTCAATAGTAATATATCATTCTATGATGGAATGACTACTAGCGACATTCAAGAGACAATGATCAAAGCAGCAGCTGATCTCATCTCTGAAGAGACACCTAACTATCAGATAGTTGCAGGCAGACTTATATCATATCATCTAAGGAAAGAGGCATACGATCAGTTTGAGCCTCCTCATCTCCTAGAAATTATCAAACACAATGTAGACAATAGAATGTATGAGCCAGAGTTGCTCAATTGGTTCTCCGAGGATGAATTCGAGACAATGAATAAGTGGATCGATCATGATAGAGATCAGTCATTCACATATGCAGCCATGGAACAGTTCAGAGGTAAGTACCTCGTTCAGGACAGGTATACGAAGAAGATATACGAGACACCACAGACAGCTATGATGTTGATTGGTGCTACTCTATTCCATTCTTATCCTGTGGATGAGAGAATGAGATGGATCAAAGACTTTTATGACAGTGTCAGTAGGTCAGAGATATCATTGCCAACACCAGTGATGGCAGGAGTACGTACTCCTGTAAGACAATTTAGTTCATGCGTATTGATTGAAGCAGACGATTCTTTAGATAGCATCAATGCAACAACAGGAGCAATAGTTAAATATGTATCAAAACGAGCTGGAATTGGAATTGGGGGTGGAAACATCAGAGCACTCGGGAGTAGTATCAATGGTGGGCATGCGACTCACACTGGTGTTATACCTTTCTATAAACTATTTCAGTCAGCTGTACGCTCATGTTCACAAGGTGGTGTCAGAGGTGGAGCAGCAACTTTATACTATCCTATATGGCATCTTGAAGTAGAGAACCTACTTGTACTCAAGAACAATAAAGGTGTAGAAGATAACAGGATAAGGCATTTAGACTATGGTGTTCAATTCAATAAAGTATTCTATGAGAGACTACTACAAGGTAAGGACATTACGTTGTTCTCCCCTGCCGAAGTTCCAGAGCTATATGAAACATTCTACACAGACGTCGACAAATTCAGAGAGCTCTACGAAACAGCAGAAAGAAAAACTAGTATACGAAAGAAGAAAGTCCCAGCCATTGAGCTCTTCTCTTCATTCATGCAAGAGAGGAAAGATACTGGACGTATATATTTGATGAATGTGGATCATGCTAACGAGCATGGATCCTTCAGAGAAGAGATGGCACCTATTAGGATGTCTAACCTATGCTGTGAGATTAACCTACCAACAAAGCCACTCAACAACATTAACGATCCGGCTGGTGAAATATCTCTATGTACTCTTGCTGCTATCAACTGGGGTGCTATCAAGGATCCATCAGGATTTAAGAAGCCTGCAGAGTTGTTAGTGAGAGCATTAGACCAACTACTAGACTATCAAGACTATCCTATACTAGCAGCTAAGCTGTCTACTATGAACAGGAGACCTCTTGGTGTGGGTATCATTAACTTTGCATACTGGATGGCTAAGAATGGTATGACATATTCAGATCCAGATCTAGTGATGATAGATGAGTGGGCAGAGGCCTGGTCGTATGCTTTGATTGATGCATCAGCTACTCTAGCAGAAGAGAAAGGCTCATGTAAGAAGTCATTCGAGACTAAGTATAGTCTGGGTAAATGTCCAGTACACACATACAAAAAGACAGTAGATGAGCTAGTACCACACAATCCTAAGCAGGACTGGGATAGTTTATCTAAGAGACTGAGAGAGAATGGTATACGGAACTCTACACTGATGGCTCTTATGCCAAGTGAGACATCTAGCCAGATCTCTAATGCTACTAATGGTATTGAACCACCTAGAGCTCTTGTCTCTATCAAGCAATCGAAGGATGGAGTATTGAAGCAAGTAGTGCCACACATACATCACCTGAAGAATAAGTATGAGCTGCTATGGGATCAGAAGTCGCCAGAAGGATACCTAAAGATCTGTGCTGTGCTACAGAAGTATGTCGATCAAGGCATATCAGTCAACACATCATACAATCCTAGGTTCTATGAGGACGAGAAGATACCAATGAGTACTCTGTTACAGGACGTAATTTCGTTCTATAAATACGGAGGCAAACAACTATACTACTTCAACACCTACGATGGTGCAACTGATGAGGTAGAGGAACCATCCCACCCTTACGTAGGTATGGATGATCCAATTGATGATGAGGAATGTGAATCGTGCGTACTTTAACAAAGAACAAGAAACACCACACTAAGAGAGATATGTTCTTCGATGGCAACACGTCTATTGCTCGGTATGATGAGCTACGATATCCATGGTTGGATAAGCTATCAGAGAAGCAGGTAGGTTTCTTCTGGAGACCAGAGGAGATTGATATCCTTAGAGACAGTAAGGACTTTGCAGACCTAACAGACTCAGAAAGACACATATTCACATCTAATCTTAAAAGACAAATTGTATTGGATTCAGTTCAGGGAAGGGCTCCTAATCTAGCACTTCTACCGCTAGTGTCGCTCCCTGAACTTGAAGCCTGGGTTGAGACGTGGTCGTTCTTTGAGACGATCCACTCTAAGTCCTACACTCACATCATCAGAAATGTGTACGCTGATCCTGGTGAGGTATTTGATGGCATAATGGATACCAAAGAGATAACAGAGTGTGCTGATAGTATCACAGAGCATTACGATAACCTCATGAACTATACTCATGAAGTGTATCAAGCTGGTGATCCATCATACAGCCAATACTATCACAAAGAGCTGATATGGTTATGTCTCAATAGTGTGAATGCATTAGAAGGTATTAGGTTCTATGTGTCATTTGCATGCAGCTGGGCATTTGCTGAGCTGAAGAAGATGGAAGGGAACGCTAAGATTATTAAGTTAATAGCTAGAGATGAGAACACTCACCTAGCAGGCACACAGCAACTGCTCAAGTGGTTGCCAAGAGACGATAAGGACTTTGCTAAGATCCAGAAGGAGTGTGTCGATAAGGTAGATAAAATATTTGTAGATGTCATAGAACAAGAGAAGGACTGGGCCAAGTATCTATTTAAAGATGGATCCATGATTGGTCTCAATGCTGAACTCCTATGCAACTATGTTGAATGGATCGGATGTAAGAGGATGAAGGCAGTGGGTCACCATTGTCCTTATGTGGTAGGTGCAACTAATCCTCTGCCATGGACACAGAAGTGGATATCAGGATCCGAAGTACAGGTAGCACCACAAGAGACAGAGATAAGTTCTTACATCGTTGGTGGTGTAAAGAAAGACGTGGACGAAAATACGTTCAAGGGTATGTCTTTGTAGTGTAGAGGTTATTATGAAATGTGATAGATGTTTAAAAGAGTATGATAAGCTAGAGAAGGTAATGTATAATGTCAAGTGTGCCGATGGTGTACTTGAGTTCCCAGCAGCCTATTGCTCAGCATGTGCAGATGAATGTGAAAATATTATTGGAGAAGAAAAAGATGAAAGTGAAAGAGAAGGCTAACTTCTTAGTGACTGGAGGTTGTGGATTCATTGGAGGACACTTCGTAGAGACACTGAGAGAAGAATATGATGGAACCATTACTGTAGTAGACGACTTACGCACACCAGGCTTTCATGTAGTAGAAGGAGTAGGATATCATCACAAATCTATCCAGGAGTGCTGGAAAGAGTTTGAGAACGATGAGATAGATCACATTGTCCACCTGGGCAACACACCAAGAGTTAGAAGAGCTATAGAGTTTCCTGGTGAAGCTATTGATAATAATGTCACGTCCACAACAGCTGTATGTGAGTTAGGATTAGTCACAGGAGCTAAAGTATACTTTGCACAGAGCTCATCAATCAACTACCTAGACCAGACAGCATCCAACGCTTACACATTATCTAAAGTATTTGCTGACATGACACTAGACCTATACAGAGACCAGTACGGACTTCAGGTCACTAAGATGTTCTACTATAATGTCTATGGCCCACGTGAGGCTGACTATGGTCCTTACTCAACTGTCCTTAGAAGATTCAAGCAGAAGATCCAAATGAAAGAGGCATTAGAGATATTTGGTGATGGTAAGAAGACAAGAGACTTCACCCATGTATTTGATGTAGTAGATAACATGATCCGTATGTTTGGTGAGATAGGTTTCGTAGATGAGGTTCACTTTGGAAGAGGTAGACCACATACAATTCAAGAGATAGCAGATGCGTTCGAACACTATACTGTATACAAGTTTGATCTACCAGGTGAAGCACAAGATACGCTATGCGAGGAGCCATACGGCTACTATGAGCATAACGTGATAGAATATATTAACACATGGGTGAGGGCTCAACGTAGTGTACACTGAGACACATTGTGAGCAGATAGCTTTTGCATCCGAGAAAGGATTCTTTGAGGCTGGTAAGGTGATTGAGCTAGGGAGTGGCCAGTGGGACACGAAGCTCAATAGGTTCATGAAGGCTAGACTTCCTGGGTTCATACTCTCGCAATCAGTCACAGAGATGTTCTCTAGGCTAAACGTGAGTGATTACACAGGCTACCCTTCTGATAACGATATTGCTCCTGGTGTCACCTCACCAGTCGTATGTGCATTCAACTACCTACAAGGAAGAATCGACTCAATCAAGAGCTGGCGAACACTTCATGACATGGTAGAGACAAATGGCTACCTATTAATATCAGGACCTCTGGGACTGAGTAATGGCATGAGTGCTCTCACTATCAATCAACTAGTCCACATAGCAGGAGCTAACAACTATGGAGTTCCATTCATGGTAGTGACAAACAGCTCACGCCAATTTGTACATCGTCTCAATAGTCAAGCTACTCTCACAAACGATCAGATTAGAGAAATACTATATAAGTTCAAGGAGACACATGATATAGTGATCAGTGTCATATTTAAGAAGATGAACGACGACCCGTTCAGATATTAGGAGAAGAGATGTCTCAACCAATAGAATACTTTTGCGATAGCTGTCATTCAGAGTTCACAGTAGAACTAGGACTGGATCAACTAGAGGGTGATATCAAATACTGCTTGGCATGTGGTGAGCCACTAGATAAAGACTTACGTCTAAACAGTGGTGGCCAATATGATGAAGGATGGAATGACCCAGACCTCCAATAGAACTTATCTTGGAATAGATTATAGCATGACACTTCCGTGTCTCTGTCTACATGACAACCACGGCTATGAATTCCACTACCTCACCAAGCAGAAGAAATACGACCTCGAGTTCGATGTTGATGACATCGTTGTGATCGGTCACATCATGCCAGAGTATACAGATGACACTGATAGATGGGATAAGATATCAGACTGGGTGATGGATTGTATAGAGGACTGGAACATAGACCTCGCTATCCTAGAAGACTACTCGTTCGCATCTACAGGCAGGACGTTTCAGATAGGAGAAAACTTTGGCCTGTTGAAATTTAAGCTAAGAGGTAGTATAATACCCTTTGTGACTGTTCCACCTACGGTCCTCAAGAAGTTCGCTACCGGTAAAGGTAACGCCAACAAAGAGAAAATGCAAGAAGCATACGTGGAGGAGACTGGGAGAGATTTGAAGCAGTTGCTTGGTCAGACAGACAAGCAATGGAATCCTTCTAGTGATATAATTGATAGCTATTACTTAGCTGAATATGGTAAACATTATGAAATGGAACACGGGAATAGTAAACTGGGACTGGATTAAGATCCGTAAAGTCCTCAAAACAATCGGTACTGACATTCTGTCAGTCGCAGTAGTAGCATATGGATTTCACTTCGTATTCTACTACCCATCAATCATCGTACTGGTCATCTCTCTCATGAGTGTGGTAGTGCGTACTGGGTTTGATCAAACCATCAGGCAATGGACTGATAAGTGGTCTTAGAGCGAATATGAAGCGTTATAAGAGGAGTTTAGTGTGAATATATGTAGAGGTATATGGGTCAGTGCTGACAAGCAGAAAACGATTAAGATTAAGCCTACAATGAACTCATACTATGATGTTGAAGAGACACATAAGAGATCCAAGAATGTTCAACATATTAAGGTAGGTAAAGAGGGAGTCGGTCAATTCATCGATGAACTCACGCGGAATAGGTGGGTTAACAAAGCCCGTTGACTTCTAATCAACATCTGTGTATAATAGATGGTATAATTAAGGAGTTAACTATGGAACAATCCACAATCACATTCATCCCTCGCGACGAGTTCGCAAGCGGGACCTGTCTGCAACATGCAGGCGTTCAACTATCGTACAGCGACCTGGTTCGTATGTTCGGTAAACCTCACTTCGAGGGTATCGGAGATAAGACTACCACTGAGTGGACCATTGAGTGGCAGCAGTATGATGCTGAGTGGGATGAGCTTACTACAGGTAAGTTCACTATCTATGACTGGTACTTTGCTAGAGATCTCAACGACGACTACAAAGCGACTAGCTGGAACATTGGTGGTAATAGCATCAGTGACTACTTTGCATTCATGGAAGCAATGGAATGCTTCAAGGCAGATCCTACTATGGATGATGCTGGGTTAGCAGGTAGTCATGCACTACCAGAAGTCGGAGCGGTGGCATAAATATGTTTGTCGATCAAGAGAGTACAGAGCAGGAGCAGTTACGTAAAGCTGTCCTCGCTGCTACTATCAACTGGAAAGTCGTAGAGAGATACAGACATAAGTTTGGATATGAGCATGCCGAGGAGATGGTGTACGATTGGTCAATCAATCCAGAGTGGGTTTACGATAGAGGACTCTTACGTAAGCCGAATCCATTTCACAAGCACGTACGTATAAACTTAGACAAGTGTCTGGAGTGTGGAATCTCAACGTCAAGCGAGATGATTGATGCAGGTCTTAAACTTACTGCTAAGCAGAAGAAAGACATCAAGCTAGCAAAGGAAGAAGCAGAGGAGATGGCAGATGCTGATTGAACAGATAATATTAGTTACATTGTGTATCATAGGTGTAGGAATCACATCACACAACATAGGAGTACGAACTGGCGCATCAGCTATGTTCGATAGTATGTGTGAGCTCGGAGAGAGGGATGGTGATACAATAAAGATTGAAGTGGAAGTGACAGATGGGTAAACAATGGCATGGCGGCAAAGGTGATAAACCTAGACAACCAGATGCTAACGCATACGCTGATGGGTGGGAGCTTGCCTTTGGGAAGAAGAAACCAGAGGTCAAAGCTCGTAAAGTGCAACCGGATCACAGTAAGACAGCTGTCCACAGAGACAAGACTAAGCCTACAAGATCCGACTACAAGACTGATATGCGTAAGCAGAGAGATATAAACTGGGATGGTAATGATGATTGAGACAATAACAGAATTTATGCAACAACCTATGTGGGGTGGTAACGTCCAGGGAGTCATCGTAGGCACCTTCTTCTTACTGCTGGCCATAGCAATTGCAGTTACATACTACTTC
>Ga0114915_1001507_pt1 | contig 10099 bp, 12 predicted proteins | sample MalvirAntarct_55_FD_87288 | JGI IMG/M metagenome (GOLD analysis project Ga0114915, IMG submission 87288) | Marine viral communities from the Global Malaspina Expedition - Malaspina viral metaG Antarct_55 | ecosystem: Environmental > Aquatic > Marine > Oceanic | place: South Georgia Island...
CCTCCAAAGCCGCCGCCGTCTGTCATGTCTTTCAGAGTGTCCGTGAAACGGTTAAACGACCTGATCCCATCCGGCCCCTTCTCTCCAGACCCTCCCATTGCGTACAGAGCTTGCATCTCTTGTTCGTCAACGCGAACCATCTCGTGAGGCACCCCACTCTCCAAGGTTTGGACGTCAGTTGTTACTTCATTGTCATCCTCTTCAAAGCCGTGAGGAAAGAGCTGCGCCATAAGCTCGTCAGAAAAATTATTGTACTGGCTTCCGAGTGCTTGCTTGGAAAACGCGCCCATGATGCGATCCTTATGTTCTAATGATGTTATAGCTAAAGACGACGTCTAGGTTTGCCGCAGAGTTATCGGCGGTGACGATAAAGCCGATGTCACGAGCGACTGTGGTGCAATCAATCTCAAGGAAGTTTGCGGTGGAGAATACGCTTGTCGTTCCGCTGCTGTTCACCGAGTAAGTGGCCGAACCTGTGATGGCTGCGTTGCCTGTCAGGGGTTGGATTGTGCAGGTTCCCGTTGTCGTTGCGGCGTGTACCCCAGTGATTTGTATCTTCTGCCCAAAGACTTTCTTGATGATGTAGTTCCCGTCGTTAGGAGCGGCTACCTTGAGGTACATGCAGTCGTTAGCGACTACTGTTGGGAGCTGAGTGGATGGAAGTCTGCCCGTACTATCAAGCGTCGCGACGCCGTTCGCTGCGCCCTTATCTGTGATAGAAATTTTACTGGACAGATCGAGGTTCGCATACTCAAGGCTAGTACCAGATGCGTTCACACGAATGTACTGCGCCGCGTTGGACGAGATGAAGGTTGGCAATGTGCTTTCGCTTGACGTCTGTAGGAACTGGGTGCCATCCCAGAACTTGAGTACGTCAGGGTTGCTAGACGTGTCATGCCAAAGATCGCCTGTGGTAGGGTTAGATGGGGTCGAGCTTGACACGGCGATATTGGCCTTGCCAGAGAGAGTGGCCGCTACACCAGAAACCTTGGCTTGCGGTATCTCATTATTGTCTATCTCAATCTTGGCGAAGTCGATGAGGCCAGTGCCAGAGTTTACGAACTGGCTCTCCAGCATTAAGCCCGTAACCGCCGTGGTGGCAGTGTTCTCGACCGTGATTATCGATACCGTGTTTCCCGACGCGACAGCCGAGTTAAAGTTCACCGTGTTTGAGGAGGGATTTGTCGTGTAGTCGAACGTCCCTCCGACGCGCTGTAGAATGCCATTGAGGTGTACTTGCACGACTGTATCGGTCGTGTGGACGAATGGGAACGCAGACTGCGAGCTAGTTGTTACAGTATCAGTCCTAGTGAAGCCCGTTATTGCGGACGATCTTACCTTGTAGATATTCACAACAGAGGCCGCATTAACGTAGGGCGTTGAGTTGAACGTGACCGCACCGACGCCGCCAGTGCCAGCAGTCGGACTTGCAACATAATCGAACGATCCACCAGCTCTCTTCAAGACGCCGTTGACGTAAACAACAAGCTCGTCAGTAGCTTCATGCGAGTAGGTGAATATTACTTGGTTAGATACGACCGTAAGGTCAACACGGTTGTGAAAAATCGGTGCGCCGATTGTGCCAGCAGAGACGCCGCTTTCGCCGCGCAAATCGGTGTTAGATATTATAGTGATCCAGCCGGAGGTGGTATCTGTGTAGCTGCCAACACGATATTGTAGGCCAGCGCTACTGTCCTTCTGAAACTCAACAGGGCCGATCCAGTTGCCAGACGTGTCAAACAGCTTGGCCAGAAGCTCGCCTATTGTTTTCTCGCCAAGCTCGGCTGCGTTGAGGTAGCGTACTACACTTTCAAATTCTGTATTGATGTTGCCGCTAGAGCCATAGTTCTGCGGGTATTGTTGTCTGAGCCTTGCCATTTTGTTAGCCTTTTACCTGAACTGCAAATCCGATGAACCTTAGTAAGCCAGAGCCACTTTCAATTTTGAAAGAGTATTGCGCTGCCTTGTACCGATGCGACCACTTCCGTTCGTATTGTTTGGACAATGGCACGCCAACGAAATGATTGTCGTCCGCGTCGTCGTCCACTTCAAAGACAAGAGAACCTATCTGGTTGCCGTCTAAGTCTTGAGCGTCCATCGTGATCGTGCCCTTGCCAGCAGCCTGCAAGATTACGGAATACGTTTCTTTGGTGGCGCTAAGTGAGCCGTGCCACAACAAGGGCGTTACGATTGTGGATGTGGGGGAAATCCCTGTAGCAGTCTCCACAGAGTTTACGTCATAGACGCCGCTGATTGTTCCATATACGAGCTTTCCCGCTAGGAAGCTGCCGCACCTAGCTTGAAGGAAATCTCCCGAAGAGAACTTAGGCTGCGCCTCGCCGCCCTCTGGGTTCAAGGCCAGAGTGAGACGCTTGCACTGCTCATCCCCAGCTTGAGGAAAGAATACGTGGTAGTGCGCTGTGTCTTGGTCGTACACGGCAGATATTCGTTGAGGGTTATCGACGCTCTCAAAAAGCTCTCGATACAAGATGTCGATCTTGTCTGACAGGGAGTAGCTGTAGACGAGGATGCCATTCTCTTGTGATCTCTTGATGGAGTGAATGCCAGATCGAGAGCAGAAGATCAGGTCGGTGCCTGCGTTAGCAATGGTGTTGTGAGATGAGCAGCCGATGTTGATGTATGTACTGTCGTCTATCGTCCATAGGTTTATGTTCGGGTCTATCTTGTAAACCAAAGCTCGGTCAGCAGTGAATATAACCAGACGGTTTTGTTCAAACGACCCTATAGCTGTTACTTCGTCTGCGGTTCCCAGCAGGTTCCCCACGTCTATCTTACCAGCTCGTAGGACGTTAGTGCTAGACGGGTCTTCGTCGTCTGGGAAGACGTCATCGCTATCAACGCGACTGATGTGAACCTCTGTGGACGACCCGCTAATCCCAGCCACGACCATACGTCGTTGCACGGACGTCAGAAAAGCAGGGAGAAGAGTGTTGATAGATGTCGATAGGTTTCTTACGAAGCTCGCGCCATCATACTTGTACATAGGACGGCCAGAAGAGGCGATCTGAACCTTAGTGTTAAACACAGTCGAGCAAACGACAGCGCCTTTGGGGTGGACGTCGTTAAGGAAGTGGTCAGCGTCTGATCTGAAGTGTACCGCAGCCCCGTCTTCCTCTGCGTAAAAGACGCCGCCAGTCTTGTAGTGGTTTACGTGCGTGCTTTTAAAGCTACCTGATCGAAAAGTTGCTGATGGGTCGCGCACGATCTGGCCGCGCCAGTCGCAAAAGGCGTTTGTTAAGGTAGATAAATGCTGCTCTTTCCCCGTATCCAAGCTGGTTATATCCCGACTGGTGTCCAATCCTTGGAAGTCCTCGTAGGAGAACGCCGTAGTCTTGACGCCGGAGGGTGAGTACGTGCTCATGCAGTTAAAGTCCCGTTAATGACCGACGTTTTAGCACCGTTTATGTTCCGAGGATTACTGCCGTCATCCATTACGCGAAGACGTATGGGGGTATTGCCGTTGAGAGAGCGCCATAACTGCTGGTTGAGCGTCCTCTGGTAGTTCGGCATATAGATTTTGACCTTATCTGAACTCTGCTGGAGAGAGTATTGGGCCAGCAGGCCAGCGACGATGATCTGATCGTCCACGTCCCTGCTTTCGTCCACAGATAAGTAATAGCTTAGAGGGTTTATGTTGGTTGAAGTTGTCGTCGTAGAGCCAGAGGTGTTCGATACAGTAGTTCTTGGCGCGTATGGGTGCATACGAATGTCGTCTATGATAATGTTCGCGAACTCTAAGAACATAAGCAAGACGTCGCCGTCTACTGTGTTGGCATTGAAATCCCCAAAGCGTCTGAGAGCCTGCATTGACAGGGTTCTAAGTGGGGATTTGCCGTTTGTGACCTGCGGGTTCGTCTGACTATCGAGAATTACTGTAAGAGCCTCACTGCCAGACGTGTGAGATGCACCCGTCATCAAGACGCCACTGCTAGTGTGCGTCGCCCCAGTATATACTGTCCCGTTTGCGAGGTAATACGCCATCTTTAATCCCTTTTGCGGACGATCCGTGCGTTCATAACGAAGTGGTTTTTCTCGAACCGCTCGACGTCTCTGGCATCGACTTCATACTCAAGGCGACCGCTGTTAAAGTTGCGGATGGAGTTTATACCAGCAACATCGAACATGGCTGGCTCTTTTTCGCGGCTCTCGTACCACACTGTTTTCGGGGCGGCGGGGGGTTTCTTTTCTGGGGTCTTCTTCTCAGACATAGAGGTTCTCCAAAGTAAAAGGGGCGCTCTCGCGCCCCTTCAATATGAAGTAATACAGAAACACAGTCGTCCTTTAGGCGACGCGAGTGTTCCAGCCCTTGATGTATGCGTGTACTTTGTCTTGCAGAAGTTCCAGACCGCATTCGGTAAGGTACTCGTGCTTGACGCTGTCTGCATCCGCCGCTTGGCGGTTTTCCAAGAGCTGTGTATCGCGGCCTTCGAGGCAGCGGTACGACATGTAAGGGAAATCCACGATGACCATCGCGTTTTTCATGTGATCCAGTTGACGGAACTGCGGATGCAGATGAACCATCAGATCACCCGCGAAGGTGGTGTAGCGGATCAAGTTGACGCCGTATGAGTTTTCTACGACGGTTGGCTTCCAACGGTCTTTACCCATCTGCTGAAGCTGGTTCGCAACAGTTTCGCCTACGAATGCAATCTTTTGATTGGAGCCGTACTTGAACACAGTGCTTATCAACAGGCTGTCGAAGCCCTCTTCAGTCATTTTACCTGCGCCTGACCCACCATAGGCGGCGTAGTCGGTTGTGATGTCCACGACGTTGGTCAGCGAGTTTACCAGTCCGCCAGTGTAGCGAGTTGGGGTCGCGCTGGAGCCGTTTGCTTCATGCTTGACGCCGAAGAACATGGCACGCTCGATGTCGCTCATGTGCATCTTGAGAGCTTTGGTCATGCTCTCGTCCATCTTGTCGCCAGTACGCAAGAACGTGCTGCTCAAAGTATTAGATACTTGGAAAGAAGTTCTGAAGATTTGCGTATAGTTGGAAACGACGCTTGCATCGAATGATACGGCGGTGGGTGACGTTCCGCCTTCAGCCGCCGCAAAGCCAGCAATGAACAGTTTGACGTTGTCAGCAATCTGGTGAGTTGTGCCGCCAATGTTACGAGCGACAGTCAGCGTTGTAGCTGTGCAATCGGCAGTAACGTGCATGACTTCGCCAGTTGCTTGGCTAATCACTATTGCTCCGTTAATAGCGAACTTGTTGTCATCTCCGGCATCGATTGTAATCGATGTGCCGCCTGTATTCGCCAGAGCGCCGTTGACTTGGAGTGTACGGTCGGGAAGCTCGTCGCGGAAGTTTTTGTACTCAGGGTCGTCCGTAGTTTCTGTGGACGACATCGAGAGCATCGCGTTTAGCGGTGCGTTTCCGTTTGGCTCTAAGAGCGTAAATAATTCTCTGTAATTCTTTGGGCGGAAGTCAGTGCTAAATTGGCCTGATCCACGCATACCTGTGATAGCAGCCATTGTAAGTCTCCTTGGCTTTGAGTGCGTTTAACCTTTAGGTGAGCTTACGGTATTGCCATCGCATTGCTCGAACAGTCGTCTGGCCGTAGCGAGACATGTGACTTGAAGATCAAATTAAATGGAAGACGTAACGGTGTCGTCCTCTAGTTTATTTTTTCTTGCCACCCTTCTTCTTCATGGGTGCTTTTGCTGTCTTAACTTTTCCGTAATTGTAAGCCATGTGTGTCTCCTTGGGTTAGCATTTCCATCTACGTCTAGCAGCGCATATGCGCTTCTTGGGCGTCTCTGAGCACGAGATATTGTGCATCTTCATCTGGCCTGCCGAGCGAGAGCAGTATGAGGACTTCCGCTTACCGCCAGAGGGTTGAGGTGCTTTGAGCTTGGAGCCGCACGCCTTGTTATATTTAGCGCGGCCCTTGGCAGTCAGCCCAGCGCCGTCGCTGGCTTTTTTCTTTTCGCCACGGCCAACAGAGAGGGAGACGTTGCACTTCTTTTTTGCCATCTTAACTTCCTAAAAAACTCCCCCACCGACACAAAAGTATCTGATGGGGGGAGTTGAGGGAGAAACTGTTACGTCATGCCCTTGCCTGCCATCGCCTTGGACGCGAAGTCATCAAAACGTGAAGCGGACGGGGCTTCACCCGCTGGGCCGACTGTAGGTGTGGAGCCAAAAGAGCCAGTCATTGCTTGGCGCTTCTCGGCTATTGCTTTGATCCGCTCCATCTCTGGAGAGTTCATGTTGTTTTTGAAGTCAGTCATCACCTTGAGCGTAAGCTGCGGGTTGATGAAGTCTTCCATTGTGAAGCCGCGTTCCGCCGCAAAGGCCATGAAAGGCTCTGCTTGGCCGTCTTCTAGCTGGAGGTGGGCTTGGACGCGGTCTACGTTATTGGCGATCTGCTTCTGCATAGCGGCAATCTGCGTGCCTTCAGCTTGCTGTAATCCAGACTTCGCTGCGTCTGCTACGCCTGTGGTTTGAGCCATGACTTGCTGAAGCATTTGCTGAGTTTTGGCCAGCTCTTGCCGCACCGCAGCCATAGACTGTCCTTGCTGACCTTTGCCCTGCATCATTTCGCGATAGCCAGGTGGCAAAGTGGCTGCGTTGTCTTGCTCCCACTTGGTCATCATGGCGTCAGTGTCTTCATTCTCGGGCGCGTCGCCAGACCGTTCACCCTTAGTATTGCCTAGCGTTGGGTTGGATTTTCCAGCCTTCAGCATGTTGTCAATCTTGTCAGCAATCTGCTTGCTGGTGGCGTTAGGGTTGGCCTTCTGGATTTTAGCGACCAGTGAGTTGATGGGGCCGTTCTGTGCGTTTTGATGGTTCAAGGACGCGTAACGCTGGAAGGTGGATTTGATTTGGTTTTCCGTCAGCGGTCGTTTGTTTCCGTCGCCCATGTCTATCTCGTAGACAATGGCTTCGGCTGACATCTTGTCGCCTTCGGTTTGAGGACTGCCTTTAGCGGAGGCTTTGTCCTCGGCGCTGTCCTTATCTTTGGGTGCAGCAGGGGCAGGTTGCGCCATTTGCGGTGAAACGCCCATTTTGCTGGAAGCCATTTGATCAATCATGCTTGCAGCAGCTTGGGGGTCTTGTGGTAATGCCATGTGTATCTCCTTGCCCAGCCGAAGCGGAGCGGTTTGTGTGTGAGAATACTATTGGCCTGATGGTGTGAGGGTGTCGTCCTTATCGAGTGCGATTGCCCCGTAGAGTTGTGACTTTAGACGGACGGGCATATCAAGCAGAGCTTTTGCCGCGAAAATACTGCCGCGACGGAAGTTGATCTCGTCTAGTGTCATGTTTGGGTTCTCTGCGATGGACATGGCGGCTGAGACTATTTCGCCCTCCATGACCTTACGCAGAACTGTCCAGCCCTTAGACTTCTCAAGGGCTTCGATTGCATTAAGCTCTGCTTTAGCGTTCACTTTTTGCGGCTACCCTTTTTGGCTTTTCCGGCCATAACTGCGCCGTGACCCTTCTTGCCAGTCGAGGTCTTAAAGGGGGTGGTGCCGTAGTAAGCTGTCAAGTTTATCTGCTTGCCCATTCGTCTCTCCTATCTTTCCGCCACGATCACAGAGATCGCTTGTTTGATATACTCAAGGTTCGTGTCTATCCGAGCCATGTCGTGGCTATACTGTACTTGCAGTTCGGAGACGCTGTCGTCCATCTTTCTAAATTCAGAACTTAAATCGGATAGACCAGACGTGTTGTGATGAACGTCCGCTACCAAGCTGCTAACTTGCCAGACAACTGCTACGCCTTGAGCCAGAAGTGCCGCCACAATAGCGGCAGTAGGTAGGTGCTTTTTCATTTATTAAGCGGCCTCTAAGGCCGCGATACGGACTTCTAACGCAGTGTTTTTTGCAGAAAGCTCTTGCAATGCTTTGACCAGAATTGGAACGAATTTTTCGTATTGGAGACCGTAGCGCTTTCCGTCAGCGGTGCGGGTTGTGACAAGGTTTGTTTTGTCAGCGAGATTAAACCCCGCCGCCGCTTCGAGGGCTACAACGTCCTGCGCTTTAAACCCGAGATCGCTCCAATCTTCTTTGTGTGTTCCATCGTGGGTTATGCTGTCAAGGTCGGTGGTATACTCCCAACCTCGATGTGTTATTTCGCGGGTTTCTTCGTCGCGTACAGTTACATTTGTCTTGTCGATGTAGTTATCGCGCTTGTCCCATTTGTAAATGTAAGGCTGGAGAGCATTTACGAAATCTAGGCCGATGGGCATCGCAACAAAATCTGTTTTATCGCGCTCGTCGCTCGCGACAGACCAACTTACTTGGATGTCTGCGCTCGTGACCGCAGCGTTCCCGATACCCACTTTGTTTGAGTTCGCTCCGACTGTGCCGCTCAAGCCGCCATAGTTGCCTGCTTCGCGGCCCAAAAATGTACAGTTGAGGCCCGTTGTTACTGACGATCCAGCGTTCATTCCGATGAACGTGTGATAGGAGTTATACAGGTTGGCACCGTTGGTAAAACCACCTCCAGCGTCGCTGCCAATTACCACATTATAGCTTGCCCCATAGCAACTATACGCCGCGCCACTGCCGATGACGATGTTTTCCCACGCTCGTCTGTGGCTGTAGCCAGCGCGGTCTCCAATGATCACACATTCACGAATTTTTTCGGCATCATACGCCGCCCTATAACCCGCGATAACATTGTATCTGGCATAATTGTACGAGCCGTCGTTGGTGTCCTCCGACCAATTTCCAGCGCCGTGGACTTGGTAGCCGCCAGTCAGGTTTCTGTAAGTAACATTGTCGTTACTGGTGAATGCGCCGCCGCCGCCGCCACCCGCAGCCGCCCAAGTTAAAGCACCCGTATTGCCGGACTGGTAAGATAAAAAATGTCCGTTGGTGCCGCTGTTGCTAATTTTTAGGTTGGCCTCGTCCACCACATTGTCCGCGATAACCTGTGCCCCATCCGCGCTGGATGTGACCTCTCCGCTGTGATTGGGGTGCGTATATCCAGCCGCTGGCGCACCGTTGATCCATTTGCTCGTCGAATTGTCATACGACAATACGTGATTGTCTGCCAATGACGTGACGTTCACATCGTCCAGATCGTTGACTTCGATTTGAACGAGCTGTTTTCCGATTAGACCAGTCATTAACTTTGCTCCATTACTGATAGGATTACATCTATTTTTGCTGCCGCGTCGGCCTTGATGACGAAGGTCTCGCCTGTCTCAAGCACCATTTTCGACGGGATCGGGTGCAAGGTTGAGTTGTTCGGAATTTTCATCTCGTTGGCGACAAACTTGCTACCAAGTTTTAGCGTCACCTTGTGTGTTGCCGCTACCTTATTGGCGCAACTGAGGCCGATCACGATGCTCGTCGTGCCAGATGGAACGGTGTACATCGTCGCGTCGCTGGCGCTGCATGTAGCTTGATAATTCTTAAATACGTTTGCCATTTTCTACCCTTATCCTAGCGCTATAGCGAGTGCGATCACTGTGTCTTCACTGACGCCCCCACCGGAAGGCGTGGCCCACGTCGCCGCGCTGTTACCACTATTGATCGTTAAAACCTTACCCGCACCAGCCAGCGAAGGGAGCGAAGTGCTGGGCTGCGCGGCCCATGTTAAGCCGCCGGTTGCGCCAGACTGTGCAGTCAACATGTAGCCGTCCACGGGGCCGTTACTGACCTTTAAGTTGGCCTCGTCCACGACGTCGCCAGCGATCACTGTTGCACCATCGGCGCTGCTTGTGACTTCTCCCGAATGGTTCGGGTGGGTATAATTGTTGGCGGATGCGGTGATGCCATCAAGTTTGGAGTGATCCGCAGACGTGAAATTAATCTGTGAAAGCTGGCCGTCTTGGACGCTGTACGTCGTATTCGTATCCGCCGTCTGGTCAACCCAGCTCAGAACTCCAGAGCCGTCGCTTTTCAGAACCTGATTTGCGGCTCCATCGGTGGTGGGCAATGTAAGCGTGTATGAAGCTGATGCAGAGTGCGGAGGAGATTTAATCTTCACACCGTGAGTGTTGGCTGAACAGTTTAGCTGTAATGTGCCGTCGTTGCCGCCTGCGCCTTTTACCTCAACAACTCCCGAACCATTAGGCGTTATTTTTACATTTCCATTGCTGGTACTCGTGATTATCTCCCG
>Ga0114915_1001511_pt1 | contig 10086 bp, 12 predicted proteins | sample MalvirAntarct_55_FD_87288 | JGI IMG/M metagenome (GOLD analysis project Ga0114915, IMG submission 87288) | Marine viral communities from the Global Malaspina Expedition - Malaspina viral metaG Antarct_55 | ecosystem: Environmental > Aquatic > Marine > Oceanic | place: South Georgia Island...
ACGACCGGCCGCCGGCCGACCAGAGCGGGTGCCCTCGGGCGCCCGCTTTTTTTGTGCCCGCTGCCGGGCATGGCGCGTCGCGCCCGGACAGGGTTTACTGGACGCGGAGCGACGGTCGCAGCCGCCGGCGCTTCGGGAACCGCACGGAGAATGCCGATGACCGACCTGCCCCGCCGCGTCCAGATCAACGAGGAAGGCCCGCGCGAAGGCTTCCAGATCGAACCCGGCCCGATCGACACCGCGCGCAAGATCGAGCTGATCGACGCCCTGTCGGAGACGGGCGTCAGCAAGATCCAGGTCGCGTCGCTGGTGAACCCGAAGAAGGTGCCGGGCTGGGCCGACGCCGACGCGGTGATCCGCGGCTTCGCCCGCAAGCCCGGCGTCGACTATCACGTGCTGTGGCTGAACGAGCGCGGGCTGGAGCGGGCGCTCGACTATGAGGGGCTGGAGATGGTGGGGTCGATCTCGACCACCGCCTCCGAGACCTTCATGCGGCGCAACACCGACCGCGGCTTCGAACAGAACCTCCAGGTCCAGCGCAACCAGATCGGGACCTACAAGCAGCACGGCATCCCGCTGAAGCGCGCCTCGGTCATGGCCGCCTTCGGCTGCAACTACGAGGGCGAGGTCGCCGTGTCGAAGGTCGTCGACGCCTGCGCCAGCCTGATCGACCTGGCGCGCGCGGAAGGCGTCGAGTTGGAGGTGCTCAGCCTCGCCGACACGATGGGCTGGGGCAATCCCGAGTCGGTGAAACGCCGCGTCGGCGCGGTGCGCGAGCGCTGGCCGGAGAAGCGGATCGGCCTGCACCTGCACGACACGCGCGGCATGGGCGTCGCCAACGCCTATGCCGGCCTGCAGATGGGCGTCGACACGTTCGACTCGACCGTCGGCGGCCTGGGCGGCTGCCCGTTCGCCGCGCACAAGGGAGCGGCCGGCAACGTCGCGACCGAGGAACTGGTCTTCCTGTGCGAGGAGATGGGCATCGAGACCGGCATCGACCTCGACCGCCTGCTCGACTGCGCGCACCTGGCCGAGGACATCGTCGGCCACATCCTGCCCAGCGAGATGATCCGCGGCGGCAGCCTGAAGAAGCACCGGACCGCCACGGCACACTGAGGCGGCCGCTGCACTACCCGACCCGGTGGTCGGATTAGTCGGCTGCCGTCCTGGCTACGAGATCGGGGTCCGCCTCGATGACCTTGAGCAGGAGCCTGCCGGCCGGATCGGGCTTGCGGCGCCCCTGCTCCCAGTTGTTGATCGTCGCCGCGGGGATGCCGAAGCGGCGCTCGAACTCCTTAGCCGACTTCGCGACCTTTCGCCGGATGCTGCGGATTCGCTCCGCCGGCATCGGGTCGATGTTCACCGTCTCGAGAGCGAGTTCGCCGCGCTTCCATGCCAGCGCCTCGCGGAGCCCTTCTTCTAGGCCGAGACCGACCGCTGAACGTTCGTCAACCATTCTCAAACTCCTTAACCAGGGCCAGCAGGATTTTCTTGTCAGCAGCAGTCAGGTCGGCCTTCTCCGACTTCGCATAAGCCGAGAGCATCACCGCCGCGTCATCGGCAATCATCAGGAAGTAGATCGCCCGGCCACCGCCACGCTTGCCCTTGCCCCCGACACCGAACCGGACCTTGCGGATCCCCCTGAGGCCGGGGACGACGTCGCCCACAGTCGGGTCGCTGGCGATAGCGGTTTCGAGCGCCGATACGTCCGCTGCCGAAGCGCCGATCCGTTTAAGGTCCTTCGTATAGCGCTTTGTTCGGACGATCTTCACGGGCACAGATATACGCCATTGGCGCATATTGGTCAATAAAATTGCGCCAGTGGCGCAGGCCGGCGTCAAGAAAGCTCAGTATCCTGCGGGCGGGGCGTGCGGTGGGCGCCCCCTGCTACCTCCGATGCGGGCGGAACGCCCGCGCGCCGGCGGCTATTCCACGGGCTGTACCGGCCAGATCGGCGACGGCGCCGGGAGCATGTCCTGGGCGGCGATCAGGGCGAGTTCGTCGCCGCTGGCGGCCGCGGTCGCGGCGATGACGGCGTGGATCGACGAGACCGCCAGCGAGAGGGCGCGCGCGGCGTCGCGCTTTTCCAGCCAGCGGGCCAGGAAGACGGCCGCGAAGACGTCGCCCGCACCCGATGCCGGCGCGTCGACATAGGGCGCCACCGACAGCCAGGCGCGGTCGGCTGTGACCGCGAGTGCGCCGAGATCGCCGGCCGCCTGCACCCCCGTGACCACCACCAGCGCGGGCCCAGTCGCGGCGAGCGCGCGCGCGGCGGCGGCGACCTCCGCCACGGTCTCCACCGGCCGCCCGGTCAGGAATCCCAGTTCGAAGCGGTTCGGGATGGCGACGTCGGAAAGCGCGACCAGACGTCGCATCGCGTCCGGGACCTCGGACCGGACATAGAGGCCGCGCGGATGGTCGCCGAGCACCGGGTCGCAGCAGAAGACGATGCCGGTTCCGGCGCCCGCTCCCTCCCCTGCTCTCCCGTGGGCGGCGCGCAGCCGGGTCACCGCCGTCTCGACCACCGCCGCGTTGCCGGCGGTGCCGAGATAGCCGCTGAGGACCGCGCCGCAGCGGGCCAGCATGCCACGCTCGGTCAGGCCGTCGAGGAGGTCGGCGAGCACCGCCGTCGCCACCGGGCCGCCGCGGAAGCCGCCATGGGCCGGATGGTTGCTGAACTGGACGGTGTCGATCCGCACCGTCGGAAAGCCGAGCCGGCGCAGAGCGAACTCGGCGCCGCTGTTGCCGACATGGCCACAGGCGACGGCGGACTGGATCGTCAATACGGGAGCATTCATCCGGCGGCCGCCGCGCTGCGTAGGTAGCACGAGACCCTAACAGACCGCAGCCCACCGGCGAAACCGCGCGTTGGCGGGTGCAAGCACGACACGAAACAGCCACAATCGGGGTGCCGGGCGCGTTGACTTGACCACCCCGGCGCTTTAGGAATTCCGCACGTTACCGGGACTTCGGCGTCATCTCCGGACGCCGATCAGCCAAGACCAAGGACAGCCAGCCCGATGGAAGCCCGTAGCCGGCCGCTCTCTCCACATCTGCAGGTCTACAAGCCGCAGCTCACCAGCGTCCTCTCGATCAGCCACCGCGCCACCGGCGTGGCCCTGTCCGTCGGGACGCTGCTGTTCGTCTGGTGGCTGGCGGCGGCGGCCGCAGGCCCCGAGGCCTATGACGACGCGCAGGACTTCATCGGCTCCTGGTTCGGGATGCTGCTGCTGTTCGGCTGGTCCTTCTGCCTCTACTACCACCTGTGCAACGGCATCCGGCACCTGTTCTGGGACGCGGGCTACGGCTTCGAGCTGGAGACCGCCTACAAGTCCGGGTGGATCGTCGTCGGTGCGGCGGGCGGCCTGACGATCCTGAGCTGGATCGTCGGTCTCGCGGTGGGAGGCTGATAGGATGTCGATGCGTTCTCCCCTCGGCCGGATCCGCGGCCTCGGCTCGGCGAAGGACGGCACCGGTCACTGGTGGGCGCAGCGCGTCACCGCGATCGCCCTCGTGCCCCTGGTGGTCTGGTTCGTGGTCTCGGTGATCGGCATCGCCGGCGCCGGCTATCTCGAGTTCATCGCGTGGCTGTCCAGCCCTTCGGTGGCGGCCATGATGATCCTGCTGATCGTCGCGACGTTCCACCACGCCCAGCTCGGTTTGCAGGTCGTGATCGAGGACTATGTCCACGACGAGGCGATGAAGATTCCGGCGATCCTGGTCATGAAGGCCGTCGCCATCCTGCTGGGACTGATCGGCGTCCTGGCTGTCCTGAAGATCGCCGTCGGAGGCGCTTGAGCCATGACGCAAGCCTATCCCGTCATCGAGCACAGCTATGACGTCGTCGTCGTCGGCGGCGGCGGTTCCGGCCTCCGCGCCACGCTCGGCACCGTCCAGGCCGGGCTGAAGACCGCCTGCATCACCAAGGTGTTCCCGACGCGAAGCCACACCGTGGCGGCGCAGGGCGGCATCTCGGCGGCCCTCGGCAACATGTCCGAGGACAGCTGGCAGTGGCACATGTACGACACCGTCAAGGGCGCCGACTGGCTCGGCGACCAGGACGCGATCGAGTATCTGTGCCGTAATGCCGTACCCTCGGTCGTCGAGCTCGAACATTTCGGCATGCCGTTCAGCCGCACCAAGGACGGCAAGATCTATCAGCGGCCGTTCGGCGGCCACACGAAGGACTTCGGCGGGGCGCCGGCGATGCGCGCCTGCGCCGCCGCCGACCGCACCGGCCACGCCCTGCTGCACACGCTCTACCAGCAGAGCCTGCGCTATCAGGCGGAGTTCTTCGTCGAGTATTTCGCCATCGACCTGATCATGGACCCCGACGGCAGCTGCCGCGGCGTCATGGCCTGGAACCTGGACGACGGCACGATCCATGCGTTCCGCGGCCAGACGACGATCCTGGCGACGGGCGGCTACGGCCGGTCCTACTTCTCCTGCACCAGCGCGCATACCTGCACCGGCGACGGCAACGGCATGGCGGCGCGTGCCGGCCTCTCGAACCAGGACATGGAATTCGTCCAATTCCACCCGACCGGCATCTACGGCGCGGGCTGCCTGATCACCGAGGGTGCGCGTGGCGAAGGCGGCTACCTCACCAATTCCGAAGGCGAGCGCTTCATGGAGCGCTATGCCCCCTCGGCCAAGGATCTCGCCTCGCGCGACGTCGTCTCGCGCTCGATGACGATGGAGATCCGCGAAGGCCGCGGCGTCGGGCCCGGCAAGGACCACATCTACCTGCACCTCGAGCATCTGGGTGCCGATGTCCTGCATCATCGCCTGCCGGGCATCACCGAGACGGCGATGATCTTCTCGGGCGTGGATGCGACGAAGGAAGCCATCCCGGTCCTGCCGACCGTGCACTACAACATGGGCGGCGTCCCGACGAACATTCACGGTGAGGTGCTGCGGCCGACCGAGGCCGACCCAGACGCCGTCGTTCCCGGCCTGATGGCCGTCGGCGAGTGCGCCAGCGTGTCGGTGCACGGCGCCAACCGCCTGGGCACCAACTCGCTGCTCGATCTCGTGGTGTTCGGCCGTGCGGCGGGCCTGCGCTGCGGCGACACCCTGAAGGCGGGCGCCACCCAGGCGCCGTTGCCGAAGGACCATGCGGACATGGCCCTGTCGCGCCTCGACCGGTTGCGCAACGCCAACGGGTCGCTGCGCACCAGCCAGATCCGCGACAGCATGCAGCGGACGATGCAGAACAACGCCGCGGTCTTCCGGACCTCCGAGGTCCTGAAGGAAGGCTGTCAGCTGATCGACCAGACCTATGCCAGCATGCAGGACATTCGGGTCAACGACCGTTCGATGATCTGGAACTCCGACCTGGTCGAAGCGCTGGAACTCGAAAACCTGATGGCCTGCGCCGTGGTCACGATGTTCTCGGCCGAGGCTCGGCACGAGAGCCGCGGCGCCCACGCGCACGAGGACTTTCCCGACCGCGACGACAACGAGTGGATGAAGCACACCCTCGCGTGGGTCGACGAGCACGGCAAGGTGTCGCTCGGCTACCGGCCGGTCCACACCAACACGCTGACGTCCGAGGTCGAGTACATCCCGCCGAAGAAGCGGGTCTACTGACCCCCGTTCCATCCAGCGACGCAGCGGCCGGGGCTTCCCGGCCGGGGCCGGCGGCGATGCCGGCGCCTCCAAGCACCGAGAAGGCAACCCAGGACGATGGCCGAATTCGCGCTGCCCCGTAATTCCAAGGTTCAGCCCGGTAAGACCCACAAGGCACCCGCGGGCGCCAAGCGCGTCAAGGCGTTCAAGCTGTATCGCTGGAGCCCGGACGACGACAAGAACCCGCATCTCGACACGTTCGAGATCGATCTCGACGATTGCGGGCCGATGGTCCTGGACGCGCTGATCAAGATCAAGAACGAGGTCGACACGACCGTCACGTTCCGCCGCTCCTGCCGCGAGGGCATCTGCGGCAGCTGTGCGATGAACATCGACGGCACGAACACGCTGGCCTGCACCAAGCCAATCGACGAGGTCGCCGGCGAGGTGAAGATCTACCCGCTGCCGCACATGCCGGTGGTCAAGGATCTGGTTCCCGACCTGACGGTGCCCTACGCCCAGCTGGCGTCGATCCAGCCGTGGCTGCAGACGGCCTCCCCGCCGCCGCCGGACCGCGAACGCCTGCAGAGCGAGGCCGAGCGCGAGAAGCTCGACGGCCTGTGGGAGTGCATCCTGTGCTTCTGCTGCCAGACGAGCTGCCCGAGCTACTGGTGGAACGGCGAGCGCTATCTTGGCCCGGCCGTGCTGCTCCAGGCCTATCGCTGGATCGCCGACAGCCGCGACGAGATGACCGGCGAGCGCCTCGACAATCTCGAGGATCCGTTCCGGCTCTATCGCTGCCACACGATCATGAACTGCACGAAGACCTGCCCGAAGGGTCTCAATCCCGCCAAGGCGATCGGCGAGATCAAGAAGCTGATGGTGGCGCGGCGGGTCTGATCCGCCGCATCTCGCGTCAACCCGGGGCCTTGCACGCCATTGCCGGCCGGGTGACGGCCGCACACTAACTGGCTATAGTCCGGCGACAGATACATCCCGATCGCCCAGGACAGCTCGTTGGCCGAAGACTGGCTCGCCGTATCGCCCGGCTTCGTGCTCACGGTCTTCGTCCTGACCTATGTCGGGATGGCCATCGGCCGCGTCCCCGGTTTCCGGGTCGACCGGACCGGCATCGCCCTGGTGGCGGCGATCGTCATGTTCGTCGCCGGCGCCAGCAGCGGCGACCGTATCGTCGAGGCGGTCGACTTCCCGACCCTCGTCATCCTCTTCGGCCTGATGATCCTGTCGGCCCAGTTCGCGGCCAGCGGCTTCTACGACTGGGTCTCGCTGAGGGTATCGACGGCGCGCGGATCGCCGGCCGTCCTGCTGGCGAGCACCGTGGCAGTGGCCGGCGGCCTCTCGGCCATGCTGGCCAACGACGTCGTCGTCTTCGCCATGACCCCCCTGCTCTGCATCGGGCTGCGCAGCCGCGGGCTCGATCCGCGCCCCTATGTGATCGCCGTGGCTGGCGCCGCGAACGCGGGATCGGCCGCGACGATCATCGGCAATCCGCAGAACATCGTCATCGGACAGGTCGGCCAGCTCGATTTCTGGGCCTTCCTGGGGGTATGCGGCGTACCGGCACTGGCCGGGCTGGGCTGCGTCTTCCTCGTGGTATGGGCGGTATGGCGCAACCGGCTGCACGTGCCCGGCGCACCGTCCGAACCGCTCCCGTCGGAAACCTTCGACCGCTTCCAGCTCGGCAAGGCACTGATCGCAACCGCCGTCCTGCTCTTCCTGTTCGCCAGCCCGGTGGCAGACGAGAACGGCGTGCTGCTGGTCGCCGGCGCCCTGCTGATCAGTCGCAAGCTGCGCAGCCGCGACATGATCGGCATGGTCGACTGGCACCTGCTGGTGCTGATCGTCAGCCTGTTCATCGTCACCGACGCCCTGGCGCAGACGGGACTGATCGCGCTGGGGGTCGAACAGATCACGGCGGCGGGCCTGCTGCCCGACCGGCTCGTGACCATGGCGCCGCTCGCGCTGATCGCCAGCAACACGATCGGCAACGTGCCGGCGGTGATCATGATCCTTTCGGTCTGGCCGGAGATGCCGGCGGGGACGCTCTACGCGCTCGCGGTCCTGACCACCCTGGCTGGCAACTTCATCCTGATCGGCAGCCTCGCCAACCTGATCGTCGCGGAGCGCGCGGCGAGCGTCGGCGTCCGCCTCACCTTCCTCGAGCATGCCCGATGCGGCGTGCCGATGACGCTGCTGTCCTTCGCCTTTGCCATGCTCTGGCTGTGGGTGCTGGGCGTGCTGCCGCTCAGCTGAACGGCAGCACGGCCGCTCGGCCGTCAGGGCGTGCCGGGCTTCGGGCTGAAATATTTGTCGAGCTTGCCGGGGACGTCCTTCCAGTCGTCGGCGTCGGCCGGCGCCTCGCCCTTGCGCGTGATGTTCGGCCACGCCTCGGAATATTGCCGGTTGAACTCGACCCACTTGTCGCTGTCCGGCTCGGTATCCGGCTTGATCGCCTCGGCGGGGCATTCCGGCTCGCAGACGCCGCAATCGATGCATTCGTCGGGATGGATGACCAGCATGTTCTCGCCGACATAGAAGCAGTCGACCGGACAGACCTCCACGCAATCCATGTATTTGCACTTGATGCACAGATCGGTGACGATATAGGTCATCCTGTCTCCCCCGGGCGGCGGTTCGCCCCTGCACCATCCGCGCCGCCGATCCGCGCGAGCACCCGGCGCCGTGCAGATCCGATATCCAGGTCCGTGACGTTTATCAAGCCGCCGATGCGCCGCATCAGGTTGGCTTCGAAATCATGTACACGGCCGTCGACATAGATCACTTCCCACAGCATCTCGACGAGGCGGACGCGCTCCGCGTCGTCGAAACCGTCGGTGACCGCCCGGACGAACGGGTGGATCTGCTGCGTCTCCTGCATCCTGCCCGTGGCCTCTGCGACCAGCGCCTGGGCGTCGTGGGCGGGCAGCGCGAACCGTTCGGCGAGCAGATCGGTCATTCGCCGGCGCTCGTCGTCGCCCAGATCGCCGTCGAGCAACGCCGCTTCGGCCATCAATGCCGCCGCCGCGAACTGAAGGTCGTCGAAGTGGTGACCGCCGCGATGCTGCGGTCGCGCGTCTTCTCGGAAAAACTCTTTGATCCTGTCGAGCATCGGGGTCAGATACGGTCGCAGCCGTGGCAGATCAACTCTCGCAGATGCAGCAACCACCCGAACACGACGGGCCGACCGTGGATGTGGGCGACGCGCGGCGCTACGCCCAGGCCGCGCAGCTCAACCGCGCGCCGATCCTCGGCGTCCTGGACGAGATCCTGCCGCGTCGCGGCACGGTCCTGGAGGTAGGCAGCGGGTCCGGCGAACATGCCGTCTACATGGCCTCCAAGCTGCCGGGCATCGTCTGGCAGCCGAGCGAGCGGGATGAGGCTTCGCTGTCCAGCATCGAGGCGTGGCGCGTGCGGTCCGGCCCGAGCGGCGCCCTGCCGAACCTGCTTCCGCCCGTCCGCATCGATCTGGCACAGGACGGCTGGGTGGACGACGTGCCGGCGCATGCCGGCTATCCGGTGGCGGTCGTTGCGATCAACGTGCTGCAGGCGAGCAGCTTGGCCGCGGCGCAGAACCTGTTCGCCGGCGCCGCCCGGCTGCTGATGCCCGACCGGCTGCTCTATCTCTACGGGCCGTTCCGGCGCGAGGGTCAGCACACCTCGATGGGCAATGCCCAGCTCGACCGCGACTTGAGGTCGCAGAACGAAGATTGGGGCGTGCGCGACTTCGAGGACGTGGCCGACCTTGGTGCCGCGCACCGGCTGGTGCTCGAGGAGGTCGTGCGCATGCCGAACAACAATCTGTCGCTGATCTTCGCTCGGCATCGCTGAAGCCGCTTCGCCCGCTTTATCGGCGTTCGACCCCCGGGGTTACGCCGGAAATGCCGAATCATCGGGCAGCTTGGCCTGTTTCAGGTGACATTTCTATGATATGTTCTTCGCCGCTTTCCATGGACGCGTGCGCCCGCGTTGCCATCCCTCGACATCCAGGATCGTCGCTCGTTCGAGAGCGCGCTGGCCGTGTTCGTCGGTGGCGGGAACGGGCGTATGGGAACGGGCGCGTCGGGAAGGTTCGTGTCTCAGGCGAGCGAGCGGGTAACCATAGATGGCGAAACACATGAAGTTCGAGGCTGGTGATCACGTGGTTTACCCCGCCCACGGGGTCGGCAAGGTGCTCACGATCGAGAACCAGGAGATCGCCGGCATGCGTCTCGAGGTGCTCGTCATCGAGTTCGAGAAGGAAAAGATGACGCTGCGCCTGCCCACCGGGAAGGTGCAGGCCGCCGGGTTGCGCTGTCTCTGCTCGCGCAAGGAGATGCAGGACGCGCTGAAGACGCTGAAGGGCCGTTCGCGTGCCAAGCGGACCATGTGGAGCCGCCGCGCGCAGGAATACGAGGCCAAGATCAACTCTGGCGATCCCGTGGCGATCGCCGAGGTACTGCGCGACCTTCACCGGAACGCCGACCAGCCGGACCAGTCCTACAGCGAGCGCCAGAT
>Ga0114915_1001514_pt1 | contig 10080 bp, 10 predicted proteins | sample MalvirAntarct_55_FD_87288 | JGI IMG/M metagenome (GOLD analysis project Ga0114915, IMG submission 87288) | Marine viral communities from the Global Malaspina Expedition - Malaspina viral metaG Antarct_55 | ecosystem: Environmental > Aquatic > Marine > Oceanic | place: South Georgia Island...
GTATACAATTTGCCGAAACAGCCCATCAGGCGCTCGAACGAGAATTTGAGGAAGAAACCGGCTTAGTTATCGAGACGGGAAAGCTACTCTTTGTCAACGAATTCTTACAGCCTCCCCTTCATGCTATGGAATTGTTTTTCACGACAACGATCTTGGGGGGCGAAGTAAAGGTAGGTATCGATCCCGAAATGTCGGAGAATAATCAGATCATTACCGAAGTGCAGCTCATGACTATGGAGCAGATCAAAGCCTATCCCGCTGATGAAGTCCATCGCATGTTTCACTTTTGCCATACGTTGGACGATGTGTTTTTACTCAATGGCTATTTGCATACCTGACTATGACTATGGATTTTTCTGACCCAACCCTGGCCGAAAACCAATTGAGCCCTACCGTCAAAGTAGCGCAGACAGCTTTTGATAGTTCGCGTATAGCGCAATGTACCCTATGCATCGAAATTGATGAAACGAGGTTTCGCTTCTGTTTCGTCGAGGAAGCTCTCCGGCGTTATGTCTGGCTGGAAGATTACGCCTTCGACACCTTTCTGAATGAGGAAGAATACCTAGATAAACTCAAATCGCTGGTATCAGACCATCCGTTCCTACCTTCGGATCAGTGGAAAGACATACGTGTTACGGTCAACACACCGGCTTTTACCCTGATACCTACCTCACTTTTTCGGAAAGAGTACTCGGCGGACTACCTGCAACTGGCCTCAGGCGGTCCTACTCCAGCTGACAGCCGGGTGCTGTCCCATCATCTGACCCAAATAGAGGCCTACAACCTATTTACCATACCTAGCGCCTGGTCAGAATGGTTATTGGGGCAATACCCCTTGCAAACGATCGAGTTCTATCATTTTACCTGTCCACTCATGATTGGCGCTATCGCGAGTCATAACGAATTCGACTTTCCTCGGTTAGTGACCATTCATCTTGAAGCAAACCACTTCATACTGATCTATACCGACAAAAGGGTACTTAAATTCTGCAATCGGTTTCCGTATCAGAATCCCTTGGAAATGACCTATCTGGTGCTATTCAGCCTCAATCAATTGCAGCTTCTTCCCGACGATGTGAAAGTGATATTATACGGCGAAATAACACCTTACTCGGAGCTATATACTGAGTTGGCAAGGTTCATTCCTCAGCTTCATTTTGGCCATAATCCAAGAACCTTGAAGTACATTGAAGAATTTGAAGATATACCCGAGCACCGTTATTTCGGGCTTTTAAATACTTTTTTAATTTAGCCAAAGCTTCAACCTTTCAGCCCTCGATGAATCGAATTGCCCTTTTTCCGGGTTCCTTTGACCCATTTACCAAGGGACACCAGGATATTGTCCTGCGCGCTCTTAATCTGTTTGATGAGGTCGTGATTGGGATCGGAAACAACGCCAACAAACAGCGATATTTCTCTCTGAACAGCATGAAACACCACATTGAGAAATGCTTTCAAGAGGAAAAAAATGTCAAAGTCATTACCTATGACGACCTTACGGCCCGGATTGCTCGAGAATTGGGGGCGCGTTTCTTACTGAGGGGGCTGCGGAATACAACCGACTTTGAATACGAAAATGGTATTTCGCAAGTGAATCGTTTTGTCTACGAAGAAATCGAAACGGTATTTTTAATCACCTCTCCACATTTGGCACCCATCAGCTCCAGCATAATACGCGACCTACACCGGTATGGTCAGGATGTTAACGAGTTCCTGCCTTATTCACTGACGGAGGATCTATGAAAGTGTAGCTCCTTTTTCTTTTGTCGAGCCTGCTCAGCTCTTTCGGGATCATACTTAACGAAAATGTTGAGCCAGATAATTCGAGCGGTTCGAAAAAGCACCGGCAATAAAATGATGATAGCGGGGATGAGGCCAGCTAGTACATACTCGATATCAAAATCAAAGATGATGACGAAACCCACGAAGGCAGTAATCACAAGAGCTACCGATAGGGCGTAGCTGATGTACATAGCACCAATATAAAAGCCCGGTTCGCGCTGGAAAGATTCACCACAATACGTACATGTAGGGTTAATCTTGTCAAAATCTTTCAGATCGTAGGGGTTGTTTGTCTTGAAAAAGGCCCCCTCCTGGCAGCGGGGGCAGGTATTAGTAGCTATACTGTACAACTTTGAACCTTTGAACATGAGAAGGGAGGTATTAAGAATGAAGAGGGGATTCGTTAGACAAATTTTTCCAGAACGCTCTTAAGCTTCCGGGCATCCACGTAGCCCGACTGCCGCCATTTGATCTGTCCGCCCTGGAAAAGAATAAGGGTAGGTACCCCCTGAATTTTGTACTGCGCGGCAGCCTTGGGGTTTTTATCTACATCTACCTTAAGGATACGGGTTTTACCTTCCATAGTGCGAGCTACATCTTCCAATACGGGTTTCATCATCTTGCAGGGGCCGCACCATTCTGCAAAAAAGTCCACTAGTACAGGTTGTTCTGATTTGATTATTTCTTTGAAATTTGCCATGATCATGATGCTTTTTTTGTTACTTTAACAACAAAGGTGTGCCAGCAAAGGTGCCAAACCCTTTTCAGGAATTCAGTAACAAATGTCACAGGGAGCGGGCGAGAGACTGCATGCGATGAAGGCGATCCGCTACGTACCTTATGGAGCTGAACGAATTAATCAACACCTGCTGTACCTCTGGGTAGGCCATCCATTCCAGTTTCTCAATGTCCTCCTCGGTTTGGGGGGCCATCTTCGAATCGTTTACGCACTCTAGTACATACCATTTCGTACGTTTAAGTATTCGGCTGTTTTGTAGGGTATAGGTATGCCAGGTCGTGCAGATTTTACCCTTGATCCGGGCTTTCACACCCGTTTCTTCCTCGATTTCACGTACTGCCGCTTTCCTTGAACGCTCATCCCGATCTAGCTTGCCTTTGGGTAGGTCCCACACCTTTCTTCGGTACATCAGAAGCCATTGGTTATTTTTCAGGACAACACCCCCGGCAGCCTTGACTACCTTATACATGCTTTTGATTTTCTCTGTAATTTCTTTTGGGGTACTGCTGACCAACGTCAGTGAAAGCAGGTCTTCAGGGTGATTGTCTAGCATTTCAATGATCTGCGCGGCCAGGGTAGGTGTGACATTCAGCAGAACTACATGGCCCGAGAAACGGACATCTTTTAGCTTGGAAAGCCGAAAATCCTGTACGGAATCGTAGTGGGTAGTTTCGGTGGTGTCGAAATCACTAAGTCGTGTAATCGTGACCGGACGGTCGTTCAAAAAAAGGATCATGAGCCGCAGAATGGTGTAATTGCCAAAATTAAGTAAAGACTTTATCTAAGTAGGTAGGTATTATTGATAAATTTGTGCCACTAATCAATACAAACCTACTTGGAACTTCTCATAATCTTGTTGCTGGTGCTTCTCAACGGCGTTTTTTCAATGTCCGAAATAGCACTGGTGTCATCGCGAAAGTCACGTTTGGAGGCCTTTGCCCGCAACGGCGACAAACAGGCAAAGGCCGCGCTCGATCTGGCTAATTCTCCCAACCGTTTTTTATCGACAGTTCAAATTGGAATCACCCTGATCGGAATTCTTACCGGGGTATATAGTGGCGATAAGATCACCAGCGACCTGGAAGCTATGCTAGGTACCCTACCCCTTGTGAGCCCGTATAAGCACAGCCTGGCGGTAGGCTTGGTTGTGTTGCTGATTACGTTTCTCTCATTGGTATTGGGCGAATTGGTACCTAAGCGTATCGGCATGTCGAACCCGGAAGGGATTGCCAAGTTTGTGGCCAAGCCCATGAACGTGCTTTCTCGCATTACGTCGCCGTTTATCGCTCTGTTGAGCCTAGCTAGTGATCTTCTCATCAGAATTCTGAATATCAAGCCCAATGAAAGTTCGGTGACCGAAGAAGAAATCAAAAGCCTGATTCAGGAGGGTACCACGGGGGGGGTATTCGAAGAAATAGAGCAGGAAATTGTCCACAATGTGTTTCAACTGGGCGACCGGCGCGTCACATCCCTTATGACCAACCGTCAGGAAATCGTCTGGTTAGATATTGAGGATAGCGTGGAAGAAAATAAAACCAAGGTTTTTGAAACCAAACATGCCGTTTACCCTCTTTGTCGGGGTACGGTAGATAATGTACTTGGATTAATCTATATAAAAGACCTGATTGGTGAAGATGTAGACGAACGATTGGCCTCTTTACAAGCGCTTAAACGCGAACCCGTGTATCTACCCGAAAGCAATCGGGCCTATCAAGCCTTGGAAAAATTCAAAGAGCATCGCGTGTTTTTTGGTATTATCGTAGATGAGTACGGTGGCTTGATGGGGGTAGTGACCATGCACGATATTATGGATGCTCTGGTAGGGGATATATCGGAAGAAGATGAATACGAAACCGAGATCATCAAGCGGGATGATGGGACCTACCTGATTGATGCCCAGCTACCTTTTGATGATTTTGTTCAATATTTCGAAGTGAATGTGCATGAGAACGAACGCAAAGAGTTGGTAGGTTTTAATACCCTGGGTGGATTTGCCCTTCACATATTGGAGGATATCCCCGAAACGGGTGAAAGATTCCGATGGAAACATTTTGATTTCGAAATCATCGACATGGACAAGAGCCGGATTGATAAGATATTGGTAAAAAAGAACGAAATAATCGAACCCAAAGACTAATGCTATATTCTCCATCTGAGTCGACAGCACGTCGCGTAGCTACGCTGCTGCTGGAAGCCAAAGCTATCAAGTTAAGTCCTCAGAAGCCCTTTCAATGGAGTTCGGGCTGGCTTTCGCCTATTTATTGTGACAACCGCATCGCTCTTTCCTATCCCGAGGCCCGTACCTTTATTAAGAATGCTCTGGCGCAACTCGTGCGTGAACACTTTCCAGCCGCTGAAGCCATTGCAGGCGTAGCTACAGCTGGGATTGCCCAGGGAGCTCTTGTCGCCGATCTGCTAGGACTTCCTTTTGCGTATGTTCGTCCTGAACCCAAAAAACATGGCATGGGCAACCAAATTGAGGGTAGACTGGAAAAGGGTCAAAAAGTAGTACTCGTGGAAGACCTGATTTCGACTGGCGGGAGTTCTTTGAAAGTGGCCGATGCCTTAAGGCAGGCTGACATTGACGTAGTGGGAATGGTCGCTATTTTTTCGTACGGTTTTGAAGTTGCTAATACGAACTTTACCGAAAAACAGGTAGATCTGGCTGTATTGAGCAATTACACCTACCTCCTCGAAGAAGCGCTCAGCCAGGGCCAAATTGATGCCCGTGAGGTCGCTACTCTGACCGAATGGCGTAAATCGCCCGAAAGCTGGGGTCGTTGAAAAGCAGTTTTGCTGATGCTCAATTTTGTGGCTACCTTAGGCTATTGATTCCCTATTTCAACCCTAGCCTGCCGGTATGATCGACGTTTCCCATCCATTTTTTGATAACAACCTTAGTTGGCTTTCCTACAATTACCGATTGTTGCAGGAAGCATCAGATGAAACCGTTCCGATCAAAGAGCGCTTACGTTTTCTGGCCCAGTATACCCACCAGACAGACGAATTTTTCCGGGTACGTATTCCTATGCTGGCTGCTATGCGGCAGGTAAGCAGCGATATACTCGAAAAACTAAACCTTTATCCTGAGCCCCTGGTCGAGCATATTCATGAAACAGTAGACAATCAGCTTACAAAATTTGATGATCTGCTGGCGAGCCAGCTTATCCCCAGTTTGCTCGAGCAGGGGGTACATTTATACTTCAAAGAGCCCATAAGGCCCGAGCACCAGGAGTTTGTCAGGACATTCTTTCTTGATAAGGTATTTCGTCATATTCAACCCGTATTTCTGGATGGCCGCCGTAACTCTAAAATAACCTTCTTTCATCCCAATAGTCTTTATTTCGTACTACGCCTCGTGCGGCGTGGCGACGCAGGCGGTATCGGGTACGCCTATGTGAATATACCTTTACATCAGGTAGGGCGTTTTGTCGAGCTACCTGAATTAGATGGCATCAAACAGGTTACTTTCCTTGATAAAATAGTGCGCTTCAACCTCTCCGTGATTTTTCCAGGGTATGAGGTCATGGATTGCTTTTCTATCTCGTCGGAACAGCAAACTGAGCTAGCCCTCGACGACGAGTACCCTCTAGCTTTGGTACAACGTATCACCCGGCAGCTTGAGAAAAAGAATTTTATTCAGCTGCACCAGTACTTCTGTGAAATGGGCATGCCCGTTGAGATGCGGGAGTACCTTTCTGAACGGCTGGGGATTCTAATGTCAGAATTCCATGAGCGGGGCAGGTACCTTCGCTACCAGGATTTTGAGTCATTCCCCCTCGTATATCAGAAGCTGGAATATGCTCCTCATCCGGCCATACCTCATGCCGAATTGCTCGATGGTGGGTCGATTTTTGAGGCCCTTAACCGGGGTGATCAACTATTGCATCTACCTTATCATTCAATCGATCCGGTTGTGCGCTTTTTCAACGAGGCGGCGGTAGATCCATTTGTTCGGGAAATATACGTATCGCTGTATAAAATAAGCGCTAATTCGTTCCTTGTCAATTCCTTAATCAGTGCGGCCCGGAATGGGAAGCGCGTTACGACCTTTGTTGAGTTGAACGCAAAACTGGACATTCAGGAGAATTTGCAGTGGGCAAGGAAAATGAAAGAAGCTGGTGTGCGGATTGTGTTCAGTTTGCCGGGGCTGAAGGTACATGCCAAAATCGCCCTGATTAAAAGGAAAGTGAATAAAGGCTGGGACCGCTATGCTTATCTAGGTACGGGGGGATTTCACCGACTAACTTCGCGTGAAATCGTTGATCATGCTCTCCTGACGAGTCAGCGCGATATAACCAACGACCTGGAACTGTTGTTTGGGTACCTGATTACGCGCGAAGAACCTAAGAAATACAAATTTCTTCCTTTTAATTACTTGCTCGTTTCTCAGTTCAACATGACCAAAAAGCTAATTGAACTCATAGATCGGGAGATTAGTCATAGCAAGGCGGGGATGAAAGCGATGATTATCCTCAAAATCAACCAACTGCAGGATCAGTCCCTGATCAGCAAGCTGTATCAGGCAGGTAGGGTAGGTGTAGAGGTTAAAATCATTGTCAACGACAGCTGTTGCCTGATTCCCGACCTACCTACGATCAGTGATAACATCACTGTACTTCGACTGGTGGATCGCTATACCGAAAATTCGCGTATTTTCTATTTTCAAAACCGGGGCAAAGCGGAGGTTTTTCTTTCTTCAGGCGACTGGACCTACCGAAATTTTCAGCGGCGTATCGATGTCTGCTACCCAATTCTGGACGATTATTTGAAGTCACAGCTGATTCAGGTACTTAAGAACTACCTGGCTGATAATCAGAAAGCTGTTCGGCTGGATACCTATCAGAACAATATCCGGATTCCCGAAAATGGTCCCAAGGTACGTGCTCAGGAGGCCAATTATCGCCTGACCCAGCGCATCGAGCATCGTACCCCTACCTTATTTACACTTTCGGAATCAACCAAAAAAGAGCCAACACCGAGCGAGAATCAGGTAGGTATCGTGCAATCCTAAACGAAGATTAGTTGCTGTTCAATGGGGTACCTTACCGAAAAGTGAGCATGGCTGCTCCGAATACCCCGGCCGAATCGCCTAGCTTAGGACGTAAAATGGGAGTATTAAAGCTCGAATTGAAGACATAACGGTTGGCGCGTACAGGGCCTTCCTGATACAGTAGGTCTACATTACCTACCCCGCCACCAACAACAATTGCATCGGGATCTAGTACATTTACCAAGGTCGTGATGGCTTGCCCGAATTTTTCCAACATTCGCTCGACCGTTGCCGTAGCATGCATATCATTGCCTTCCACATGACGGGAGAGTATATCCGGTAGCTTCCGAAATACTCCACTTTGATCTTGATAGAATCGCTGGAGCGCTGGCCCTGAAAGTACCTGCTCGACGCAACCGGATTTGCCACAGAAGCAGGGGTACCCATTTTCTTCCAGCACATTATGGCCCCATTCACCCCCAATGCCCTGAGCGCCGTTGAGTACGAAGGCCTGTTGGTCATTTCCCCTGATTACCACTCCACCACCAACGCCCGTACCCATAATAATACCGAATACAAGCCGGTAGTTAGGGACAATATCTTGTACAATGCCCATTTGAGCCTCAGCCAGCGCAAAGCAATTGGCGTCATTGGCTATAACTACGGGTACCCCAAGCGCCTTTTGAAGATCAGCAGGCAAGGGCATATCATTTAGACAGGTTGTATTACAATTTTTCATTAAGCCCGTTAGCGGATCGACAGTACCAGGGGTACCTACTCCTACCTCGTTGGGTATATACCCTGTTTCTGCTTTCAGAATGCTGACTAGTTCAACAATACGATCCAGGATATGATAATATCCTTTGTCGGCCTGGGTGTCGATTCGGTGCCGATATACCACCGCCTCTGGAGAGGGGCTTGATAGAATTACGCCTTCAATTTTGGTACCGCCCAAATCAATTCCCCAGTAGGTTTGCATTGTTTAATTACTAGTTATAAAAAATAGATATACAAAAACTCCCCCTTTGGAAGGGAAGAAGTAGGGCCTTATTTAGCCGACTCAAACATAAAGAAAAAGTTTATTACATAAAGCAGATTGATCATTAGAATTAGCACCATACTTACGATCTAAGTATCATCAATGACATAAAACCTCAGAATTACTGCTTTTCCTGGATTGATATAAAGACAAGAAAATTAGTTACAAAAAAATAAATTTATGATCGCTCTTTTGCTGTTAGTTATGGAGTATAAAAGAGAATACCTGATGCGTAGAGGTCTACTGTAAAGGTTTGAGCTGCTACATAGAGGAACAGGGTAGGTAGGCAAGTAGTAGCTTTAGAGTTCTGCAAATTGGGTAGTAAGAATATTTTTCAAATGCGATAATGAGAGGGTTTGTCACGTGCTAAGGTATCTATGCCGCCTTTTCTTAGTCAAAAAGTAAATCAAGAAAAAGCGGCTTCTAAAAACTGCGAATAAAGTAGCTCTGAGGCTTTTTGAGTGTTTTTTTAGTATTAAATACCTCTTGTTTGATTTTCGAACGGTGTTTGGAATACCTTCGAAATTTTCTACATTTGGTAGCAGATAAACACTTCATTCTTAAAATCAGCTACTGAGTCAGTATGGGAATTGTAGAAAGACGAGAAAGACTCAAAAAACAGGTTCGTCAGGATATTATCAAAACGGCCCGTGAAATTGCCAAAGAAGATGGCTGGCAAGCTGTTTCTATCCGGAAGATTGCCGATGTGATAGAGTACAGCCCACCCATTTTGTATGAATACTTTGATAGTAAAGATAAGTTACTTGAAGTTATAAGATCTGGTGGTTTTGTGACCCTAAAAGACGAGTTCGACCGGATTAAAAATCTGTATCGTAACCCGGAAAAGCAATTGGTAGAAGTTGCTCAGAGTATTTGGAACTTCTCAATCGAACAGCCTGAAGTTTTTCAGCTGATGTTTAACCTGGAAGGTGCCTACTGCCAATCGAAGCAGGTCTATGGGCAGGAAATGAACATTAGCGGCAACGCAGTTTGGGAAATGATTGCTTCGTTGCGGCCCAAAGCCGCAGATATGGTTTCTAAAACCTACTATGAATGGTGGTGCTTAACGTACGGATTCATCTCCATCACCATGATCACGCAACCTCGAAATGAAGTCGCCAAAGCCGAACCGATCTTCATGGAAGGAGTTCGGCGCTTTATCCGAAGTGTAATGTAAGTTTCTAAATAGTAGATGGTCTATTTGTGCACCTGTGCTTGTCAGGCCATTTGCTGTTTTATTTCTACTTTACTCTGGTGGTATACCTGTGAGTAGGGGGGGACACTTTGCGTAACCCAGGCGTTACCACCAATAACCGAGCCTTCCCCTATGCGAGTATTCCCGCCCAAAATAGTAGCGTTTGCATAAATTACAACATGGTTTTCTATGGTCGGGTGGCGTTTGACCGAGGCCAGTGACTTGGCGACGTGCGTGGCTCCCAGAGTAACGCCTTGATAAATCATAACATGGTCACCGATATGAGCGGTTTCGCCAATAACGACGCCTGTACCGTGATCAATAAAAAAGGA
>Ga0114915_1001516_pt1 | contig 10069 bp, 5 predicted proteins | sample MalvirAntarct_55_FD_87288 | JGI IMG/M metagenome (GOLD analysis project Ga0114915, IMG submission 87288) | Marine viral communities from the Global Malaspina Expedition - Malaspina viral metaG Antarct_55 | ecosystem: Environmental > Aquatic > Marine > Oceanic | place: South Georgia Island...
AAGGTAAACCATCTATCTCTCTTAGAACTTTACCTTATCCTGATGTGGGTCATTTAGGTATTGACATTGATTCTAAGACATCTGTACGAATGAACTCTGGACTTACTATGAATATATCATCAACGCTAATAGGTATCGACTCTACTGGTGCGTTAGGTATTAAATCAGGCGCCCCTATGAACATATACGCTACTGGTGCGTTAGGATTAGGTGCTAGCGGACTACTTAATATGGACGGATCACTTGTTCATATTGGTGAAGATACTGCAACTGGTACTAAAAACTTACTTGTGGATCATGATGCGTTAGTAAAAGCACCTCAACTGTTACAGTCTGCAACAGCACTTTCTCCATTACAGTTTGGTATACAAGAGACAGCTACATGTGTTGCACCTGGTGAGATACCAGCTAGTAGACCACAGTTATTTGGCAACAGCTTTGTAGAGAAGCAGAACCCAGCTACAGTTAGCTTTGAGAGTCATGACGATGAACGCTTTCAAGACTTATGATAAATACTATAGAATATAAGGCTTTAGGAAATTAAATGTCAATAGGTTGCGATACAAGTACTCCACTATCATCAAGATTTGACGCACAGGTCCTACGGGCTGATAGTGCTATTTTTGATACACTCTTTGATGCGTCTAGTATGTTGACACAGACGAATCCTTTAGATAGAGTGGATAGGCAGACTGCGATAGACATGACGAATAGTCTTAACAGTGCATTGTCTAATATGGACATGACGAATTATCCTACACTATCTGCTAGAGTGAACCAGTTCCCTATTACATACGTAGAGGTTGCGGACTTCATATATGGCAATAACACTGATACAACAACTCTATATCCTATCATAAGAGATTATAATCCTCAGCTATTATTACCCGTACCCTTTGATGACTTTCTATCTGATCTAGACTTCTACTTCGATGTTAATTTAGGTAAGACTATCTCTGGAGGTTTATGCGGTCAATTCGGTAACATCTTCACAAAGATACTAGGCTTATTCACATTGATTGATACAGCAAAGGCTCTTATAGATGACATCAAGAACCTATCTGAGAAAGATCCTCTTAAGAAAATTAAGTCTCTTACTCTACAGGGTGTTATTAAGTCATTGAAAGAGAACATTGATAAGATCATAAAGAAGCTTGTCAAGACTATTAAAAAGAAAATTGAGGCAATGGTTGATTCAGTAACGGACACTATCACAGATATATGTGTTGGTGCTGAACGAATGTATAAGAAACTCAAGAAGATGGCAGATGATATCAAGAAGTTTTTCGAAGAAGCGAGTATAGAGAAGTTCGTAGAGAGAATAGAGAAGTTTATCGCAGAGACATCTGCCCAGTTTGAAAGACTTACTGTAGAGAACGTTGCACTACTAATGTTTCGCTTCTGTCAGTTCACTGAGCTATTACAATCATTACTCTATGGAGGAGTCAACAAACTTACCGCTATAGCACAAGCAATAGCAGTACAGAAGACAATTGCAAAGAACGCTTCGTTACAAGAGACTGCCAGTGCTGTTGATGCTGGTGCAGTAAGAGTATCTGTTGAGTCTAGGTGCAAAACTATTAACACTATTATAACAGATAACAATGAGGCTGTCAAGAAGAATATTGAAGAAATTGACGATAGTTCATCAGGTCTTTCAGTAGATGGCGTAGTGGGTGATGTAGTGGATCCCACATCTGGTCGTAAATCAGAGCTAAATGCCATACTCAGTGATACGTCTAAGACTCCTGTACTCACACCGAAAGAGGCTACTCCAGAAGAGTTAGCGTTAGTGCGTACTATCACTGAAGATGGTCTATCAGGTTACTTCACGTTTACATCATCTGTGAAAAATAACAATCAGTGGCAAGGTGTTGCTCCTATAGTATGGGTCAAGCTTATACGTATGGTCAATATGACTAACATTGAATACGTTGTTAACTCAGCGCATAGAAACAAAAAATTAAACAAGGAGAAGGGCGGCGCTAAGAAGTCTATACACATGAGTGGCTATGCCATAGACATAAGGGTATCTGTGAGTAAGCGATCAAAGACATTCGTTGCCGCACAGTATGCAGGCTTTACAGGCATAGGCGTCTATAGTACATTCATGCATCTCGATTGTGGTAGTAGAAGAATGTGGGTAGCAGGACATGGCAGTCAAATAAATTCTAATTATCCTGTAGAAGTTAGTAATCGAGCTTTATGGGTAGCGGCTATACCTAAGCATGTCGCTGACGCATACAGAAAGAACAATGCATACTCAGGAATAAGTGATGAAGAACTCTCTAAGATTAAAGCGAAAGAGAATGAGCTGTCTAATACAGTATCGCTTATCACTGATCTAAGAGCAGAAGGTTTATAAAGATGTTGACGCCAATGCATAAATATAGTAAAGAGGAATATCGATGGCTGGTTTAACACCAAGAACACAAGCGCAAGAATTTTATTCAGACTTCAGTAAGAACTTGGATCAGATTCCTGGGCGTAAAGACCTGTCTAGACTACTCAACGAGAACTCTATCAAAGAGTCTATAAAGAATATTGTCTTGACCAATAAGGGCGAACGATTGTTTCAGCCTAACTTTGGTTGCGATATAAACGCTTCTCTGTTTGAGAACATTGATAATAATACTGTACTGATACTGCGTGATAACATTAAGAGAGCGATTAGGACGTTTGAGCCTAGATGCGATCTAAAGAATGTTGAGATCATTGCAGACTTAGATACTAATAATTTACAAGCGACTGTTGTGTTCAGTGTCATAAATACAAGTAGCACTACATCACTTACACTCGATCTTGTCAGGGAAAGATAATGGCCAATATATCACCAGTAACAAATTTAGACTTCGCCGCTACTAAGGAAGCCTTAAAAACTTTTCTTAAGAACCAGGACAAGTTCAAAGACTACGACTACGAAGGGTCGAACATGAACGTGTTGCTTGACGTTCTATCATACAATACCTTCTATAACAACTACTATTATAACATGTCTATCAGTGAGATGTTTCTTGATAGTGCTACACAACGCAATAGTGTTATAAGCCATGCTAAAGAATTAAACTACATGCCACGCTCTAGGCGCTCCTCTAAGCTACGTGCTGACCTTAGCTTCACAGTTCCAACAACTTTTGGATCAAACTTTCTCACCATCCCAGCGGGCACATCGTTCACTGGTCGATGCGGTAATAAGACATTCGTGTTTCTTAATGATAAAGCTTATGTAGCTGAAAGAGATGTCACTACAAGCACATTGTATAAAGCTAAAGACGTTGATCTATATGAGGGTCGTATTATAAGCGAGACTCTTACTATGGCAGATACAACTATCTCTAATGCTTGGATCGATACATCTAGTATTGCTCTTACAGTAAACGGAGACGTATTCACATACAAGAGTGAAATATTTGGTGTTAACTCTATAGACAAGGTATTCTATTTACAGCCTGAGAATGATGGTCGTTATAGCGTACAGTTTGGACAAAATAAATTTGGCTTCCAGCCAACGCTCACAGATACTATTAAGTTGTCATACAGAATTTCTTCAGGCTCGGACGCAGATGGTGTAAACTCTATTACGCTTCCGAATGCTTTTGGCGGCGCATCTTCAAACACAGTCTCAGTGACAGCACAATCTTCGGGCGGCTTTTACGCTGAGAGTCTTGAGTCGATTAAAACTTTTGCACCCAAGGCTTTACAGGTACAAGAAAGGGCTGTAACGAAAAGAGACTACGAGACATTGTTACGTGCTAGATTCCCTAATATAGAAGCTATCTCTGTATATGGTGGTGATGAAGTAGATCCTCCACAATATGGTAAAGTAATTATCTCAGTAGATGTTACTGGTGGTGAGGGTGCGGCAGACTATGAGATTGCTAACTTCAAGAACTATCTTAGTGATAAGACTCCATTAACTATTGAGCCAGTCTTTGTATCAGCTAAATTCTTGTTTGTCAACACTGTTGTTAACGTTATTTACGATGCTAACCTTACTACTAAATCGGCTTCGCAACTTAGATCAGAAATACAGAACGCTATTCTTACGTATCAGGGATCTAATCTTGCTGACTTCAATAAGACATTACGACAGTCTAGACTAGCCGCTTACCTAGATGCAGTAGATAACTCAGTGATCAGTACAGACATTGTAGCTAAACCTGTTATCGAATACGTGCCAGTGCTTAACATTGCTAGTAGTCCATCGTTCTCTTTTGAAGATACTCTATTACAGCCATATGCATTTGACGTATCACAAGGCTTCTCTGCATTCAAACCTGCTATACAATCTACCAAGTTTACTGTAGATGGTACGCTAGTTACTATGCAAGACAATGGTCTAGGTGCTATGATGCTCGTTACTGCTGATACAGAAGTACCAAGAGTGTTTAAAGCATCAGTGGGATCTGTTAGTTATATCACAGGTGCTATCAAGTTGTCAAATTTAACAATAGATTCCTTTTCATTCGGTGCAATTAAGTTTACTGCTACTACAGTTAATAAGGATGTCAAGACTCCTAAAGATAGAATCATATCAATACGAGCAGAAGATATAACCGTAACCGTTACACCATTGGCGTCATAACATGAGTTTACAAGTACGAGATAACATTCACTCAGGAATCGAGTTTCAGTTCCCGTCTCTCTATAAAGAAGATGGGCACTTTATGGTCGAGTTCACGAAAGCTTATTACAAGTTTGTCGATCAACAGATGGACCGTGACATACCTAAGCTGAGAGATATCGATACTACTCTCGCATCTTTCTTAATATTTTTTAAAAAGAAATATCTAGCTGACTTACCACTAGACACGATAATCGATACACGCTTTATTATTAAGCATGTAACTGATCTATACAAAAGAAAGGGTACTAAAGAATCCCTTGAACTTCTCTTTCAATTATTCTATGATGAAGAGATCGAAGTCTTTTATCCTAGCACCAACATTCTAAGACCGTCTGACTCTGTATGGGGTGGTGATGCGTACTTAGAAATGAAGCCAGTGTTTGTTGTAGATGATTATCCTATTAGTAAGGGTGATAGAATTAAAGGTGACATATCATTAGCTAGTGCATTCGTTGATGAGATCATCTTCGTTAACTTCTCGGGCTCATTGACACCTGTTGCTTATCTATCAAACATCACAGGCAAGTTTATATCAGATGATGGCATCTTTATCACACGACTAGGTGTTACGTCTGTTGTAGGCAAGCTTATCGCTGGTTCTATAAGCGAGACATCTGTTACTTCAGCAGTCAGACTACCTGGTCAAAAAGTTGGTGACAAAGTAAACCTAGTATCAGACTTATCTGGTGTAAGTGCTACAGCAACAATATTAAGTGTAAGTGATGTAATTACAGGTCAGATAGATTTCAGAGTTGTAGATGGTGGTTTTGGATATGTCAACCCCTTATCTAATACTGCAAGTAATATTGTCGGTGTAAGTAATCAAGTTATCATTGTTAAACAATCAAGCACGACTGCTATTAGTAAAGGACAGATTGTTACGTTTGATCAAGCCGCTCTTACTGGTTCAGGTGTAGCTGATGGTGGCTCAAATGTATATGCTACAACACCAACTCCTATTCACGGATCAGGAAAAGTAATATCTTACGTACACCCCCTATTATATTTACAGACAAACACAGACGCAGAGAGAACAACTAAGCTAACAGCAACCGAGTCAAGTGGCACATACATTAACCAAAAAGTTATTGTAGTAGAGATGCTTAAGACATTGCTAGGCACTCCCACAACTAATGCTGACTGGGATTTAATATTAAAGTCGGTTAGTCCTAACGGATATGTATATGGAGACATTACTAATTCGGGCGGCTTCACGACAGCAGACGCAGTAGTCATGGGACATTATATTGGTGGAACGACTCCCGCACCAACTACTGCACAAGTCAATCACATTGAAACACATCTATTACCTGCTCTAGGAATATTCAAGCAGTTCAATCTAATGCCTGTTAGTCCAACTAATGCCGCTGCCGCTGTAATTCCTTTTCAGGAAGCTACATTCAAAATAAATGATATAGCAACCGCAGTCGCTGTTACCATTGGCGGCTTCAATGACAGTGCATCATATGAAGTGGCATCTATCGCTGACACTGAATACGTTACATTGATAACTGATCAGATTGGTGACTATGTGGATGTTGCATTATCTAGTGCTGATTATCTAATGAGTGGTGTAGGACAAGAGTCGATATCGACAACACTTAAAGATGCGTTCACGCCTCTGACTGTAGAGTTAGGAGCTATCAACGAGATAAAAGTACTTAGTTCTGGTAATGATTTCGAGAGTGACGTTTATAGTAATATAGAACATACAAACATTTCTAAGTTTGATAAGAGAGATGTTATTATTAATTTTGCCGATATGTCGTTTGCTTCTAGTTTAAGAAAAGGCGATAAGATTCAGCAGACACGAGAGATCGAAGACCTTGCTATTGCATCACAAGCAGGCAACGTAGATGCTACAACGCTCGGCATGTCTAATACCACAGGTGCATACCCAAGTACAACAACTATCACGAAGAGTTCGGGCTCTACTATCCCGTACACAGTGAAGGCTAAGTTTATTAAGAGAGATGGTAACGACTTCTACTTCAGACAATTAACATTCTATGACTTTGTTAAAAGTGTAGGCATTAATATATCGAATAACATATATGCAGTAGAGGGCATTAGGCTAGACCCAAACTCTTTACCTATGGGCAACAACGCAGAGATATCAGGCATAGCTAGTTATCAAACTGGACAGGTAGAAGCGGTTGCAACTGTTAACAGTGGATACAGATATGCAGATAATGAAACACTCTCTATTGTAAATTACGAACCTCTTAGCGACTCATACAAGAAGATAGTTGGCAATTTAACAATTAGAACTTTGGGCGCAGGAGCGACAGAAGGTAGGTGGAAAACGGCAACATCTTTCTTGAGTGAAAAGAGTAAGAAGCTCCACGATAACTTTTATTACCAAGAGTACTCATATGAAGTATCTTCTATAATTGATCCTAGTAAGTATGAGCCTCTAATACGTGACACAATTGGTGTAGCGGGCACAAAAGTCTTCAGTGCGCCTTTGATAAATAGTACTAACAATGTACAGTCTACGATAGATGTAGAATTCGAAGTGTATGATATATCAGAAGAGTCCACTATGACAGAAGATGGAGTCGATGTGATTACGACTCAATCAGGAGCAGATAATTTAGTCGCAGTGATCGTTACACTAGATGAAGCTACATCACTAAGTATAACAACGTCTATAGGAACTTAAAGAATGGCAACAATAACATTTGTATCTGACGGTGATCCTTACCCAGCTTTAGCTGGAGCACCACTGGCGAATATTGGTAACAGATTGTTTCCTGGTAATCCTAATACTATCGTTGATCAGACACATAACTACACATTCAATTATAGAGGTGGTGCTAACACAAGTAATCCACACACTACAACTCTAGGTGCTATGGGCATCACCTTGAATGGTGTTGTAATTTTTAATCCTATGTCTGGACCAGGTCCACTACCAGGTAGTACTGTAGTACCTCCTACTGGGTTTCAGTGGGACGCTGTTTACAATGAGAGTAGTTATGGAGCTGATGCTTGCGGTGGTCATCCAGAAGAGAACGGTGAGTACCATTATCATTCTGGCAAATTCTTAATCAATGGTTGGAAGGGTGTAGCGAAAGTAGAAGCATCTAATGCGTACTTCTCTGGTACATCGTTTGGTACTGATAAGTTTAGACACGCAAACGGACACTCTAAGATTGTTGGATTTGCATTCGATGGTTATCCTATCTACGGACCATTCGCAAACATATTTGCAACTGACTCATCGCAGGGCGTAAGACAGATGACTAGTTCATATAGAACTAAGCCAATAATAGCTGACGGTAGAGTGTATTCATACACTCAGTATCCTGCGGGAACGTTCATACAAGATTATGAATTCGTGAATAACTTAGGCACACTAGATGAATATAATGGAAGATTTTGTCACACTCCTGATTTTCCAACGGGCACATATGCATACTTCTTAACTTTCGACAATGGCAATTTAACGGCTCCAGCATACCCATATATACTAGGTCCACAAACAAAAGAACAAAGACCAGTAGGCGGCGTGTAATGATATTAACAGGAATAAACGGATAGAATAATGGCAAAAATCATCACAGAAAACTTTAGAGTCGAAACGTCTAACGAACTTTTTAATTCGTTCAAGAACACTAACGCTACTATAGAGAATAATTTCTATGCGTCCATTGGCACATATAATACAGTCAATTCTTTAGGCTTGACCACTGAAGATAAAGTTGGCATTCAGTCAATTGTTACCACACAGTTGAAAACTTTAGCCGCTGACTCGAACTACTATATTGTAGGATCAAGTGTGGATAAAGCTAATAACATTCTTAACACTCAGGCAGAGAAGAGAGACTTTCAGCGTAGAATAATCTTCGGTAACAAAGTGAATGACACAGATGTTCGCTACATGTTCTATAAGAATGTTTGGCAAAGCAATACAGTGTATGATGACTTTGATGATATGCAAGATATTACTCAAGTTAACTCCATTGTTACTGTAGCTGACGATGAACAAGGCTTTCTAGTATTTAAATGTCTGGAAAATAATAACGGTGGTCTATCTAGTGTTACTCCATCATTAACTGGAATTGATCCAAACTCGTATGAGTTTATCGCTACTGCTGATAACTACATATGGAAATACATGTTCAAAGTATCTTCTTCAGATGCAAACATATATAAAACTACAGATAGTTTGCCTCTACCTTCTACGTATGGAGACGTAGATGTTATAGCGGCTGCAAAAGAAACTATCTCTCAAATTATAATTGAAGAGACGCCTAGTAATCAGTGGGCGCAGTACTTATTCGGAGCGGCAACTGCTTCTACTAATGCTTCAGACGTAATCGTATTTGCTAGTACACAGTCAACATCAATGAAGTTCGTTCAAGTTGACATCACTCCTAAAACTACGTTTACACAGTATAGCACAGAAGATGCCTATAAAAATATGTATCTGAAGTCTGGCGATAAGTTGTACGACATACTTGGTACCAAATACTTAAGTACTAATAGAGTGGAACTTAGGATGGAGACAACAGACGCTATAGAAGATCAATCAACTTGTCAACTAGTGCCTAAACTTAGAGTTAGTTCAAGTACTCTAACGGGTGAGCGTTGCAAGGCTTACGGCATCATTAATCAGTTCGGCACACTAATTCGAATTGGATTTGAAACTAAAGGAAGCGAATATAAGTTTGCTACTGCCGAGTTAGTTTATCCGCCTAGTCTCACACAAGCAGTAACAACTAAGCTTCGATGTGTAGTATCACCAAGTGGCGGGCATGGATCTAATCCAATCGCCGAGTTGGCTTCAAGTAGGCTGGCTATCATCACAAACTTCTCTGGTGAATCATTACAGATACCTGACTCGAACACATATACGAAAGTTGGACTAATTAAGAATCCAAAGTTCACTGATGGAAACTTTGCGGCACAGTTTGATAATAGAACAAGCATCACGGTTTCTGATGATCAATCAGCAGTCGCATTACCTAACTACTTCGTACAACAATATATTAAAACAGTAAACGCAACTTCACTACAAGTCGGTGTGACTTATGTGATTACCGATCTGGGCACAACAACACAAGAACAATGGAACGGCATGGCTGGCACAAGCTTAGTGACTTACGCAATTGGCACAACTTTCGTTGCTCATTCGAGCTACACAGTCAACGCCGCACTTGGCACAGGCACTACTAGCACCAGTAGAGGAGCACCAGATCAGGACGTGGATCTAAATACAGGTGATGAAGTCATTACAGCTAAAATTCACCAGTCAGTGGTGTCAGGTGGCAACACAACAATACATCTAGTGGACTACTATGGAGCATTTGAAAATAAGTTTCATAAAGGACCTATATCCGTTAAAGCGGATCTAGTTACTCCAGTCTCTGCTGAACTTAGTATAAATAATGCTAGTACAGATGTAGTTTATGGGAAATACACACCGTATACTGG
>Ga0114915_1001521_pt1 | contig 10052 bp, 9 predicted proteins | sample MalvirAntarct_55_FD_87288 | JGI IMG/M metagenome (GOLD analysis project Ga0114915, IMG submission 87288) | Marine viral communities from the Global Malaspina Expedition - Malaspina viral metaG Antarct_55 | ecosystem: Environmental > Aquatic > Marine > Oceanic | place: South Georgia Island...
ATAGGGTGTAAATTTTGAGATTCAGGCAAAACCTGCCTATCCTCTACCCTATCCGCTTCCTAGCAATCACGCAGGCTCTGGAGTTACTTGTGAGGGTAGCAGTCTCTTTTTCAATCGGTTCCAGTGCATCTGATACACATCTTTCTCGAAGATCCGGGAATCCTTCCGCGCTCTTTCTACAAAATAAAGTCCAATCAGAAACAGAACAAAATTGGCCAGCCACGCACCTACCATCACATTCAGCAGTCCATCCTTGACGTATTTATCCCCCTGAATAGTCAGGACATACATGAGAATAAAGAAAATAATGGAAACTAACACCGGTACCCCAAATCCCCCCTTTTTGATAATCGCCCCCAGAGGTGCTCCGATAAGGAACATAACAAAACACGAAATGGCCTGGGTGTACTTATGCAGTTTTTCCAGTTCGTAGCGATTGCCTTCCTTACGCTTATTTTCCAGGTACTCGGCATTTGACTTCGCAAAACTCCGCATACTGGCCGCTGCACTTTTAGCATTGGTCAGTATGACGCCCTTGGTACTGTCGCTGAGAGATTGAGTTAGCAGCGAATCTACCCATTTCCCCGTAGAGAGCTTGGTCGTGTAAGGACTATCTACCTTAAACTTATAGGAATAGTATTGTTGGCTGTTCGGAATCAGATTTTCGCGGGTACGATTATAATCCTGCCGCAAAGAGTCAGTCGTGTGCGTCAGGTCTTCGATATTTTTCATGTACTCATGGTACTTAAACATATCTTCATCGGTTCGTTTCAAACCGAATGATTCCATACTCACGACCAGCTTATACTCATCAAACCCGTTGCGCATAAAATTGGTATTGGGCTGGCTATTAGGCGGTCCGTTGGAGATATAGGCCATGGAACGATCTCCGGCGGCATTCTGCACCTCCTGATAATTATTGCCATGAAACAGCTCTATCACCAGGTACCCATTGTTGTTGATGGTGTACATCCTGCCCGAGTCGGCCAGAATGACCTGCGTATTGCCCCGCTCAAAGGAGCGATTATCGTGCTTATAAATAATCATCCCGAGCATGGTATTCGAGTTCGGCACTTTCTTATCTACCTTGATACTGTATCCCGGCAAATCATTGTAGAAGATACCTTCCTTTATTTTCAAGGTGGCTTTGGTAGTCTTGATGTCGTAGAGCAGACTGTATCCTTTCAGGTTCGCCCAGGGAACGACGCGATCGTTGAAGAAAAAAGAGAAGATACTGACCAGAATAGCAATCACGAAAAGGGGTACCATAACCCGTACTACCGAAATACCGGCGCTTTTCAGGGCCGTCAATTCAAAAAACTCTCCCAGATTACCGAAGGCCATCAGAGAAGAGAGTAGCATCGCCAGGGGCAGGGCGATAGGGATGGTACTCATGGCAAAGTAAGAAAACAGGCGGGCGTATTCAGAGAGGCCCACATCTTTAGACACAAATTCGTCGATGTAGGAGATCATAATCCGCATTAGGAATATGAACACGACCACAGACAAGGTAATGAGGAAAGGTCCCCAAAAAGATTTTAAAACCAGCTTATCAAGCTTTTTCATTAACTCCCCACTATTTCTTTGAGACTATCCATTAAGCCATCCCACAACGAAGAAAGTTCAGCCTCGTCCATAGTTTGTGAATAATCAACGATTCGGAGGTAGGTAGCTTGTGTAAGATCACTTACTTCAAGTTTCATTTCTACAAAATTGGTATCTTCCGATGACTCACCGTCATCCTCAAACTCGTACCGGACTGCCTTATTGAGCCGATGGGATGTCTGGCGGGCAAAGTGGCTGCTACCATCCCACTGGAAGTCAAAGCGATGGTCGGGCATGATGGTGACCTTCTCCGCAAACCACTGTTCCAGGCCGGAGGCAGTGCTAATGTAAGGGAACAATACCTTTGGAGAAGACCTTAATTCGTATTCGGTAGTAAACTTGAACTTTTCCATTGGTCAATCTGAAATTAATTAGCGGTTAAACATACTAGATAAATGGGTGTCGAGCTACCCCCATTATCCCTTAGAAGTGTCCTGTAAATCAAAAATATCCGGGCGGCAACTCCTTACGCCCGATAGCCTGGACTTCATTCGGTAATTTAGACTTCTACCCCGCAATAAACAAAATTTGTTGCAGTATATTTTTTTTCAGCTTAGCTTTGCACCACAATTCGGCGGGGTAGCTCAGATGGTTAGAGCGTAGGATTCATAACCCTAAGGTCGGCAGTTCGATCCTGCTCCCCGCTACGCAAAGCAAGTCCTCGGACTTGCTTTTTTCGTTTCTACCCATTTAATGAATAATCGTAAAGACCAACTCACGTAGTAATTCGCCATCCTGAATGCTACCTGCTTCTACTCCTTTCATCTGAGCATCAGCCTGTCGCAGCGAATGGATGATGTGAGCTACCTTGGCTACCGGGTAGTTCCGGGCCGCCAGGGTGTAATCTTTCACAAAATACGGATTCACGCCTAATAAAGTAGCCAGTCCTTGATCGGAACGGTCGGGAGCAGCGTGTGTAAGCAGTACCTTACTAAAAAAGTTATACAAAATGATCAGAATGGGGGCCAGGGGATTATCCTTAGGGTTGGCTCCAAAATAAAAAGCAATGCGGTTGGCTTTTTCAACGTCCCGATTCAGCAGAGCTTTCTGAAATTCAAAGACATTGTAGTCTTTGCTAATGCCCACGTACCGTTCGATCAGATCGGCGTCTACTCCTTCTCCCGCTTTCAGGTTAATCAGGATTTTCTGAATTTCACTCACGATCCGCTTCAGATCGTTACCTATATTATTGACCAGCATCTGCACGGCTTTGGGGCTAATCTTGACCCCATGCGTATGGCAGTAGTTGGTCACCCACTCGGGCAGCTTATTATCATACAGCCGCTTGGAATGCACCAAAGCACCCCGCTTCGCAAATGCCTTGATATGCGTACGACGCTCATCGGCTTTATCATGGTAGCAGAGCACCAATACCGTACTACTTAGCGGATTCAACGCATACTCTTCCAGCCGGGCAAGTTGCTCTTTCTGATCCATGCCCGATAGCTTATGAGCATCTTTCACTAAAACCAGCTGACGATCAGCCATAAACGGGTACCTCTTGGCGTACCCTAGTGCTCCCGCGACATCGGTATCTTTTCCATAGATCACAAACTGGTTGAATCCTTTCTCAGCTTCGGCTACCACACGTTTTTCCAGTTCCTCCGCAATCAAGTCAATGTAATAAGGTTCGTCTCCGTACAGAAAGTACACCGGCTTGTATTCTTTTCCCCGGATTTCTTTCAGGACGGCTTCGGGTGTTTGGGCCATTTTTATTTGTTTACAGTCGAAATCAATTCAATGACGAAAAATTATTCTCACACATCCAGGGTAGGTAGCATAGCCCCCTGGATAAATTCTGTTGAAGCTACCTGTAGGCTCGGATAAAATTCCATAAAACAGTCTTCATACAGAGTCTCATTTCTTAGCAGCTCATTTTCTGCCCCTCGGATAGCGGCCATAAAATGAAAGCGGCGGGACAATCCATCAAACGAACGCTGAATACCCGGTATCGTTTTATAGTGGTTTAGCCAGTCATGCCGAATCATGGCTTCGGCCATAGGTAGCATGGCGGCTGGTATCACTATTTTGTTCCGGAGAATTGTCGCGTAGGCTCTACTGACAAACTGGCTTAGCTCTTCCGGATAGTATTCCGAAAAATGGTTTGCCAGAAAGTAATCAAAATAAATATCGAGCGCTACGCCCGCTACTTTAGGGTGGGTCTTAGCCAAGATTCGTTTGGCTTGTAGTACCGTCGGGTGGGTATCGGTAAAAGTGTCGATAAAACGATGTAGTTCTACTCCTACCCTATACTCGTCCGACCAGGATGACGTGCGAACCGGCGTAAGTTTGCCCTTAATAAAATCGCCGGTATAGTTGCCCATGACTATCCCTTCTCGGTTTCCAGAGAGTGCCAGGTGGGCCAGAAAATTCATATTTGAGAGGTTTGTGTAGCAAAAATACCGTAGTTTTGTTTCTAACGGGGCAGCAAAATAAGTCCTGTCAAAATCGTTTTCAGAACAATTTTATCCAAACTAGCAAATGATTATCGAGAAAAACAAAGTAGTAGGCCTTACCTATTCCTTAAGCATACCGGATACAGACGACGACATGACTATCGTGGAAGTCGTAAATGAAGACGATCCGCTGTACTTTATTTATGAGATGAGTGGGCTACCCGAAAAATTTGAGCAACAGCTAGCTGGTCTCTCCGAAGGCGATGAGTTTGATTTCAGCATTGACCCTGAGGAAGGCTACGGCGATTATGACGAAGAAGCCGTGGTAGAGCTACCCAAGTCCATGTTTGTTATTGAAGGTGTCGAGCAGGAAGACCTACTGACTGTAGGTAGCATTATTCCTATGACCAACGAAGAAGGCGAAAGCCTGCAGGGACAACTGCTTGAGGTAGGTGACGAAAACGTTCTCATGGACTTCAACCATCCTCTGGCGGGTAAAACCATGCACTTTGAAGGAAAAGTACTTTCTATCCGGGAAGCCACCGAAACGGAATTGGAGCACGGCCATGTGCATGGTGCTGGTGGAGAAATGGAGCACTGATGAACTGGTTGATTTGTTGATCTGTGTATTTGTTGATCAGGGAATTTACGAACAATTTGAATAGTACTGTCCCTACATTTTTACATTTCAACGATTACACAAATCAACAAATCGATACCTACAATACCAGCCCTCCGGCACCTACACCATACTGCTCTACCTCTACGCCAAAAGTTTTAAGAAACTCTGCCCCCTCTTCTACACCAATCCCTTTGTAGGCTGCATACGAGTCCAGAAAAATCACCTTGTTGATTTTCATTGTATAGATTACCCGCGCACAGGCAATACAGGGAGCCAGCGTAACATACAGGGTAGCTCCCTCGATGTTCGAGCCATTTTTAACAGCATACAAAATGGCATTCTGCTCGGCGTGCAAAGCCAGTGAGCAGCTACCCTTCGAATCGCGTGGACAACCCGTCTCGGGAAATTCGTCGTCGCAATTGTGGGTACCTGCGGGCGGCCCATTATAGCCGATCGAGATAATGCGGGTATCTTTTACCAGCACCGCACCTACCTGCGCTTTGATGCAATGGGATCGTTTGGACAAATTTTTTGCCAATTCCATATAGATGTCATCAAAATTCGGCTTGGGATTCGTTATGGACATACTTGGTTGTACTTAAATGAGATTATGCAAAGTAGACAAAGGTTCGTCATCATTCCAAAAAACCTTTTGAAAGGTACCTGGCTTAGTTTTCTGGTAATTTTTGGCCTTTGGGCCTCAGCTACCTCTACCAGCCTGGGACAAGGTACCCCCTCGGAGATTACTTTTAAAAAGGAAAAAATAGCGCTTTCCAACGCAAAATCTTTTTACCTCCTGGATGTTGCGGACAAACGAAAACTGAAAGCCAATCTGTTAGGTACCGTAGTAATGTACGGGAAGGCCGTACCGCTTCAACTTAGCCAACCTCTCGAACGAGAACTTTTCGATCATTGGTCTGCTTCATTACGTTCCCATACGGATGAAAGTCTACCGCTGGAAATTCAACTGGATGACGTGTCGGTGAGTGAACGTAGGGTTGCGCCTAACAAGATTTCTGGTGAAATGAAGGTGAAAATCACCTTTCAATGGACCCGGGCGGCAAAAACCGTTTTCCTGACCGGCTACTCCACTGCCAGTACCTATACGCGCCCCGAAACTGCCTATGACCACGAAGCGGCCCTCCGGCGCCTGCTCGACGGAGCAATCCGAAACTTTGATCAATGGATGGGCCTCAACGAAGGAAAAAATCCGCTGCTAGCCCGGGGCGTCACATTAGTGTTTGAAAATGTTGGCACCGGAGAAGAATCCGATACGGTTTTTTATCATCCTAGCCGCAAACTGACCTGGGATGATTTCCAGGGCGACACGAACCGACCCGGCAGCCGATATGCGGCGGCTGTATTTTCGAGTTTGTCGTACGAAGGGAATTCCAAAATGGTAGGAAGGTACCTACAGGCTACCATTGGATTGAAGGTATTTATGGTTAAGAGTATGTCGTGGGGGCGTTCTGAGGCCCAAAATTCTTATACCCTAGCCCATGAGCAGACCCATTTTGATATTACACGCCTAATGGCCGAGCGATTCAAGGAACGCTTGAAATCCATGGATCTGACCATCGAAGATTACGATAGTCAGATCCAGTATGAGTTTTTGGAAATTTTCCGTGCAATGAATCAGGAACAGGAAAAGTACGATGCCGAATCGCATCATGGGCTTAACACCACTGTTCAGAACGATTGGAATCGGAAGATACAGGCCGAAATTGCACGAATCTACCAGGGAAGCTAAGACAGGGTACCTACCTTCCCTTTATGCTCCTATACCCAGATTCCACAGAAGATACCTCTCATTGGGATTATCTTCTTCAGACATCAACCTTCTGCTTGCTAATCAGCCATTCGGGTTTGGTGGTTTTTACTTGAGCTTTCAGCTCGTTGAGTAACGAGTACAATCCAAAGTAGGTCCGGTTGATATACAAGCCGTGCTGCGACCCCCGCGCTACCTTGGAATTTTTGAGCTCCTCGACCTTGGCCAGTTCATCGGCAAAAGCATAGACGGAATCGAAATAGGTTTCGTCCCCAAAGTCGAACTCGTCCACGGCAAAAGGGCGACCGAGCAGGCCGATCATCGTCTTGAACAGATCGGAGAACATGTTCTTGTCCGCTTCGGTATCTTCGGCTACCAGAAATTCAAGATTGTAAAATATCACCTGCGTCTTCTGCTCATCTTCAACCGTATCGGGATTGATGAGGGCAAAGTAATTGTCATAAAAAAAATCTGGGATCACCTTCACGCAGCCAAAGTCGATGACGCCCAGGGTACCGTCGGCCCGCAGCAAGAAATTGCCGGGATGCGGGTCGGCATGTACCTGCCGTAGCTGATGTACCTGAAAATCGTAGAAATCCCATAGGGCCTGCCCGATCCGGTTACGGACTTCCTGGGTAGGATTCGTAAGCAGGAAATCTTTCAAATGTTGCCCTTCCAGCCAATCCATCGTCAGGATACGGCTCCCGGAGTACTCGGGGTAGTAAGCCGGAAATACCAGATCAGGAATAGGGGCACAGGCTTCCGAAATCTCTACTGACCGTTTCAATTCTAGTTCATAGTCGGTTTCTTCCAACAGTTTGGATTCCACTTCGCCCATGTACCGTTCGATATCCGTTTCGTTCAAGCCAAAAAGGCGAACTGCCATGGGTTTCACCATTTTCAGATCCGAACTAATACTGTTCGCTACGCCAGGGTACTGAATCTTTACAGCTAGCTTTTTACCGTTCTTGGTCGCCAGATGTACCTGCCCGATGGAAGCCGCGTTCATAGCCTGCATATCAAAAGTATCGAATAGCTCGCCGGGCGTCTTACCGAACTGATTCCGAAAGGTTTTCACCACCAGCGGCCCCGACAGAGGTGGCGCGGAGTACTGAGACATCTGAAATCGGTCTACATAGGCCCGGGGCAGTACGTTACGGTCCATGCTCAGCATCTGGGCTACTTTCAAAGCTGAGCCTTTCAGCTGGCTGAGGGAATCATAAATATCGGTAGCATTATCCGTGTGGAGTTGCTCTTTTGTCAAGGTAGGGTCCACCATTTTCTTGACATTATATTTCAGGTAATTTCCCCCAATCTTTACACCCGTTTTCATAAATTGCGTGGCACGGGCTACCTTGGAAGTAGGTATGGACTGCTGCTCTTTCATGGCTTACGATTTTGATACATAAATTTGGCCAGGTCCAACACCGAATCCACAACCGACTTGCCCATCAGGTCAAAGGATGTATTTACCGATTTTTCGATAGCCGTATCGGTATTTTCAAATCCACGACTTAAATCATTGACCCAGAAATCAAGTACATACAAGCACTGTATCCACAAGCCATCTACGTAGCGGTCGGACACGACGGGACGGGTCACCACCTCGCGGCTTTCGCGGCCTTCCATCATCAGTTCTGTGGCAAAATTATAGAAGCCGTTCTTGAAAGACTGTAAAGGGCCCGCGTAGCGAGCAACGGGTTGACGTAGGCGCTTGTAGCTGTATACCACGTAGCTGCGGTCTTTTTTCAAGATTTCGATCCAGGTATAGTAGAATGCCAGCAGCTTTTCGCGTACGGAATACTGACCGTATACCTCTTCGGCTTCAATGGATTTGAGCGTCTGCCGTAGGTAATCGAGCCAGGTATCTGATTCAATGGCTTCAAAGCTATTGTAGTATTCGTAGAATTCAGCTTCGGGCATTTTTAGCTTTTTGGCAAAAACATAAACCGAAGGCGGTGGGGTACCTTTTTCCAGTACGTAATCCTTGTACGCTTTTTGGATTTTTTCTATCTGTTCCATATACCTATAACAACCGTCCGTTTGCCAAAAAGTTTCTAGGGCAACGAATATCTTAGACCGAAAATTAAGGTACCCTTACTGCCCCCGATTCAGATGGGTCTGTCACCTGGTTACCCGATTGTTGCAGGAGTTTCAGCCACTGTGCTTTGGTTTTGAAACCTAGTTCGGGACTCAGAATGAAGTGCGAATAAGGCATATACGCGAAGGTACCCATCCGAGGAAATTGCTTTTGTCGGAGTACGCCCCAGTTTTTTTCATTTGAAGGTACCCTAGCATCAAAATAAATAGAATGGCGTGGAAGACTTACGCGCAAGGGCTGCGTAATAGATTTGTCGGGTAGCGCATAGTAGCTAACATGGGTGATACCGTGTGTTATGAAGTAATTTTTCAGACGAAAATTGTAGGCCAGCGTATCTATCTGAAACTTGGCATCACTGATCACATAGCCCCACTGGCCCTTTGTGAAGGTCATCACGGTATGTCGAGGCACATCGTGAAAATATCCCCGCGATGTAGTAAAGTCATTCAGAGAACGAGCAGAAGCATACGTAAAAAATAGTAAGCAGCTAAAAAACAAGGGTTTCATATAAGCAGAATCCCTGCTTTTGACAAGCTTATAAACTACCAGCATGGTAATCAATAGTATCGCAATCTCAAGAAAATCAAAATCAAGGTTTTCGAGCAAATAATGGGGTAGCCGCTTAGGCAGCTCAACGACTCGATTCATACCTTGAGCTACCCCATCCGTCCAGTAAGCGAGCAAGTTGGTCATTGGTGTAAAGGGAAGCCACTGAATGGATAACATAGCCAACGTGCTATAAATCAAAACAGGAGTCAAGCCGATCACAAACGGATTGACCAGCCAGAAATAAGTAGGGAATTGGTGGAAATAGTAAATACTGAGAGGAAACGTAAAGACCTGAGCAGCCAGACTGACCCCAGTGATCTGAATAAGCCACTGGACAGCCAGTACCTTCGAATCGGCCAATGGATTGACAAGGGGATAAAAAAGTAAAATTCCTAGAACGGCAGCGTATGAAAGTTGAAACCCGACCGCAAAAAGGGCCAATGGATCGAACAAAAGAATGATAAACGCAGAAATGGCCAGGGTATTGATTCCGTCGTGCCTGCGATGGAACGCTTGGGAGAGTGCAAACACGACACACATCAGCGAAGCCCGCACTACCGAAGGCGATAAGCCCGTGATGAGGGCATAGAAAGTAAGGAAAAGAACAATCACCCCCAGGTACCCGAATCGGCCCCACGGGTCCTTCCGCCATCGGCTGAGAAGCCGCGACAACAGCAAAAACAGAATTCCCACATGCAGACCTGACACGGCCAGCACGTGCACGGCCCCAGCCTGAATATAGGCATTGAGCAGATCAGCCCCCAAATCATCGCGCCTGGCGAGAACCATTGCTTTCACTAGCCCATAAGACGATTGGGTCTTCAAGGTAGCCCGCAGCACGGCATCGGCCCAGGCTGAAAATCGTTGGGGCCAGGTACCTACACCCTTAGGTGGATCTGCCGGCAATAGGGTCCATGAGCCTTCAGGTAGGTACATCGTCCAGGCCACGCCTCGCCTTTCCAGGTATTTTTGATAATCAAACTCATCAGGATTTCGGGGCGGTGTAGGCCG
>Ga0114915_1001525_pt1 | contig 10034 bp, 11 predicted proteins | sample MalvirAntarct_55_FD_87288 | JGI IMG/M metagenome (GOLD analysis project Ga0114915, IMG submission 87288) | Marine viral communities from the Global Malaspina Expedition - Malaspina viral metaG Antarct_55 | ecosystem: Environmental > Aquatic > Marine > Oceanic | place: South Georgia Island...
GTAGAGATACATGCCCGACCCGCCGTCGTCGCCGGCCCGCCAGTCGACCTGCTGCTCCGGCATCGTCTCGAGCCATGCCCATGCCCGCCGCGCCGCATCCAGGTAGACGGCGCCGGCCGGTCCCCAGATCCGCGCCGCCATCGCCATCACGGCCGCGAACTTGGCCGTCTCGGGCGACGAGACCCCGTAGACGTAGCGGGTCTGCCGGTCGGATTCGGGCAGGACGTCACCCGGCCACTGCGCGCCGGACAGCTTGCGATAGACCGCACCGTCCGCCCGCTGCATCCGCAGCAGCCAGTCGAGCCCCCAGGCCATCTCGTCCAGCAGGTCGACAGCCCCGTTGCCGCTCTCCGGGATCGACAGCTGCCCGTCGCCGAACAGGGCCGGCTGCATCTCGTAGAGCGACAGCAGCCGGCCGATCGTCGTCGTCGCGGTCGCCATGTACTTCCCGAAGTCGCCCGCGTCGTGCCAGCCGCCGCGCGCATCGATCCGCGTGCCGGCGGGATTGAAGCGGTCGCCGTGCAGGATGACGCCGTCGTCCTGGTGGCAGGCGGCGTGCGCGACACCCGTCGCCGGGTCGCGCACCGCCGTCCCGCAGCGCTGCAGCCAATAGGTCCGCAGCATGGCCACGAAGGCGAGGTCGAACGCCAGGTCGTCGATGACGAACCCATGCGACTGGACGCCGTCCGCTTGCAGCCAATATCGACCTGGGCGACGGACCGCACTGAAATCCACCGTCGCCACCTGAAGCCCGGTGTCGGGGTCGCGGCGCGACCGCCCGACCGGGACGGAAGCGACGGTCCTGCCGCTCGCCTCCTCGACGATCGACACGTCACCGGCTGCGGCCGGGCCCGCAAGGAAAGCCTGTTTCGGATGCCTCGGCAGATAGCCGGCCTGATTGACGGCGAGCATCGGCTGCACCGCGGCAGCGGCACCCCCGACGCTGCCCAACCCCGGCAGCAGGGTCGCCCCGGCCGCGAGCAGGCCGGCGGTGCGTCCGAAACCGCGGCGCGTCATCACGCCGCTCGCCCCGGCACCGGCGCAGCGCAACATAGAGCGCCCATCACGGCGGATGTCTCGTTCCATTCCGTCGCAGTTCCGATCATGGCGGAGAGCATGCAGACCAGTGCTGAACAAGTCGTGGACGGCAGGCCGGTTGGCAAGACCGGCGCACCTCCGGCCCGCATCGCCGCGATGGCGACCGCTTCGCCGCGCCACATGATCCGCCAGGAGGACGTGGCGGCGATGGCGGCCGGGATGTTCGGCGGCCGCCTGCCGGAGTTCGACCGCTACCGGCCTGCCTATGTGAACGCCGGCATCGACACGCGCTACAGCTGCGTGCCGCTCGACTGGCACGACACGCCGCACGGCTGGGCGGATCGGTCGGCGCTGTTCGTCGACAGCGCGGTCGCCCTGCTCGAGGAGGCGGCCCGGCGCTGTCTCGCCGAGGCCTACGTGCTGCCCGAGGAGGTCGACGCCGTCGTCACCGTCTGCACCACGGGTATCGCCACGCCCAGCCTGGACGCCCGCCTGCTCGACCGGCTGGGGCTGCGCCGCGACGTGGTGCGCCTGCCGATCTTCGGCCTCGGCTGCGCCGGCGGCGTGCTCGGCCTCGCCCGCGCCGCCGACCTCGCCCGCGCCCTGCCCGGCGGCAAGGTGCTGTTCCTCGCGGTGGAGCTCTGCACGCTGACCTTCCGGCCGGATGACGCCTCGAAGAGCAACGTCATCGCGACCGCGCTCTTCGGCGACGGTGCGGCCGCGGTCCTGCTCGATGCCGGCGGCGACGGCCCGGCGATCGCCGCCAGCGGCGAGCACACCTGGCCGCAGTCCCTGGACGTCATGGGCTGGGACGTCACCGACGACGGGCTCGGCGTCATCTTCTCGCGCGACATTCCGACGCTGGTCGAGCGCGACCTGCGCCCCGTCGCCGACGCCTTCCTCGCACGCAGCGGCCTGTGCAGCGCCGACCTCGACGGCCTCGTCTGCCACCCCGGCGGCACCAAGGTGGTGGCCGCCCTGGAGCGCGCCTTCGACCTCGCCCCCGGCACCCTGGCGGAGGAGCGCGCCGTCCTGCGCGACCACGGCAACATGTCGTCCGTCACCATCCTCCATGTCCTGGCGCGCAAGCTGCGCCGCGGGCTGCGGGGACGCCACCTCGCGACCGCGCTCGGGCCCGGTTTCACCGCCGGCTTCCTGCTGCTGGACTGCTGACCTTGGCCTGGCTCGTTCTCGGCTTCGTCGTTCTCCAGCGCCTGTCGGAGCTGGTGATCGCCCGCCGCAACGCGACCCGCCTCCTTGAACAGGGAGGCCGCGAGGTCGCCGCCGGCCATTACCCGCTGTTCTTCGTCGTGCATGGCGGCTGGCTGGCCGCGATGGCCGCCTGGGTCGCGGCGGGCGCCGGGGTGAGCGGCCCGTTCCTCGCGCTCTACGTCCTCATCCTCGCGTTTCGCGCCTGGGTGATGCTGGCGCTCGGCCGCCGCTGGACGACCCGCATCCTGGTCGTGCCGGGCGAAGCGCCGGTCCGCCGCGGCCCCTACCGCTTCCTGCGCCACCCGAACTACGCGGTCGTCGCCGCCGAGATCGCCGTCGTCCCGCTGATCTTCGGCGCCTGGCCCATCGCCCTGGTCTTCACCCTCCTCAACCTGCCGCTGACCCTCTGGCGCATCCGCGCCGAGGAAGCGGCGTGGAGCCGGGCGGGCGCGTCGCCCTAGCGTCCCTGGAACACCGGCGTCCGCTTCTCCGCCCAGGAGGCGAGGCCTTCCTTGATGTCGTCGGACTCCGCACAGGCCTTGCGGCTCTCGTTGATCGTCGCCGAATCGGCCGTACCCGCCGCGATGGCGTTCAGCGCCCGCTTCATCCCCTGCACCGCCAGGGGCGCATTCGCCGCGAGGATGCCGGCGAGCGCCTCCACCCGCGCCGCCAGCTCTTCCGGCGCCACCAGTTCGTCGACGAAGCCGATCTTCAGCAGTTCGTCCGCCTCGACCGGCTGCGCCGTCAGGAACAGCCGCTTGGCGGTCGACAGGCCCAGCCGCGTCGCATAGCGCCGCAGGCCGCTCTCGTAATAGTGCAGCCCCAGGCGCGCCGCCGGCATGAACATGCGCATGCCGGTCGTGCCGATGCGGAAGTCGCAGGCCAGCGCCATGTCCGTCGACCCGCCGTAGACGCCGCCGTTCAGCGCCGCGATGGTCGGCACGCGCAGCGCCTCCAGCTGGTCGACGACGCGCGAGAACAGGCTGTCGCCGTCGTCCGTCTCGGTCTTCTGCCGATCCGACAGTGCACCCAGGTGATAGCCGGAACTGAAGGTCTTGCCCGTCCCGGTAAAGACCAGCACGCGCACCGCGGGGTCGTCCTCGACCGTCGCCAGGAAATCGTGGATCGCCAGCAGGTCCGCCGGCTCGATGCGGTTGTGCTGGCGCGGCCGGTTCAGCCGGATCGTCGCCCGCCCGCCGTCGATCGCGCAGATCGGTCCCGTACCTTCCGCAGCCGCTTCCATCTCGTCCTCCGTTGCTTCGGGCGGAGCCTAGCGGTTCGGTCGCGGTCTGTCATGGCACGGCGGACGACCGGCGCAACCCGGCTCGGACGCACATGGCCGCTACGCGGGCGCCTTCATTGCCCTAGCCGCGCCGTCGCGGACGCTCCATCATGTCCGAGATCATGCCGCCGTGCCCGAAATCATGACCGGGACCGATCTCGGTTTCGAAATGCCGCAGGAGCTCGCCGCCCGGGGCTTCGCCGTCCGTCCGCGCCGAGCGGACGATACCGACTTCCTGCGCGAACTCTACATCTCGTTCCGTTGGGCGGAACTGGAGGCGGCAGGCTGGCCCGAGGCGACGCGGCACGCCTTCCTCGCCGACCAGTTCCGCCTGCAGGACCACCACTACGCCAACCACTACAGCGCCGCTGCCGCCTTCCTGATCATCACCCGGGACGGGGCTCCGGCCGGTCGGCTCTACATCGACCGGGGCGCGGCGCGCGAGATCCGGCTGGTGGACATCATCCTAGTGCCGGCGCTCACCGGCCAGGGCATCGGCTCGGCGATCGTCCGCGCCCTGCTCGACGAAGCCGCCCGCACCGGCCGCTTTGTCGGCCTGCATGTCGAGAGCGACAACCCGGCACGCCGGCTGTACCGGCGGCTCGGCTTCGTCGATTGCCGGCTGGAAGGCCCTTACCACTACATGACCTGGGGCGACGTCGGCGGCGCCCCCGATCCCGCCGCCACGGCGCCGCTCAGCTGAACACGATCTGATAGCGGACCGTACCGTCGGGGTTCCTCCCGACCGGCACCATGAACAGGCGCATCTGCCCCAGGGCCTCGTGGGACAGCAGGACCTCCTGGCCGTCGATGGCGATATCCTTGCGGCTGCCGTCCAGAAACAGGCTGAACCGTTCGCGCTCGAACCCAGCCACAGCGGGCTTCCGGCTGACCTTACGCAGGGTCAGCCGTTCGACGGGAGCCCCTTCTTCACCCGAAGGCACGTCGAACGGGCTACCGATCGCGGCCTCGAACTGCTCGGCAGTGGCATCCGCGGGAGATGTCATGAACTCCTTCATATGCGCGTCCGGGTTGCATCGGGGATAGCCGATCGGATAGCATTTTTTAGGGTTAAGACAATCGGCCCAGCCATAACAGAGGCCCGAATTCTCACGCGCTGAGGTTTGAAAGTTCAGGTCAACGGGCACCGTAAAGCAGTAGGAGGAAAATCATGGAAGAACGCTGTTCAGACATCCAAAACGTTGACGGCTCCGCCTCCCATGAGGTCGAGGGCAAGATCTGGCAGACGCCTGTCCTTACGATCGTGGAGGTCGAGGACGTGACCCTAGGGGCCCCTTCCTACACCGCCGACGGTCTCGACGGTTCGTAAGGGCTCGGGGGCGAACACCACCTGTCCCGGCGTTTTCGGTCGTGTAGCTTCCGGCCCGTTGACTGGCCGACGGCGTCGTCTGACCCCACGGAGTATGACGCACGATGGACCCCTTCATTGGAGAGATACGCATTTTTCCCTTCGGCTTCGCGCCGAACGGATGGATGGCGTGTGAAGGCCAGGAACTCTCGGTTAACCAGAACCAGGCGCTCGCGGCCCTGCTCGGGAACACCTATGGCGGAAACTGGCCGACCACGTTCAAGCTGCCCGATCTCCGCGGTCGCGCCCCAATGGGACAGGGCCAGCACAACAGCAACATCTACGCCCTGGGCGACGCTGTCGGCAGCCAGACGGTGCCCCTGACGGCGGACCAGCTGCCGCAACATACCCATACGATGCTCGCCCTCAGTACCGAAGGGTCGTCGACGGTGCCGACGACGACCACGGGAATCGCCGCGATGCTCGCCGACAGCGGCGGCAGCAAGGTGCAGCCGGACGGGCCGGAGATCTATGCAGCATCACCCCCGACCGCGACCTTGACCCCGCTCCGCCCGGAAGCGGTGGCGGCGACCGGTGGCGGTCAGGCTCATCCGAACGAGCAGCCCGGCCTCGCCGTCTACTACTGCATCGCGACCAACGGGCTCTTTCCGCCGCGGGACTGAACCCGACCGTCGTCTCCGCGGCCGGACGGGGCTACGACGGCGGGACGGCTTGGGCCCGCCGGAAAATCCTTCATCGACGGGGTGATCTACATGGACGGGTATCTGGGCGAGATCAGGATGTTCGCGGGCAACTTTGCGCCCGAGAACTGGGCGCTCTGCAACGGTGCCCTCCTGGCCATTCAGGACAATCAGGCACTATTTTCGATCCTCGGCACCAAGTACGGCGGTGACGGAGTTACGAATTTCGCCCTGCCGGATCTGCGGGGCAGGCTGGCGGTGCATGCCGGACAGGGGGCGGGGATGCCGACGGCACACCCGATAGGGCAGCAGTTCGGCACCGAAACCGTGACGCTGACCGAACCGATGCTCCCCGGGCACAGCCACGGCTGGGAGACATACCCGCAGCCGTCCACGACGGAAGCACCCGCCGGGCAGATGCTGGCAACGAACGTTCCGAGCAGCGCGGCGCCCACCTTCGCGGGCATCTACAGGACCACGGCCCCCACCTCGGCCAACGTCGGACCGATGGCACCTCAGGCCATCGGGTCCACCGGTCTCGGCGGGGCGCATGCCAACGTCATGCCCGGGCTGGTGATCAGCTTCATCATCGCCCTCCAGGGCAACTATCCGACCCGTCCGTGAGGAGAGGCGACCATGGCAGACCCGTTCTACGGTGAAATCCGCGCCTTCGCCTTTCCCTTCGCGCCGGTAAACTGGGCCTACTGCAACGGTCAGGAATTGACCGTACAGCAAAATGAGGCCCTGTTCGCCGTCATCGGCACGATGTACGGCGGTAGCATCGCTCGGTACCGGTTCAACCTGCCCAACCTGCAGGGACAAGTCGCGGTCGGATCCGGCACCGGACCGGGCCTCACGCCCCGTACCGTCGCACAGCAGATCGGCACCGAAACCGCGACGCTGTCGATTTCCCAGATCCCGCCCCACACGCACACGGCACAGGCGCTCAAAGAGACGGTCCTGACCGATGCGACATTGACGCCGTCGAGCGACGCCATGCTGGGTCGGGCGCTGGGCGCCACCGCCTACCAGCCGTACCCGGCCCCGCCGCCGTCGCCCTCGCCGGTGGTGATGATGGACGTGCGCAGCCTCACCCAGACCGGCGGCAATCAGCCCCACGAGAACCGACAGCCTGCGCTCACGCTGAACTTCTGCATCTGTGTCTATGGCGAGGTCTTCCCGGTCCGGCCCTGACGGCCGCGTATGGGCCCCGACGGACTCCGGCAGGAGTAAATGCGGTCCCCGTCCCCCCTGGCACGGCGATTGCTGAACCGAGGTCACGCATTCCGCACCCGCGAGGCCTCATCCCATGGACGTCGGCGTCTTCATTCCGATCGGCAGCAACGGCTGGCTGATCTCCACCACCTCGCCGCAGTACCGGCCGTCCTTCGATCTCAACCGCACGGTCGTGGAGAAGGCCGAGGCGTTCGGCTTCGACTTCGCCCTGTCGATGATCAAGCTGCGCGGCTTCGGCGGCCCGTCGCAGTTCTGGGACTACAATCTGGAATCCTTCACGCTGATGGCCGGCCTCGCCGCGGTCACCAAGCGGATCAAGCTGTTCGCCTCGGTCGCCGTGCTGACCATGCCGCCGCCCTTCGCCGCGCGCATGGTCTCCACCATCGATTCCATCTCGCACGGCCGCTTCGGCCTCAACATCGTCTCCGGTTGGCAGAAGGCGGAATACGACCAGATGGGCATCTGGCCGGGCCAGGAATTCTACGAGCACCGCTACGAATACTGCGCCGAATACGTGAAGATCATGCGCGAGCTCTGGGAGACCGGCCGGTCCGACTTCAAGGGCCGCTTCTTCCAGATGGACGACTGCCGCATGCTGCCGCAGCCCTCCGCCCCGATCGAGATCATCTGCGCCGCACAGAGCGACAAGGGCACGAAGTTCGCCGCCGAGTACGGCGACTATAATTTCTGCACCAGTTCCGGCGTGAACCAGCCGACGAAGTTCGCGCCGAGCGTCACGCGGCTCGTCGCCGAGACCGAGCGCACCGGGCGCGACGTCGGCGCCCTCGTCCTCATGATGGTCGTCGCCGACGAAACCGACGAAGCGGCGATGGCCAAGTGGGAGCACTACCGCGCCGGTGCCGACCACGAGGCACTCGCCTGGCGCGACGCCCAGGCCGGCGCCGACCCCAGCACCGACCCGTACGCCACGCCGAACCGCCACAAGCTGCAGGGGCCGGGATCGCCCACCAATCAGGCGGTGCTGGTCGGTTCCTACGCCAAGGTGGCCGCGATGCTAGATGAAGTCGCCGCCGTGCCCGGCGTGCGCGGCGTCATGCTGACCTTCGACGACTTCGTCATCGGCATGGAACAGTTCGGCCGCCGCATCCAGCCCCTGATGAAGTGCCGCCAGGGCCGCGACATCCTCGCCGCGGCCTGACCGGCGGCCCGCCGGCCAACGCCACCGGCGACCGGACGTGCTTCGGAGCTACCGCCCGACAGCGCGCCGACCGATCCGGCCGGCGCCTGTGGTAGGGGGCAACCATGCGGCCAGCAACGTGTGAAGCGGGCACGCCTCGAGCCCGTCCAGGCCGGGCAGGCTGGCGATGATCCAATTGCCGCCGCTGTTGCCCTCCAGCACGACCGGACCGGCATCGGTCAGGATGACGTCCCAATGGACCAGCGGCAGCGGCGGCAGGGCCGCCATCGCCCGCAGCGCCATGGCAGAGGCCGCCTCGAAGTCCGGCACGGGGCGGCCGGCGAGCGGTGCGCGATTCCACTTCAGGCTCGCCAGCCTGTCTTTCGGCGCGCCGAGGCACAGGCCGCGCCCGAGCCGCCCGCCGTCCGGATCGACCGGCACATGGACGGCGCCGTCGAGGAAATGGCGCGGATCCCGCCCGGGAACGGCGATGGTCAACAGGGCCGCGTGCAGGAACGGCGGTTGCCCGGGCCGGCGGGCCGTGGTCAGGCGCAGGACGGGCGCGCGACCGTCCGCGACCAGATCCGCCATGTCCGACCGCGCCTGCTGCCGCTCCTGCAGAAGCAGGTCGTCGGTGCGCGACAGCCGTTCCAGGCGGCGATACAGCATCGACGGATCGACCGGCCGGCCATCGACACGCCAGAACCCATCGGCGCATGTGAGGGCGAAGGCTCCACGGCCACCCCGCCCCCTGCGCGGCTTCACGAACAGGTCGCCCCCGGCGGCGGATGCCGCGGCCAAGTCGACCGGCTCACCCCGGCGGTACACGCCGTGCAGCGCCGGAAAGACGACACCGGCCGGTGCCAGCCGTTCGGCGGCCGCCAGCTTGTCGGCCAGCAGCGCGCGTCCCGCCGGATCGCCCAGTCGCCCGAGCAGGAGGCTGGCCGAGCGCGACGGCAGCGGGTGACGCCCGCCATGCAGGGTCCGCCAGACGTAAACGTCGAGCGGATCGCCGCCGGACAGCAGGCAGTCCCGGAACAGCCGCCCTTTCGCGGCACGATCGAGACCGAGGCGTGCGGCGAAGGCCCGGATCCGCACCAGGGCCGCCAGCGGCCAGACCGTCCGCACTGCCGGCCGGACCAGCCAGCGCAGGGGCTTGGGGATCGTCCGCCGCCACTCCGAGGCGGCCCACTGCCGCAATTCCGCAAACACCGGGTCCGGCCCGTCCGACCACCCGAGACCGTCCCAGGGAAGCCGCTGCCAGAGCCGCGTCAGCATCCGCTCGTCCGGCGCGAAACCCACCGCCCCGCGCGGAGACCGCACTGCCGTCAACCCTGCGTCCCTTCCCCTGGCGGTACGGCGGAAAGCCGCCATGCCGCTCTCAGGAACAGCACCGCCATCAGGGGCGACCAGACCGGCATCCCCCCGGCGAGCGTGCTGGGACTGGCGCGTACGAAGAGATGCGCCCGCTCCGGCCCGGGCAGCTTTTCCAACCCCGCCTGGATCGCGCCGAGGTCGAAGATTTCCGTCACGACGGGCGAGGGCGTGGCACGCAACGCCTCGATCTTCCTCAGAAGTTCGGCCTTGCAGTCGGCATACCGCGTGAACCGGTCGTCGAAGAGGCCGACCTTGTGCCGCGCCAGCCTGACAGAGTCCGGGAGGATGCCGTGCATGGCGGCTCGAAAGGGCTGCCGGCTCTGCCCGTCGGCCAGGAACATCTGCACGGGCAGCGACAGGATGAAATCCACGACGCGTCGATCCAGCAGGGGGAAGCTGACGGCCACCCCATGCCGGGCCGCCATGATGGAATAATAGGTGCAGCGCGACGGGATATGGTGGTCGGCGAATGCCAGGGTGCGTTCGGCCGGCGTGTTCGTCTGCAGCACGGTCCGCAGGCGCCGCGCGAGCACCCGGTCCACAATGTCGGCGCTGAGGTAGGCGGCGACGCCGTTCCGCCTGTCGGCCATTCCGGGACTGGGGCGAAGAGCCTGCCGCAGGGGCCAGGGCAGCAACGGGCCGATCAATCGGCTGCGGATCGCGCGGGCCAGAGATATCCCGTCGGTGCGCGCCCGCGCCCTGAGTTCGCGCGTCAGGGCGATCAGGCGCCCGTTCCGCAAC
>Ga0114915_1001527_pt1 | contig 10024 bp, 10 predicted proteins | sample MalvirAntarct_55_FD_87288 | JGI IMG/M metagenome (GOLD analysis project Ga0114915, IMG submission 87288) | Marine viral communities from the Global Malaspina Expedition - Malaspina viral metaG Antarct_55 | ecosystem: Environmental > Aquatic > Marine > Oceanic | place: South Georgia Island...
GATGATGCACAGCGTGCTTAGTGCCGACACCCTGGGGCAAGCGCTAAGCCAGGGTGCGCATTTTTATCGCGTACTCACCGATAGCATTTCGCTGCGTCTTAGCGAGCGCGATGGTGTCGCTGAGTTCGAGTTGCGCCTGCGCGAGCCTGAGCGCGATCCAGGCCATGTGCTCACCGAGACGATTTTGCTGTGCTGGTATCGTCTCGCCTGCTGGCTAATTAACCGCCGCATTTTGCTCACCGATACCCACTTTAGTTATCCGCCGCCGCCGCATGAGGCCGAGTACCATCAGCTCTATCCCTGCCCGCATCATTTCAACCAAGACCGTACCGCGCTGCATTTCGACGCTCGTGTCTTGGCGCTGCCAGTCACACGCAGTCGAGATGAGCTGAAAGTCTTAATCCGTGAGTTGCCGCTGGGGTTTTTCATCAAGCCGGTGTTTCAAGGCAGCCTCAGCCACCGCGTGCGCAGCCGATTGGTACAGGGCGGCATGGCTGATCTACCCAGCTTAGATGTCGTCGCTGGCGAGCTATTTATGACTGGCCGGACATTGCGCCGACAGCTTTTGGTCGAAGGCACGCGCTATCAGGAAATTAAGGATGAGCTGCGCCGCGAGCATGCCATGGCGCTGCTGCGCGAGCCACAGACCAGTATCAACGCGGTGGCGCGAGATATTGGCTTTCGCGAAGCAGCGGTGTTTATTAAGGCGTTTAAGCATTGGACAGGGATGACGCCCGGCGATTATCGGGCGCATTGGCAAGCTCAGCGACAGCTCGCACGGGCGACGAGCTAGCGCATTTAGATCACTCGGCTTAATTGCGGCTGAGCGCACCGCGCTAGCCTCTCAACTAGGCCCGCGACTATTTTGTGCTCTCAACAAACTCGGCAATAGCCTCAATCGCGGCATTCGCCTCTGGCAGCATATCGGCCAGCATTTGGAAGTCATGCCACATGCCATCCCAAACCGTCAGCTGCAATGCCCAGCCGCAGGCATCTGCACGCACCTTTAAGCGCTCCGAGTCGCTCAGCAAGATCTCATTCGTGCCAACCTGCACCAATGTCTTCGGCAGACCTGCCAGATCAGCAAATAATGGTGATACGCCGGGGTCATCGGCAGCTGTTTTGCCTAAATAGAGCGGCGTTTTGGCATATATCCATGCCTGACTAAGCATCGGATCTAGATCATTTTTAGACTGTAGCGACTCGCCTTGCAGCGTGAGATCGACCCAAGGCGAAATCAATGCCATCCGCGCTGGTAACGGCTCGCCACGATCACGCAGACGCAGAGCCAGCGCTAGTGCCATGCCACCGCCAGCAGAATCGCCCATTAGCGAGATATGCTCGGGCGAAACACCTTTCTTCAACAGCGCAAGATAGCTTTGATGCACATCATCGAGCCCGCCAGGATAAGGAGCCTCTGGCGCCAAACGATACGTCGGCACATAGGTTGTAGCCTTAAGCGCCAAACACAGACGACTAGTTAAAGGCCGGTGCGTACGCGGCGAACAGGCGACATAGCCGCCACCGTGGACAAAAAACAGCACTTGCTCGCTGGCACCTGCTGCCGGCGTAATCAATTCACAGTCACGGCCTGCCAATCGAGTGCTGCTAATTTTTGCAGCACGAGGTATCAAGCCATAGCGCAACAGGCCTTCCGTGAGGCTGCGCATGGTAGGCACAGGTATTTTGCTCGCCCATAAAGGACGCATCGTGGCGCGAAGGACCGCCGGCAATGCTTTTTTAGCGATGACACTCTGCATGTGCTTTGCGCCGCTCAACTTTAATGAAATAATCTCTCTGCTCATGCGTAATTTCTCTGTTTTACTCGTCGTGAATCGTAGAAAACGCCAAATATAGGCGATCTGGAACAAAATTTCGCCGTTTACGTTGAAGCGTGCGACTTGTTCTGGTATAAATCGCGCCCTCGCTGTCGGCCGCCGTTTGGCGGCGAGCTGAATGAATTGCGGAGACCGAAATGTCTAAAGTTTGCCAAGTTACAGGCAAGCGTCCGATTGTTGGCAACAACGTATCGCACGCGAACAACAAAACGAAGCGTCGCTTCGAACCAAATTTGCACTACAAACGTTTTTGGCTAGATAGCGAAAAACGCTTCGTGCGTCTGCGCGTGTCCACTAAAGGCATGCGTACCATCGACAAACTGGGTGTTGACGTGATCGTTGCTGATCTGCGCGCTCAGGGCGTTACTGTTTAAGCCGCTGGTAAAGGAGTCACATCATGCGCGATAAGATTCGTCTTGTGTCCACTGCTGGCACTGGCTATTTCTACACAACCACAAAGAACAAACGCACTATGCCGGAAAAAATGGAGATCAAAAAATTTGATCCCAAAATCCGTCAACACGTGATGTTCAAAGAAGCTAAAATCAAGTAATTGCCGTTTTTTAGCAATTAGTTGCAGCTTCTCGCAAAAAAGCCCGACATTGTTCGGGCTTTTTTGTGCTTACTGATTATCTGCCTAAGATGGCAGCATTAATCTACTCAAAACCAATTCGCTGCACCCAACTGCCGCGATCTTGGTAGGGCATGGTCACACACGATGTGCCTGGCACCGTCGATGCGCCTGGGCCAATCACACCAGACAGTGAACAAAGCTGGCTGCGTGGGTGCACCCGACGGCATTGCGCCAATAACCCCGGCGTGAGCTCGCCGCCATTGGCACACGTCTGACTCAAGCGACTGGCCGTCAAGTTTAAGCTTTCAACCATCAATTGCTCCAAGCTACGCCCTGCCGCCCACGGCCATCGCGTGGCAATGCTCGAGCGACCAGGCGCCAAAATACGCAGCGCCACGTTATCCATCACACTTTGATCAAAAACATGGCTGCCTACACCAGCAAAGCGATCATAGGCGCTCCCCTCGCCCAGAGGAGCCTCACGCAGGCGCGCAAATAGGCTATCGCGCAGAGACCTGATCCACTCATCAAATACTGTCGCACCAGGAGTGTCACGCGCCATCGGATCCTTAATATCTAAACCCTTAGCGTAATGGCGACGATCCCAGCTCAACATGGCTTCAAGTAATAAACGACTTGGCGCGCTGAGCTGACTCGCCTGGGCATCATAAAAGCGCTGCAGGATAGGCACAAACTCACGTGCCCTCGGATCAGTCGTACCAACCGCTTCATCAAGCGCAATCAAATCACTAAAAGCCCAATCATGCCGACTGGCCAGCAGGTCGGCGATAATTGTCACCCGCTGCCCAGCACCACCTGGACGACTCGTACTGCCCAAGCCTTCGCCATCAAGCCAGCCCAATGCCGGCTTATTATTCCAGTTCGCCAGATAGCCTTGAGCCGGATCACGTATTTGAGGAGTTGCGCTAAATGATAAGGTGCCATCGAAGTCAAACTCACCGGTACCTTTGATGGGCAGGCGCATATCAGTGCTGGGATGGCGCTTGGCATGAAGCCCAGGATGATAAAACGCAATATGGCCATCCCGAGTGGCTACGACAGTGTTCTCATTCCAAGTGACGAGCGCCATGGCAGCATCAAACTCTGCAAATGTTTTCGCTCGACTCCACGCTTGAATCCCCTCAATAGTCTCAATCTCGCGCAACCACATGGCATAACTCACACTACGCCCGAGGCCTGCATCATCGTCTCGTGCCACCAATGGCCCGTGCAGCGTTCGACACAGCTGCGCAGATGTACTCAGTAGCGCCGGCAATAACGGCACACCCTGCGTCGCTGCTCGATACTTAATCGACTCTTGCCGACAACTCATATTTTTCCATAAACCATCGTGGAAATACTGATTTGCGAGACACTCGCCTTGTCCACGCTGTGCCGTGGAGCAGAGCGTCTCAATGAAGCTGTCTATTGTTTTTGAATACCCCGTTGTTAAGCCCCACGCCGCATGATTGCTATAGCCAATGCCCACAGCTGGCAAAATTGGTACCGAAGCACCACGCGCAGATACTCCTGGTATATTTATCTCAAACTCTACTAACAAGAGTGGATAGGCATAGCCCAGCTGAGGCCCAGCAACCAATAAAGTACCACCACTCTTTGTTCTACTTGAGCCTATGGCATAGGCATGCGAACCGCCATGCAGATAGGCACGCAGCTCATTCATGGCCACCTGCACTCGCTGAGTCAACTCGCGGCTTGCATATTTTTGCTCAGCAGTAGGTGACACTAATGCTGACTTTGCTAGCACCCATGTAGATGGTCGCTCAGCCCATGCCAGCATTTTTTGCCCAGCCTTCGGCACCAGCACTTCACGCGGCACCGCGCTCGCAAGAGCGGATGAGGCCGATGTTGCCATAGCGATGACCGGCAACCCACATGGCACTGGCGCCGGAGCTGCGCCCGTGCCCAAACCATTAGCTAAAGTAACCGGCAAAGTCATCGCCCATGTCGCCTGTTGCTCAAAAACAGCCTCTCTAGCGGACTTCGGCGTGGTGTGATTACTAAAACGTGGCCCGCTAGACGGTACGCTTACCGCTGCCTGCTGATCATCCAACCAAGTAAAATCGAGGAATGCATCTTTGCCCGCCCGTTCAGAGCCTAGGCTTGTCGATAACGACTTTAGCAGCTCCACGTTGGCCATCTCATTACCGCCCTCTGCAGCCACAAAGCGCGTGATATAAACCCCCGACGCCAACACATCACTTACTGTAATCGGCTCAGGCAAACTAGTGAGCAGGCCATACTCAGCTGGTAATAAAGTGGGATTGTTGCGCACCGCCGCAATGCGCGCATTAACACCATCGACATAGCCCAAAACCGAGGCTTTAGCTTCGCTTGTAGCGGCATCAAACATGGTTTGATATTCAGCCTCGGTATAGGTCAGTAGGCGCTGCTGTATATCTGCTGGAACTGCACTGCAGCCAGTCAACTCAGCAAGCGTGCCTTTGGCTGTACGACGCACCGCATCGAGTAAAAACAAACGATCTTCGGCAATGGCATAGCCCACGCCATACCAACCATCCTGCGTGTTATCGGCATAGACAATGGGCACGCCAAAGTCATCACGATAAATACTTATGCCTGATTTTGGCGAGGAAGGGCTGCCAGGACGTGTCCCTAGCACCGCCGGCTTTGCACGAAACGACCAGTACAACTCGCGCTGATCGTCGATATGCGAGCCATAACTGGCAGGACTACCACTCAGCAAGCCTTGCGCCTGTCCAAGCAAGCTGACGTTGCCACTTTGGCCAGGAGGCAAGACTGTCTCAGCACGTAATACACGCGCGCCACCAGCATTGCCATTATTAGCGCTTGAACTAGTGCTGCTGCTATCGCTATCGCCGCAAGCTATCAAGCTGCAAGCAGCGACTACCGTTAAAGCTTGGCGCATCTTTAACGAAAACGAGTGTCCGATTTTCATGCAGCGCCCCTTAGGAGTCTTCTTGTTATTACTGCACTGTAATACCTGATTCACAGCCATCCAAGCACAGTTGCTAGAATATTCACGGACACATCATCTTGTTTAGTCTATGAATCGACTTTGTTCCCCTATACTCAAGTGGTGTTTTTATCATTGAGCCCTATGAACAGCACCTCAACTCTCGCTTGGCGCTGGCGCCACCATGCCCTACAAGCTATCGACCGCATTGATGCTATTCGCCTTGATGACTTGCTCGGCATCGACCGCCAAAAGGCTGCCCTACGCGAAAACACCGCTCAGTTTGTTGCTGGCCTTCCCGCCAACCACGCTCTAATGACCGGTGCTCGTGGCACAGGCAAATCCAGCCTCGTCAAAGCATTACTCAATGAGTTTGCCGACGAGGGCCTGCGCTTAATTGAAGTGCCGCCACACGACCTCATCGACTTACCAGAAATCGTTGCACCATTACGCGGCAAGCCCGAGCGCTTTATTTTATATGTTGATGATTTCTCTGTAGCTAACGCCGATCCAGCGCTTATTGCACTGAAAACCGCACTCGATGGCGGCATTGAAGCACCCGCCGATAATGTGCTCATCTATGCAACCAGTAATCGCCGCTTTCTCATGCCCACTGTGCATGCCGATAACAAAGAGTTTCAATGGATAGACGACGAAGTGCATCCCGGCGAATCCACCGAAGAGAAAATTTCGCTGTCGGAGCGTTTCGGCCTCTGGCTATCATTCTTAGCCTTCTCGCAGGCCGATTACGAGCGCTTGGTGCAGCATCATTTACAGCAGCTCGGGTACACCGAATGGAGTAAAAATATCCGTGGCGAGGCCCTACGTTGGGCTCAAACTCGAGCCTCACGCAGTGGCCGCGTGGCACAGCAATTTGCCCGTCATTGGGTAGGATCACAGCAACTCAACGTCCAAAAATAATAGCTAGAGGGAGACTACGGATGGCCACAGCCACCGAATCGAAAATCAATGCCGACAGTAGCGAACGTGATTTACTTGCTGCCTTGCGCGGGGGTCAACAATCGGCCTGGGGTGAGGCCATGCGTCGCTTTGGCGGTGCAATGGTTGCAGCCGCACGCAGCATTGCGCCGCGTCATGCCGAAGATGCTGTGCAAGAGAGCTGGATTTCGGCCTATTCCGCCATCGCCAACTTTGAAGGCCGTTCAGGCCTGAAAACATGGCTCGTACGCATTGCCATGAACAAGTCTTACAACATCATTCGCAGCCAAAAGCGTGAAGTGTCGTTAGAGGGCCTCGAGGGTGAGCACGACCCACTGGCTAATGCTTTTGTGCCTGGCGGACCTTTCGGTACGCAATGGGGCGTGCAATTTCAGCGCTGGACCGATGACACCCCACAAGCATTGCTTGAAGCGCATGTGCTGCAGGACTGCCTAGAACACCACATGGCCGACTTGCCCGATGGTCAACGCATGGCACTAACACTGAAGGATATTGAAGGGCTTTCCCCGAAAGAAATTTGTAACACCTTGGCCATTTCGCAGTCTAACTTTCGTGTCTTGCTGCACAGGGCGCGAATCCGCGTATTTACTATGGTGTCGCATTACGAGGAGACAGGCGAATGCTAAATTGTCGTGATGTCGGCACTAATGCCACCGAGTTTTTATCCGGTGCACTGCCAATCAAAACCAACTTGCTGGTGACATGGCATGTGGTGCGCTGCGCTAACTGCAGACGCGCTGTCATCCAAATCATCACCATGCTGATAGCCCTGCGCAAGCGTGAAGCTAAGCCTGTTAGCGAAGAGCAAGTGCAGGCTTGGCTGCAAGCACTCGAAGAGCATAACCACACGCACCCTCACTGATAACCGTTGTGTTAGCTGAGCCCATGGCCTCGCTGCTGGCTCAGCGTTATTCGCAAACAAAATGAAAAATGTTTCTTTTTGTATGTAACGTTGTTGCTAGCGTCGTTGTCTAAGCTGTGACGATGGCGCAAACACGATGCCAAGCGTCCTAACTTTTGAGGTAATACCGATGAAAAAGCTACAGACTCTGACTCCAATCGCCGCCATGTTGGCTCTATCCATGACTGGCGTTGTACACGCTGGCGACACCGCCGCTGCTAAAGCTGGCGAAGCCAAGTGTGGCGCGGCTAAAACCGAAGCTACTCAAGCTAGCTGTGGCGCAAAGAAAGCTGAAGAAGCCAAATGCGGAGCCGCTAAAACAGAAGCCGCCTCGAAAGCTGCTGAAGCTAAATGCGGCGCAGAAAAAGCGGCACACGAAGGCAAGTGCGGCGAAGCTAAATGCGGCGCTAAAAAGTAAGTTATTGATAGTCGGATGAACGTCTCTCACTCTGAGCCACGTTTTCCGGTGAATGGCACCGGTCTCGGTTTGCGACGCAGCTTTATGGCTGAGTTTCTCACCGAGTCGGAAGTCATCACGAACGTTACACGCCCCGATTTTTTTGAGATAGCACCGGAAAATTGGATTGGTCTTGGCGGCCGCTATGCCCGCGACTTACGCCAACTCACCGAACGCTATCCCTTTCTTTGCCATGGCTTGTCGCTATCTATTGGCGGCCCTGCACCACTCGATATTGATTTACTCAAGCGCATACGCGACTTTCTCGATACACACCAGATTCGCGCCTACTCCGAGCATTTGAGCTATACCGGCGATCAAGGCCATCTCTACGATTTGCTGCCCATCCCGATGACGCGTGAAGCCGTGGACTATGTAGCCGCTCGCGTGCGCCAAGCGCAGGACATTCTAGGTCGTCGCTTAATTCTGGAAAATGTCTCGACCTATGCCGCGCCCGGCTCAGAAATGGCCGAGCACGAATTTGTCAGCGAAGTCTTAAAAGCCGCCGACTGCGGCTTGCTGTTGGATGTGAATAATATTTTCGTGAACAGCATCAACCATGGCTTCAATGCTCGCGAATACCTGCTCGCCTTACCGGCTGAGCGCATCAGCTATGTGCATATCGCTGGGCATTATCGCGAGGCTGAAGATTTACGCATCGACACTCACGGCGACTCGGTTTGCGATGATGTTTGGGCTCTACTTGATCAGGCCTATGCGCATTTCGGCGTGCTGCCAACATTGCTTGAGCGCGACTTTAATATTCCGCCAATGGCCGACTTGCTTGGCGAAATGCAGCTGATTCGCCGCGCGCAAATACAGGCCATTAGCCGTGCCGCTTAAAGCATCTGTCTCAACTGAGGCTGAGGCCATGAGTGCGCAGCAAACCAAACATGCCAACGAACAGCAAACCAAGCCTCAATCTGCCCACCTACCCGAGTTTCAGCGCCTGCAATACGCCTTCACCGCGCATTTGCGCGACCCCGAAGCAGCCGCCGCACCAGTAGGCATTAAGTCCGAGCGCTTAGCGACTTATCGCGAGCTGCTGTTTAACAACGTCATTAATTTTGTCGATATCACATTCCCTATTGCCAAAGCACAATTGGGCGAGGCTTTATGGTCGCGACTTACTAATCGCTTTTTCGCCGACTTTAACTGCACTTCGCCATTTTTTTACGATATTTCGCTACATTTCAGAGAGTTCATTGAAAGCTTAGATTGGCCAGACCTCCTCGCCTTGCCTTGGCTAGAGTCGCTCATGCATTACGAATGGATGGAGCTGGTTGCCGACATCGATGATCGCCCAATGGCTTTAGGCGTCGATACCAACGCCTTGGATGAGGCGCTCTCGGCCGATCATGACCCGCAACTTCAGCTCGCCGGTCCAGCATGGGCGCTAGCCTACCAATGGCGCGTGCATGAATGGCGCGAAGACAGCGACCTAAGCGTCGTAAAGCAAGAGTCTGTCTGCTTAATGGCCTTGCGCGCTGATGACGCCGCACTCTCGCTGCAAATACATGAGATCACGCCATTTGCCGCCTTTTTGCTCGAAGCGCTAACTCAGGCCGAAGCACCGCTGGCACTCTCTGAGCTCATTGCACGCGTTTGCAGCGCTATGCCTCAAGCACATCCACAAGAAGTCGCGACCATGGTGCGCACGGTCTTACGCGATCTCATTGCACATGGGTTACGCTTGCGCCATTAATCTGCCACGCCAACAAGCCATGCCTGAATTACCCGAAGTAGAAACCACCCGCCAAGGCCTCGCGCCGCATTGCATCGGCCGCCGCGTTAGCGAAGTTGCTGTGCATAACGCACGCCTGCGCTGGCCTGTGCCCGAATCATTAGCCGACACTCTCACTGGCCGCCTCATTCAGCGCATCGACAGACGTGGGAAGTATTTGCTGCTGTATTGCGAGCACGAGGCCAACGGTCATGTTGGCGTGCTGATGGTGCATTTGGGCATGTCCGGCAGCCTGCGCTTAGTTGAGCCTGGCACCGATCGTAAAACCCACGATCATTTGGTGTTTAGTCTGAGCGATCGCGAAGACGATCTAGATGCCGAGCCGCAATGGGAATTGCGCTACCACGACCCGCGGCGCTTTGGTTGCTGCCTATGGCTGGAGCTACCCGTCGAGCAACACCCACTTTTGGTATCGCTGGGGCCCGAGCCATTAAGTGAAGCCTTCGATGACCAACACCTATTTCGCCTCAGCCGCGGAAAATCTGCACCGATCAAAAGCTTTCTGATGGACAGTCACGTGGTGGTCGGTGTCGGCAATATTTACGCCAATGAAGCGCTGTTTCGCGTCGGCATCCACCCGCTACGCGAAGC
>Ga0114915_1001531_pt1 | contig 10014 bp, 6 predicted proteins | sample MalvirAntarct_55_FD_87288 | JGI IMG/M metagenome (GOLD analysis project Ga0114915, IMG submission 87288) | Marine viral communities from the Global Malaspina Expedition - Malaspina viral metaG Antarct_55 | ecosystem: Environmental > Aquatic > Marine > Oceanic | place: South Georgia Island...
AGGCATGGTGTATTGACAGCACACAACTTACAGATGATAAACTAAAGGAAGCCAGAGGCAGAAACATAATGAAAGGTGAGCAGTTCTACCACGTACCTTATGTGGAGGCGCAGTTAATTAACGTAAAAGAATTAGAGGTAGCGTAATGAAGGCAATGACACGTAAGTCTAGGGGGTTGGGCAAGTATGATGCCCCCCTCAAGGTTCAATTTCAACAAGGCTACTATGCCTTCAAGAGAGGTGGGCAGATCAATCCCTTTCATATAGACACTATGCAGTTTCGTGAGTGGGAACGTGGGTATAATAAAGCCTACGATGAGCATTTAATAAAGGTTATAAAGGATGAACAGCTTAGAGAAGGATGTAATGAAATTCATGGAGGGCAAGTACAGCATGTCTGATTTCAATGCGTACCAACGATCAGCAGCAACGACTGCAATCTATACAGATAAGGTAGTCTACCCTGCACTGGGCCTTGTAGGTGAGGCAGGTGAGGTAGCCAACAAAGTCAAGAAGGTCTTGCGTGATAAGGATGGGGTGTTCACAGAGGAAGATCGTGATGCTATTGCCAAAGAGATTGGTGATGTGCTGTGGTACTGCGCTGCACTGGCAACTGATCTTGAATTAACACTAGGTTATATTGCTAGTCAGAATGAATTGAAGCTATCTAAACGTAAAGTCAATGGTACTATTGGTGGTAGTGGCGACGATAGGTAAAAGAAAAGGGGGCTTAATTGCCCCCTCACTTTAGGTCTTCTAAAAGTCCCTTTAGTTCTATTAAATCTTCAACATTATAATAGTTAGGTTTTCTACCGTATATTTTTAGAAACTCACTATACGCTGTAGTTCTTTGGCTAGTTGTAAGTTTTCTATATGCAATACTAGCTTCCTGATACTCACTAAAGTTAGCTTCATCCCACCTTTCTTCTCTAATTATTTTTCTTTGTAGTTTTATTTCTTGGTCTACTACTTTTCTTACATTTTTTATAGTGTGTTCTTGCAAAGTAAAGACACTTTTATAAACATCATTCTGGTTAGCGTAATTATTCTTCGATTCTTTTTCAACCCGCCTTCCTTCTGCTACTACTTCTGGTATAGCCTGTATAAACAAAGCATCCTCAACTCTTTTTAATCCTTTGTGTTTGCTCCTACTTCCTAACCTCCAATTATAATTATATCTTTTTAGAAATGCCCCATCAGGAGGGGTCGGAGATGTCACATTTATACCAAACAATCTAGCTATAGGTAACTTTAATGTAGTTCCTTCTGTACCTTTAAATATATCCTGACGTAAAGGTGCTTTTGCTATATCCTCTTGACTCACGCCAAATCTAGCCTGTCTCATTGGTCCTGTAAAGTTAGTAACAAAAGAATCTAAAGGACTAAATGTTTCTACCTCGTCTGCTCTAAGGTCTCTTACTTTAAGATCATCGCTACCAGTTATGCCACCAAAGGCAGTCTTAAAGTTAGCCCACTGTCTGTCTTGTGTAAGCCAACGAGAAAAATAAGCACTAAGAAACTTGCCACCCGTAGCTGCTATCTTTTCGGATGTAGTTATATCAGCATCTTCAAATGAAGAAACTAAATCCTCTATAAGAGAGAATGGTTTACTTGCAGATCGCATAGCTCCTGATAAAAACAAATCTTTAAACTCAGTAGGGTCAAATAGTTCTTGAAAAGTACCCTCTTCCATTCTATGTAGGGCATTACCTATATAACGAATCTGTGCTATAGGATATATAAAGGTAGTGTCTACTGTCCCTTTATTTTCTCCTGACCCAAACGTTTCTTGTGTTACTTCATCTCCTGCATCACCCAATTTACTGTATTGATAAGAGCCAAAGACTGCAGCAAGTCCTACTACGTTACGTGATATACGTTCTCTATCTTTAAATGATAGAGGACCAGCCATGTCTTTATTGGTAGTACCTAATGTAATTAAGTGAGACAACTTTTTCATAAAGGGTATGCTACCCCCACCCATACTCTGACCCATCCACTCTAAAGATTTAAATAGGAACCTTGAGAAAGGCTCAACTATAGTACCACGTAAGGGGCCAATACCTACACTACTAATAAAGTTATTTATTTCTCTAAACATAGCTACGTCAGGATCACTAGCAAAAGCTACATCCAATGATCTTTTATTAGCTTGTGCAGTCATGTCTAAGAAACTACGCTTACCTGTAGGCCGTATGATAGTGCCATCAGCAGTTTGATTTACATCTTTAAGCATGTCAGGCAAAAGACCTTTTTGCATGGCATCCATTAAATCCATATCCCACTCTAGCTTAACCTGTCTTTCTAATTCATAAAGAAAGTAAGATTTCCTAGTCATCATTTCTAGAAAAATATTAGGCGTATTCAAAGTCTGTACAGTATCTTCTAACACACCCATTGAAAGATCTAGACCATGCTTTACACGTAATGGAACATTATCAGAAATGTTAGTTGTAACCTCATTTTTCTTATTAACAGCTTCAATTTTTTGCAGTTCTGTAAGAGGTTCACCTCTACCTCTAATAGCTTGTATGTCATTAATTCTATCTGTATGTATTTTTAATTGTGTACCCAATTCAGGTTGACTTAATATTAAATCCGTAAAGTCTTTTGCAATATCAGGTCTGCTATATAGTAATTCAAAGATACGAAAGCTACCACTCCACCCTGAGTTATCTGTAAAGGGTACAAATGATTTAGCCATACGTCCAATAGCACGTAGTCCTGTGCGGTCAACGCCTCTAAGATTACCTTCTCCTACTATACCTGTACCCTTTTCTCCTTGTACCATAGCATTATCAACCATACTATACAATGCTTCCATTGGGGTACGCACCCCCAAAGAATAAAAGTTACGTGATCCTGTACTTAACGCAGATACCATAGAGCCTTTAGCTGTACCTTCAAGACGTTTAGAGAATTTTGAATACCAACCTTCACGGTTTAGTACGTCCTGTTGTTTCTTGAACGAAGTCTCAGATGCAGGTTTAATTTTTCCCAGCACCCTAAACTTTTGTAGTACTCTACCCGCATCACTAGCTGATCCTATTGCAGATAAAGAATATTGCTCTAGTGACATACCGTATTTAGCTAAGTTATCTAATAGCTCTTCATTAAATTCCATTGACTCAAGATTTTCTTCTCTTCTTAAAGTAACATCAAAGAGATTGTCAATAGCTTTTTTCTTAGGGTTCCAAAATAAAACACCGTTAGCATCTTTTTTACCTTCAAACTTTTTCTTGTAATCACTAGCCAATGCTATGATAGCATTTAAACTTTCTTCATTTAATTTAGGACCAAATAAATCTTCGCCTTCAAATCCCAATTCATCGTAGATTGTTTTAGTACTATCTGTTTCACCAGTTAAAGGATTAATGTCCTGTATAAATTCTGCAACTGTTCTTTTTGGCAGAGGCTCTGGTGCATCTACAATCTCTATCTCTGCACCCCCATCTTCTAACTTTGCAACACTAGCTTCTAGGTTACTGCCCTCTTTAGGTGCTTGCCCTAGTATAATTTTAGTCTGCGCTGACTCAGGCGTATCTGGTGCATCTACCTTAGAAGGTCTAGGGTCAGGCACTGCTTGTTTAATAATACTCTCAGGAGAGAAGTCTCCACCTACTGTTTCTGCACCATTAAAATACTTTACCTCTACCTTAACAGAAGGTACATTAAACTCTAGTGCTAGTGTAGCCCTGTTGTTACCTTCCATAATAAAGGCTTCACCTTCATGGTTCACGCCAATCATAATTTTACTACCCTGTTGGTCAGGGTCAAAGCCATTTTCTTCAATGTCTTTTTTTATGTCATCATATTTTGATTGACCCGCACTTGGTTTTTCTCCATTAGCACCTTTTAACTTTGAAACAAACTCTGTATTTAAAAATAAATTATTGTCATTCGTTCCAATAAATCCTGACTGCGGACCACTAAGCATATTATATTCCGATGTTTCAAGATTACCTGCAGCATCAGCATCCATTGCTGCTTCTAATGCAATCTCTTGTTTTCTTGTTGCCCAATCAGGGTCCATTCCCTTAGTAGTAGGATTGTCTGTACGGAAACCTACGCTCTCCAGTGTAACAGGTTCTGCTACTGCATCATCAACAACTTTTTCTACGCCAGCTAGTCTACGTATAGTAAGCCTACCACCTTCCCTAACTTTTTCATAGTCAATTACTTTTAGTCCTTTAGCATTTAAAGTACTAAGCTCAGTATCTGTTCTGTTTTCAAACCATGTTATTGCTTCCTGATAATCTATAGGTTTTAAATCTTTAAGTTTGTCAACTGTTTTTCTAGCAAGTGCTTCTGCTTCACGCCTAGCATTCCTTGTAGCTAACTCAGCACCACCAACATTGTTGTCATATCTATGTTGTGCCTTTAATGTTTCTGCTAGTCCATGAACATCTTTTATTTTTGATCTAATGCCACCTATTGTTGTAAGTGTACCTGTCCCTAGCAGAGTAGGGGCAAGAGCCTCACCTGCTGCTGCCGTTCCTTCCGCATACATCATTACAAGTTCTCTTGGGGTTTCTGGTTTTTTTGTTCTACCAAATCCAGAAATTAATTCAGCGGCTGCATCATAAAACTCCTGACCAAACTTACCATAGGTTCCTCGTCTAGCTAGTTCCATATCACGTATCATGATGTCACCAAAACCTGCCATTGCATACTGCATACCATCCATTATTTTTAAAACAGTTTTAGGGTACTTAGTTGCACTGCCGCCTAGTAATGCTACAATAGGATCACGAATCTCATTATCTTTAAATGTCAATAGTTCTTTTTGTAATTCTTTACCTGCTGTTTTCAGTTCTTCTTCTGTAAGATCACCTATATCAAAATCAATAACGTCATCTTCATTGTACACATCAGCTACAACATCAGAGTAAAATCCATCTTCTCTTACCTCATCTAATAAGGTAGCTCCACTAGTATCTTTAGTTAAACCCATGTTATCACTAGATGCAACAGCAGACGTTGCTCCAAGAGGATCATCTATTGGATCAGCTCTTGGTATTTGAGGGCTGGGGTCTGTATCGCTAGGAACTATTTGTGGTTGGTCAAGAGGTTGTTTTTCTGTAATAGCACTTCCCTGCAATAACTTATTTTTATATTCTTCATAAGGGGTGGACGTGTTACTAGTATCTTTAAAAGGTTCTATTTCTGTAGGTCTTTCTGAAGACATTAGTTCATCATCATCATCTATAGGAATACCTAATAATTCTGCTTTGTACTTTTCATAGGCAGTAGATTTATTTGCCATTTAATAGTTTCCTAAAATTAAAAAATTCTGTAGCTGAGTGCCTCCTTCTAAAGCCTCTACAGGAGAACCTACATAATAATGTACTGTTCCATTTACATTCCATAATGACCCTGCTTTTAAAGTTCCACTTTCGCTTTTTGAAAACCAATCTTCTGCGCTTATACGTTTAATTACTGCTGCTGTTCCTACTTTTCCTGCATCACCTTCCATTATAGTAGTTCCATCTGCACGTAATCCCCTAGCAAGATTTTCTATTTCTAAATCAATTCTTGACGTAAGTCTTTCACTATATTTTCCTTCTGTATTTTTAAGAATGTTTAAAGCAGCAATCTGAGCGGAGTGGCCTATACCTACAGTACCTGTTTTTCTGACGTATCGTTTACTACTTGGGTCTTGTGTGATTGCACCACTATTCATTAAGGCATTAGATTTAGTTCCTTTAACAACAGCGTCTAAGTTTTTACTTTCAACATCAGTACCAGCGTAAATATCAGTAGATGGAACGTCATCTACTTTACGTTTGCCTTCTTCATATTCTTTTAAGCCAGCTAAAAGACCTTCTCGTTCTTTTGTAATAGAAGTTATTTTGTCTTGATCACCATCCCTTACAGCTTCCGTCATAAAGGTTGTATTTTGTGCAAGCCTATTACCATACAAACCTTCATACTTTCTAATGGCAGCATTGTTTGGTTTAAATCTACTAGTAAAAGGGTCTTCCATACTAAGTGAATTTGTTCCACCTGCTTCTCCAATGACAGGAAGTTCTTTTGTATTAGAAGCCATCCTATAACTTTCACTAGCTACTTGACCAGAAGGTAAATTTTCAGCATACTTAATAGCGTACTCTACTCTCGCCTTACCACCACCCATAATATCTGCTACTTGCTCTTTAGTGTAGTACAAAGATAGTTGTTCAGCACGTTCTTTAACATCTTTTTTTTCAGCATCACGTCTAACTGCATTAGCAGTAACTTTTGCCCTGCCCTCTCTTGCAATTTGTATACTTTCTTGTTCTGCTAATTTTTCTTTGTAGTCAGCTTGGGCTTGGAGATTATCTATTCTCTCACTTCCCCCAATACCAATACCTTCAAATATTCCTGCTAAATTAAAAGCCATTATACTCTCCTCGCCATTAAACTATTTGTTTCAGGTACAGCTTCTAATGGGTCTTCTGACTGTTCTTCAACAGGTTCCATTGGTTCTTGATCTGTCTCTGGTTCACTTCTTGCCATCAATCCATTTGATTGTGTCTCTTCTTCGGCTTCTCTTATGTCAACAGGTTCTATTAACTCTTCTTCTTCGCCACTGTCCTTAGACATTTTGTTTTCTATTTCTTTCATAGCTAAAGCTATTTTACCTTCAGGTATAATGTCTTGATCTATCTCATCTTCTATACCCATGTCGTATTTAATACCTGCCTCATCAGCAGTGTATGCAATAAGTTCCATTATAACAGGCAGTAACATAATAGACATATCTATTGTATGCAGACCTTCCATAGCTCCACTTTGAACAAGTACTTCCGCAAGTGTAGTTACTGGTGCGCCCATTTCAAGAGAGTCTAAAAGACTATCATTTATTTTAGTGTCTAGTATTTTACTTGTATAAAATTCTAAGGCATCTTCCACATCTGTATACTTAGCTGGTTGCTGCCAAGGACGTGCGCCTAGTTCTGCTGTTAAAGACTGTCCCGGTACAGGCCCATTCAGAAGTGGTTTAGCTTCAGCCATTATTTAACTCCGTTCTCTTTTTTTGTAAATACTTAAATTGTTCCATGAGATATGCAGACTTATCATTTGGATCATCTGATTCATCTGCAGGTTTTACGTCTTTGTTCCTATTCATTAGGCCACTTGTAGGTGACTTTTCTTTTTTAGGTACATTCATATTACTCAGTCGTGTTTGATTTGTATATGCTGCTCTTGCTTGTTTTTTTAGTGACATGTTATTCTCCTATTTAACCAATTCCAAAGTCTATGCCCAACCCACTCAACAGTGCTTTAGTTACAAAGCTACTCATAGCCGAAGATGCTGCATTAGCTTGTTTTAACTCTAACGCATCCATAGTAGAAGTACCCGTCATGTGACTTAAAGTTATAGCGTTTTGTCTATCTAACTGGTTATCAGCAGATGACCACGCCCACTCCATTAGATCACCATGCTCTTGCCATAGATTTGCATAGGCTTGATTAGACATGTCCATTACATTAGTTGCATTAATTTCATTAGCTCTATTTACAGCAGCAGTTCCAGCAGTAGCAATTTCTCTACGCCACACTACATTTGACTGAGCTATTACAATCTCATTACTTGCTTCAAACTGGTCACGTTGATTTTCTATTTCTGTATTAAACTTAGACAAAGCATTAGACTCACCTGCATTAAACTGTGACATAGCGTTACTCTGAGCAGTATTAAATTGATTTATATTAGTTTTAAGATTAGAGAAAAACTGATCGCTTTGATTTTGACTTGTAGCATTAAATTGTTTTGATGCATTCTCAGCAGAGGCATCTGTTAGTATAGACTGTTGCATTGATTGTGCCTTAAACAAAATAACCTGTTGTTCATTACTAAGATTAGTCATGTCTATATTTAAGAATGCTTGAGCATTAAGGACTTCAGCTTGTTGTCTGTTATTAAGGTTAGCCATATCCATACCAGCTACAGTAGCAGCATTCTGCAAGGCAATAGTAGCATTAGTTGACATCTCAGATAAACCAATAGTTTTCATTAACTCTGAGTTATGTAGCTGTGTATTCTGTTCTGCAGTAAATGTTATGTTAGCAGCTTCAGCATATTTTTCAGCTTCAAGTACAGCTACTTGTTGTCTGTTGTCAAGTTCTTTTCCTTCAAGTACAGCATCAATCTGTGCATTAGCTAAAGCTGCCTGTTGCCTGTTAGATACATCCGCTATTTCCATCTGTTGTTTGTTTGCAGTATTAAACAACCTAGTCTTTTGTTCGTTGTCAAGTTCTATTTTACGTTCATCTAATTCTGCAGAGATATTAAAGATAGCAGCCTGTTGCTTGTTATCTAGTACCTTACCTTCCATTGCACTCTTAGTAGCAAACTCTTGTACAAATGCTTCCTGTTTATTACTGAGATTAATGTTGTTTACTTCAGCATACTTTGCAGCATTTAAAATAGCAACCTGTTGTTTATTGTCCAGTACTTTACCTTGCAAAGAAGCTCTAAGCTGTGCATTAGCTAGTGAGGTTTGTTGTTCATTAGACAAGTTAGCTAGTTCTACTTGCATATTTTCTGCAGACTTTTGTAGTGCTACAGCCTGTTCATTAGTAAGGTTTACATCATTTACTTCAGCAATACGTGACGCATTAAAGAGTAGCGTTTGCTGACGTATGTCCATAGACCTGCCTTCAAGTGCTGCAGTAGCCTGTGCATCTTGTAAGAAGGCTTGTTGTTTAGCTGAAGCATCAAACTCTGCACCCTGAAAATCCTGAGAGGACTGTAGCATAGCTGCCTGTTGCTCATTAGTTAGTTCCTGTCCTACTAGTGCAGCACGTACCTGAAGGTTAGCTAAAGCAGTAGAAGATTCACTACTAAGATTAGATGTTTCTATAGTTAAGTTTTCAGAACTTCTTTGTAGTATTGCTTGTTGACTATTACTTAAGTTAATATTATTTGACTCGGCATACCTTGCAGCATTAGTTAGTGCAGTCTGTGTTTTAACGTCAATAGTCTTACCCTGTAAGGCACTTTTAAATTGAGCATTTGCAAGAACTACACCCTGTGCATTAGATAGGTTAGCAGACTGTCTGGCAAAGTTGTTGCTAGAGTTTTGTAGCATTGCCTGTTGTAAATTATTAAGGTTAGCTAACTCCATATTCTGACTAGCTGCAGCATTAGCTAAGGATACTTGTTGACGATTATTTAAATTAGCCATATCCATTTGAGCAAACGTCTGTGCATCAGCTTGTGCAATAGGTATAGCAGACTCCATTGTAGCCTGTACGATAGCTGAAGCAGCCATAGATGAGCCACCTAAGCCTCTTGCTGCCATTGCTGCATTAGCAGCCCTCATAGCCCCTGCTGCCCATGCAGGTGTACCATTGTCAAACTGCTGCATAAGAGATGACATCTGCCCTTGCATTGTAGCTTTAGTTTGTACTACGCCTGACTGTGGAGTAGCTAAAGATGTCTGTGCTAAACTACCCTGCACAGCAACTGCCATAGATGCTTCATCTAGTGCATTCATAGTGGCTGCGGTAGCCTCTACAGCTTTTGCTGTTGCTAATATATCATTTGCATTTGCAAGTTCATTAGCACCAACTTTACCTTGAACACCTTCAACGTCACTTTCATAATTACTTTTAGCTGTATCTGCTGTAGTGTATTCAGAACTCTTAGCTGCATTTTCTACAGAACCAGTTTTTATTTCTGCAATATCTGTAGCAGGTAAATTATAATAGGATTCTGTTTTTACAATTTCGCCTTCGCCTACTGATCCTTTAGCAGCCTCTAAATCAGAGACATAATTAGATGATGCATTACTAGCTTGTTCTGGGTCTAAACCTAAACCTTCTGCTTTAGCTAGTTCATTTGTTTGTACTTCTCTTGAAGCATCTTTAGCATCTAGTTCTGTATAGTCTGTTACGGCAGTTACTTCAGGTGTGTCTCCCTCAAACTTAGCAGCTTTAGCCTTAGCTACATTTATCATTTCAAGAATTTCTGCGGCAGGTGTAACAGGTTCCATAGCGGGAGTACCGTCTGGATTCATTACTGGAT
>Ga0114915_1001532_pt1 | contig 10004 bp, 6 predicted proteins | sample MalvirAntarct_55_FD_87288 | JGI IMG/M metagenome (GOLD analysis project Ga0114915, IMG submission 87288) | Marine viral communities from the Global Malaspina Expedition - Malaspina viral metaG Antarct_55 | ecosystem: Environmental > Aquatic > Marine > Oceanic | place: South Georgia Island...
GAATCAGTAACTGGTAGAGATGGATATAGTGATTTCTATAAAAAAGATCTAACTATTAATGTATTAGGACCAGTAGGTGATGTAGTATCTGAATGGATTATAAAAGGTGCATTTATTAAAGATGCTTCATTTAGTGATATGAATTGGGATGATGATGGAACAGCAAACACTATCGACATGACAATTGGAATGGATTACTGCGTTTTAAATTTCTAGAAAGAAAATTATATATTTTAAAGAATAGCTTGGCTTCGGTCAAGCTTTTTTTTATATTAAATATGTATACATGAAATCAAGTTATAACTAAATAAAAGATATGGACGAAAAATTTAAATTCCCTACAGAAACTGTAGAACTACCTTCAAGAGGATTAATATATCCCGAAGGAAATCCACTTAGAAGTGGAAAAATCGAAATGAAATATATGACCGCTAAGGAAGAAGATATTTTAACTAATGAAAATTATATTAAAGACGGAACAGTATTAGATAGATTAGTAAAAGCCCTAATAGTTTCTAAAATAGATTACCTAGATTTAGTTGTGGGTGATAAAAATGCTATTATGGTAGCAGCTAGAATTTTAGGCTATGGTGCAGATTATACTTTTAAGTATGAAGGTGAAGAAGTTACTGTAGATTTATCTACATTAGAATCAACATATTTAAGTGAAGATGCAATGAAAGAACCAGGTGTAAATAAATTTGAATTTACTTGTCCTTCAACAAAAGCTGTTATTGAATTTAAATTATTATGTGGTAAAGATGATAAGAAAGTAAAATCTGAAATAAAAGGATTACAAAAATTAAATAAAAATGTAAATCCTGAATTGTCTACTAGACTAAAACATATGATTTTATCAGTAGATGGTCAAACAGATAATAAAGATATTAGAGAATTTGTTGATAGTTATTTTTTAGCAAGAGATTCTAGAGCATTAAGAGAATATATTAAGACATTTCAACCCGACGTTGATATGACATTTAATTTTGAGAGTAGTGGCGGCATAGATGAGGAAGTATCCTTACCTATGACCGTCTCGTTTTTTTGGCCTGACTCTAAGCTATAGACAGTATTTATTTAAACAAATCCATGAAATAGTTTTTCATGGGAATGGTGGGTATGATTGGCATACAGTATTTAATATGCCAATTTGGTTAAGAAAATTTACCTATCAACAAATAGCAGAGTATAAACAACAGGAAGCCGATGCTCATAAAAAAGCATCTGGTAAAAATAAAAAAGGAACAAATATTGATTTAAATAATCCAGGGAATGTTCCTAATTCAAGTAATCAAATTAAACCCCCAAGTTATATTACGAAGGCATCCAAAAAGTGATGCCTTCCGATATTTATAACAAAATAACAACAAATGCCTTTAGATTCAGGAAAGTATAAGAAAAACATGGAAGCGGGAGCTAAGGCTACCAATGCTGCTGCTGATGCTGCTGTTGATTTAAAAGAATCAATTAGAGATGTTTTATTCTTTGCAAGAGATTTTGCGGATGAAGCTAAAAAAGTAACAAAAGAGCTTGGGGGGAGTACTATTGCGGCATCTGAAACAGCTAAAGCCTTTAAAGATGTAGCTAAAGCTGCTAAAGATATAACTGATAATTATGCTGGGGTTTTAACTGGTGAAAAGAAATACCAAGATCTTTTAAAACAAAGAGGTAAATTAGAGTCAGCTAATAAAAGCTTCCAAACTGAATTCGAACAATTCTTAAACACTATATCAAATGATGCTGGTGTAATTAATGAAATTTTGTCAAATACTTCTGGTGGCATTGAAAATATGTTTGATGAAATTGGAACAGATGGAATAGATCTTACTGAACTTACTGACTCAGAACAAAAAATGTTAGATTTATTTCTAGCACAGAATAGAGAATTAAAGACTGAAGCAGATAATATGTCTGAAATAGCTAAACGAGCTAAAACCATAGATGAAGCAATGCGACCCTTAGGAAAAAGTGCCATATCTTTACAAGATATGGGAGAGGGGTTATCTAAAGGATTAAGTAAAGCTGGATTAGGAGGACTTGGAGATAAATTAGGAATAGAAGATGCTATTACAAGTTCTAGAAAAATGGCAGCAAATTTAACTGAAGGAGGAACAAAAGCTTTAGGGTTAGGTGATAAAATGAAAGTAGCAGGTAATATGACTAAAATGATGGGTGGAGCTCTTATGAAATCTTTAGGCCCAGCTGCTATAATAGCTGCAATTGTAAAAAAAATAGTTGATGCTTTCAAAATGATAGATGGTCTTGGAGCAGAAATTGCAAAAACTCAAGGAATATCTGCTGCTGAAGGTAGAAAACAGGTGGCTAATGCAAATAAAATTGCAATGATGTCTGGAGACAATTTAATGAATACTAAAGATATTGTAAAAGCAACTACATCATTAAATGCTTTAATGGGAACTAGTGTAGAATTTCCAGCAGAAATGGCTTTACAATTTGCCGAAGTTCAGAAAAAACTAGGCCTTTCAGCTGAAACTATGAATTTCTTTGCTAAGAATGCCTTAAAAGGTAAAGGTAGTATAATGGAACAACTTGAAACTGTTGATGCTGTTACTACGTCTATGAATCAGCAGAATAAGATAGGCCTGAATATGAAGGGAATCCAAGAAGGAATTGGAAAACTAACAGCTTCACAACGTCTTACTGCTAAAGGAAATTTAGAGGCATTAACCCAGCAAGTTTATCAATCTAAATTATTAGGTTTATCAGCACAAAATTTAGAAGGTGTACAAAACAGTTTATTAGATTTTGAATCATCTATAGCAGCAGAAATGGAAGCTGAATTAATGACTGGTAAACAATTAAATTTAGAAGGTGCTAGAGCAGCAGCATTAGCAGGTAATCAAGCAGAATTAGCAAAAGAAATAAGAAAAGAAGTTGGTTCTATTGCTGATTTTGAAGGGATGAATGTTATGCAAAGGCAAGCTTTAGCTAAAGCCTTTGGTTTGAATATAGATCAAATGGCTACAATGTTAAATCAACAGGCAGCTATGGAAGAGATGATGAATGCCACAAAAGGTCAGTTTTCATCTCAATCTGAGGCTCAAGCAGCATTTAATAAGTTAGTTGAAGAGGGGATGAATGCAGAGGAAGCAGCAGCTTCAATGAAAGCAGATGGAATAGATTCAGCATTAGTAGCTCAACTAAAATCAGCATCTATGATGGAAAGAATGGCTGCTATGGGAGACAAAATTACAGATATGTTTGTAATGATGTTGGGGCCTATAATGCCTATTTTAGATGCATTAATGGATACTTTAGATAATGCAATAAAACCTATGTTGCCAACTTTAATGTTAGTGGCAGATATATTAGGAGGTATGTTGGGACCGATACTTAATACATTAATGGTACCAACTCAACTAATAATGGAAGCATTTGGGGATATTGGGGACATGATAATGTCAATAATGCCTGAAGGAACAAAATTAGCAGGAGTTTTTTCAGTAATAGGTGAAATTCTTGGTTCATTAATTGCTATTGGATTAATCCCATTCCAATATGCTATAAGAGTAATAACAAATCAAGTCCAGGGTTTATTGAAGATTTTTGGTGGCTTTAAAAAAATAATTGAAGGTGATCTTGCAGGAGGGTTAAAAGATGTATTTGGGGGAATAATAGGATTTATAACAGCTCCATTCCAAGCATTTCTTGATATGGTGACATATGGTATAAACATGATATTAAAAGGTTTAAATAAAATACCACTTATTAATATTCCTATGGTTCCTTCATTTAAATTAGCAGAATTAGTTGGGTTAAAAGAAGGAGGTATTATAGAACCATCTCCTCAAGGAACACCTTCATTAATTGGAGAAGGTGGAGAAGCAGAAATGGTTCTTCCTTTAAGTAAAGCTAAAGAAATGGGATTTGGAGGAGGAGGTAATATGACAGAAACAAATAATTTACTAAAATCATTAATAACGGCAGTAAATAGTGGAGGAGATGTTTATTTAGATGGAAATAAAGTAGGAAAATCATTAGTTTTGGCAACTTCCAACATGGGCTAATATTTATAATAAAATTAATCAAAAATAATAAAAATCATGGCAGAATCAATTTTAAAAATGTTTGATGGCAACGGTTCACCTTTAGCAGTACCAGTATCACCTGCAAATGGTGGTACTCCAGATGCAGTTAGCATTCAAGGTAATTCATTACTTCACAACCAATATTCAAATATTGGGGATCCTAACTTAACGGAACCAGCTTATAATAATATAGGTAGGGCAGCTACAGGTTACTCATTACCTTCAATATCACAAGCAGGTCAAGCAGCAAACACATACCAAGGAGCAACAAACAGGTATATAAATAACGCTCCAGAAAATAGATCATTCTAAATAAAGCTAAATGCCTTTAATAACCTCTACTACAAACTTAAATAAATTAAAGTTTGGGATCGGTAATGCTGGTGATAGGTTTGACAACGGAAGCAGTAATCAACCTTACATTAGGAAAGACATCCCGGGCGTTAATGTGGATAATCCTAATCCAACACCTATTACTGAATTAGATAGTAATGGTCAACCTATATATGGAAATATAGAACCTTCAAGTATGGACATACTATTTAGGGGTGGGCTTAATGCCCCTAGAGATGCAGCTACAGATGTAAGTAGATTATCAAAAATGTTTTTTGATACTAAGTCTCCAAATGGTTTAATATTTACAGCTAATCAAAACCTTTTATCGCGTACATCAGTAATGACTGAAGCATCATATGGTTTAGGTTATGCTAGAAATAGAAAACCGGATTTTTTAACAGGAAAAGGTGGTGGGGCTTTAGCAAGTGGTATTTATTTACCTTCAAGTACATTAGCTCAAGCAGGTGTAGGATTTTTAGGCACACATTTAAATTTAATGGGGTTAGACCCTACATCACCAAGTGGAATATCAGGTAATTCTAGTGGTATATCAGGTTTATTCGGAGATGGTCCAGGAGGAGGTTTAAGAACATACTCAATGGAAATGAGTCGAAAACTTCAAGAATCAGATGAAGTAATTACTAATAGACTAGTTGATATTTTTGAAGATAGACAAGTTGTAAAATCTCAAGAAGATAATGTTATTAAATATAATGGGGGTCCTGGATCTATATTAGGTATAGGAAAGACAAGTATAAAATTTGCAAAAAGTAATACAGTAGGAAATGTTAGAACAGGAGTTAACAATGCGTTATCAATTAATGATCCTGGATTATTTAATGGTACAGATCCTACATTTGCACAAAAATTTACATATACAACATTACTAGATGGTGAAACTTTAGCGTATGGTGGTGAGTTTGGTGATGATTTATCTGGTAAGTTAGGTTTAAGTAATAACATAATATTGGATGATGATATAGGTGAACAAATATATAACATGAATATGTTATCTGCTACTTATACTTTAGGATCATCATTTGAGGGAGATGATGGTAGTAATGCAAGAGGAGTGTATACTAACACAGGAATAGATAGACATAATAGTCCATATACTAAAGTATTTGATGCTACACAATTACGATCGGCACAACTTAATACACCAACACCAGGTAATACTCCTGTAATAAAAGATTTTAGAAAACTATTAATTGATACTGCTGTAGAGGGATCTACTACAGGAACATCAAATATATTATCTATTTCTCCTGAGTATGATAGAAAGAACTTAAATCTAAGAACAAATTTTGGAGACCCAGGAGCAAACACCACAAAAACAAGTTTAGCTGGTGGTTCTTCTGGCAGATTAAATTATGGGATAAAAGCATCAGATATGTTAGCTGTAGATAAATTAAATGCCCAACTTATGTATACAAATGCAACTGTAGCTCAGTCCGTAGGTTTTGCAAAAAATGATTTATGTAAGTTTAGAATAGCTGCTATTGATAATAATAACCCAAATGAATCCTTATTTATGCATTTTAGAGCATTTATCGATTCATTTTCAGACAATTATAGTGCTCAATGGAATGCTTTTAAATACTCAGGGAGAGGTGAAAATTTATACCATTATAATGGATTTGATCGACAAATTAGTTTAAGTTTTACTTGTTATGCTCAATCTAAAGCAGAGCTTATACCTATGTATAGAAAATTAAATTATTTAGCATCAACTTTAGCACCAGATTATACTGATGCTGGGTTTATGAGAGGAAATATTGTACGTTTAACGTTAGGAGGATATTTATATGAACAACCAGGATTTATTTCATCACTTAGTTATGATATTCCACAAGAAGCATCTTGGGAAATTGCTATTAATGAAAATGGAGAATCAGACCCATCAGTTAAAGAATTACCATTTATGATAAAAGTATCAGGAATGTCATTTACACCAATACATGATTTCTTACCTCAGAAAATTGCACCAAATGCAGCTAATGGGATAGATGAGGATGGTAAAGTAATTGATGAAAAATATATAGCATTAACTAATGGATTTAATGATAATTATAAAGATGTTTATCAATTACAAAATTCCGAAAATGATACTACTGATGCTGCAGTTTCTTTAAACAATGGGGCTTTAATTGAATAAATTAATTATATAATGAATAGATACGAAAACATAAAAATAATAAGAAACGAAAATGAGTTTGTTGGTACTATAGGTGATGAATATTATAGAACTAATTACTACCCAGAAATAGAACCCCAAGAATCAGATATATATGTTGAAACTGAATTTGGTGATAGATTAGATTTAATAGCAAATAGGTTTTATGGAAATACTTCATTATATTGGATAATATCGATAGCTAATCCTAATGCTTTAAATCTTGGTTCTTTATATCCTCCAGTAGGAGCACAATTAAGAATACCAGTTAATATAAGTGGGATTATATCAAGGTATAACCAATTAAATGCGTTGTAAATATGGGAAATATACTAGGACAACCTTTTGCACCTTGGGTAACCAAGCAAATTAATGTAAGACAACAGTCTTTAGGGTATGTGGATTATAACACTGATGACTTATTATACCAAAACGCCAAAACCCCTTGGATTAGACTAGCCAGCTCAGTAGATATAAATGCTGAAAAATTAGGAGATGGAGTTTTAGAAAAGTTTAGAAAAATAGGAGTTCCTCAACTTGCTATACAAGGTAAAGAAGCTGCACGTAATTTTATATTACAAGGAGGAGCTATGGGTTTGGATAAAGAGGGTAATATAATTACCTATCAAGGATTAAACGTAACAACTCCACCAGTAAGTCAATTTTATAATGGAGCTTATGGTTGGGGAGAAACAACAGAAAGAGGATTTGTACCATTACCTGGAATTATAGATGCTTCTTTAGTTTATTATAATAATGGAGCATTATCTAAAGCTGTAATTAATATGAAGTGCTTTAGTAGAAACCAATTGGCACTAATGGATGCTTTATATATGCGTCCTGGTTATAATTTATTATTAGAATTTGGTTGGACTTCCTGGTTAAATAATAATACTCGAAAATTAGAAACATTTAGTTCATTCCAATCACCAGCTTTAAATAGTTTAATGGGTAATAACACCACAGGCCCCTCAGAAAATCCATTAAATTTTGAAATTCCAAATCAAATTCAAGAAGAAAGAAAAAGAACTTATGGAAATTATGAAGGAGTGTTTGGTAAGATAACTAATTTTAATTGGTCATTTGAATCAGATGGTAGTTATTCATGTCAAACTACTTTAACTGGAATGGGAGGAGTAATAGAATCATTAAAGATAAATGGAGCTAAATATACAAAGCAACAAAAGGAACTTTTAGGAATTGATGGTGATCCAGAATCTCTTACTTTTATCCAAAAAGCCATATTAAATTCTATAAGAAATAAAACTGAACTTGATAATAAGATAGATAACTATTACCAAAAGTTTAAGGATAAGCTGAATTATGTAGAGGATAATGTAGTAAATTATGGATACCAAGACGTTGTATTTAATTCATTCACAGATCCTTTAGATAATTTTAAAAATAAAAAATTAACAATAAAAAAAGCAATAATAGGGTTTGATGGTGTAACAACTGATGTTGAAGAGGGGATACGTAATCCTGTAGCTTATATGTCATTTGGGATGTTTTTAGCTATACTTCAAGATGATTTTTTAGTATATAATGAAACAGGTAAACCTTATTTTACATTTGATATGGATTTCTTTAATTTAGAAGAAGATGATAATTATATTTTAAATCTACCAGGACAATTTTCAGCAAATCCTTTTGTATGTTTTACACCTTATAATAATGTTCCAGTTACAGAAAGGATTATTTTTAATGTTAATATACCGAATAGTGGTATGTCTTCTGTTTTTCAACGAGTAAAAGATAATTTCATCTTAGATGCTGGAAAAAGTAAATATTTAGGTAGATTAGCTTATGTATATTTAAACTTTGATTATGTTAAAAAATGTTTATCAGAAGCTAAAAGAAATGCAAGTGATAATTCTTTAGCATTATTACCATTTTTAAAAACAGTATTAAATGGTGTATGTAAAGCAAGAGGTGGAGTAAATAATATTTTAATTCATGAAGATATAAATACAAATTCCATTAAATTTATTGAGGAAGTGCCTCAAAATTGGTCTAGTACAATTCCTCCAAAATCCGAGGCAGATGATTTTTGTAAAATTAATACATATGGGGTAAAAAATAAAGTTGAAGGAAGTATAGTTAGAAATATAGATATGAATGGGACTATATCAAAGGAATTTGCAAATATGATTACTATAGGAGCTCAAAGTAATGGTAATCAATTAAATGAAAACTCAACTGCATTCTCTAAATATAATAAAGGATTAATTGATAGAACTTTTGTAGAAAAAAATACATCAAAAGAAGAAGCAGATTCTTCTAAAACACCAATTGAAAAAGAAGAGGAAACACTAGGAACTATATGGAATGAAAAAATGCAAGAAGTAACAGAAGATTCTAAAGGTTTATTTGTTAACATTATGACCGAGTTTAAATGGATAAGTGAAAATGTACTTGCTCTTGAAAATGCTAATATAACTTTTATGAAAATGTTACAAGGAAGTTTAGTAAATATAAATTCAATCTCACCACCATTTTTCTTACCCTTCAATCTATCACTAGACATAGATGGTATATCAGGGATTAAATTATATGAAAAGTTTACAATTGATGATAGTGTTTTACCACCATCATATGATGCTGATAGTGTAGATTTACAAATAAAAGCTGCTAACCATACAGTTAGTGCTAAAGATTGGATAACAAAAATTGAAACACAAGCAGTACCAAAAAGTGGAGAAAAGAAAGTAGTAGAAGTTAAAAAAACTGCTCCTAAAGTAGTAGAAGAAGTAGTAATAGACCAACCAGTAGAACCAGTTGTACCACAGGGCCAAGTAACTTTAACTTCTCAATACCCACTAAACGATATATTTTATCCTGAAGAAACTCCAAAGTCACAAATTTATCTCCATCATACTGCTGGAAACCAAAATATAAAAGCAACAATAGAATGGTGGAATACTAGAACAGATCATGTTTCTACTCATTATATAACAAATAATAATGGAGACGCTGAACAATTATATGTTGATGAATATTGGGCTAATCATTTAGGGGTTAAGGGAAAAACATTTAGAAGCTATGGCTTATCATATAGACATTTAAATAAATATAGTTTAGGAATTGAGTTATCTGCTTATGGGGGAGTAAAACTTAAAGATGGGGTATATAAAACCCACAGCAATCAATCATTATCTGAATCTGAAGTAGCTCAACCTTTAAATGCTTATGGAAAACCTATTTATTATAAAGGATATGCATACTATCAAAAGTATTCTAATGCTCAAATAGCTAATGTTAAAAATATAATGACGGGGTGGATGAATAAATATAATATTCCATTTAATTATAGTTGGGATGAATTATTTAATGATAAAGGAGAATTCCCATTAAGCAAAAAAGCATTAAGAGGAGAAAAAGGTGTTTATTCTCATAATTCTGTTAGAACTGGAAAACAAGATGTTTTTCCACAAAAAGAATTA
>Ga0114915_1001533_pt1 | contig 10003 bp, 16 predicted proteins | sample MalvirAntarct_55_FD_87288 | JGI IMG/M metagenome (GOLD analysis project Ga0114915, IMG submission 87288) | Marine viral communities from the Global Malaspina Expedition - Malaspina viral metaG Antarct_55 | ecosystem: Environmental > Aquatic > Marine > Oceanic | place: South Georgia Island...
CTTGTATAGTCCAAGACCCTCTTGTTCCATCTACTTCGTTATTTCTTGTTTTAGTGTTATTTAAATTTATATCACCAGTGTATATATCTCGCCATTGTTTAGATGCAGAACCTAAATCAACGGCATCATCACTAGCAGGCAATACAGAACCACCAAATACTGCTCCTGCATTAAATGTTGCTAATCCTGACTCACTACCATCTATTGTTAGAAAGGTTTTATCAGCACCACCATCTGTGCCTTTTAATATTATATCAGTGTCGTTGCCTTGAGCATCAATAGTGATGTTTCCAGCAGAAGTCGCTAGTGTACTTGCGGCATCTCCCGTTGCGATATCATCTAATTTTGTTGTTGTATCAACAGTAGCAAAACCTAATGTGGCACTACCATTTGTTTTAAGAAACTGCCCAGTACTACCATCAGAAGTTGGGTAGGCTAATCCAGATAATGTTGCCGTACCACCCACGGACATATCGTCTGTAACTGTTAGATCATCTTGGACTTTTAAATCAACAACACTTAAAGAAGCAAAAACATCATAAACTATAGCACCTGATCCCCCACCATTTGAAGCAATTAACTTGGTGTCACCAGCTGGTATAATTACATTTGCTCCAGAACCTTGAGTAAAAGTTAAGGCAGAGTTTGTTCCATTTTCCATAAACCAAAGTTTGGAAACTGTATTAGGGAGTAATGTAACTGTACAGACTTGACCACCACCTGTTAGTTTTAGGTACATTGATCTGTCTGAGTCTGAAGTGCCATCACCAATGGTAATATTATCTGTAGAAGCATTTGCTATTGCTCTTGTGCCAAAACCTAACGCTTCACCTATAAGCTCAAGGTTAGTATTTGTAGTATTACCCCAAGTTCCACTTCCATCACCAGTTCCAAGTTCAGTTAATCGTAAATTATTTACAAAGGTACTAGCCATTTAAATCTCCTAAGCTATAGTTATGATAGCATTTGCACCCGCTGCTGGAAAAACAATTCTAAATGTACCAGAAGAAACTGTGAAGTCTCCACCAAAGTTTAAAACTGCAATAGCTTTATCTCCATTGGTATCATTATAAATTAATGCTCCTCTTGCAGTGAATGATGCACTTGTCCATGTTGGGTCAGCGGCATCAAAAAATGCAGTAGTACCAGTAGATGAAACTGACTTACTTGTTAATGCTTCTCCACCTGTTGTGTAACCATTCCCACTCGCAACCTCATTTGAAGTTGTATAAGCAGTCGTTCCTGCACCTAAAGAAGCAGAACTTGTATAAAGAGCTATCTTTAAAGTGTCTGCCGCTAAATCGTGTTGTTCATCTAAAATTTCAACTTTAAATGATGTTGCCATTGCTTGTGATATTGCCATTTTTTAAATACCTCCTTCATATTCTGCTTGATAATTACGTTGCATTTCTTGTTGAAACAAGGCTACTGCTTCATCAAATTGTGCTTTGTATAAGTTTACACTATCTGTAGCCTTTAGGAAAGAGGAACTTTCCAACAAAGATGCAGTAAGTAAAACTTGCTCTGCATTATCACCTATCCAACTATTAGCGTTAGAAGGTGACAATCCTGTTTCTAGACCTATGAAATCTATTTCATAAGCTAGTGTAGCACTTGGAGATGGTGCTAGTAAAACTCTAATTCCAGCAGTTGTGGCATCTCTTGTGGCATACATAAAAGGAACTCCAGTTGCACTTGCATTTGGAGTATAATCTCTTAGATAGCTATCTATCCTATGTTTTAAATAAACAACATCACTGTCTGCCTTTGTAACAGCAACTTGTCGTATCATTCTAGCTCCATCAACAGAATATTCTTTTGTTCCTATAACTAAATTAGCAGATAGTTTTTTTCTATAACATGGCAAGTTTGGCAATCTACCAAAAATCATGTTTTCTGCTTGTGTTATTATTGTAGGTATTGATGTTTCAAATTCTGTACTATCATCTTCAATAAAATTTTTGATATTTGTTACTAAATTAGTATAATTCATTTAATTACCCCATGTACTTGAGCCATAAGTTCCTTCTCCAAATCCACCATCTATAACTACTGATTCTGTTCCTATTGCAAACGTTCCTGCAACACCAGTAGATGGAACATCAGTATCAAGACTTACTGTACCAACTCCACCAGTTCCTGCAACTCCACTTTCTGTTAATTCGTTTTCTGGTACATAAGCTCCTATTGATGTATTTCCTGCAACACCAGATGGAAACGGTCCAATAAAAATATCAATAGATGACGAACCAACACCACCAATACCTTTAACTTCTCCATCGCCACCCCAAACTCCATAACCAAATTCATTTTCTCCAAAACCATTAGTGTTAGTTTCTGGTATTTCACTTTCAGCAACTTCTGAACCTGCATTTGCAGTACCTTGTGCTCCAATGCCATTAACAGTTAGGTTAAGTTGTCCATCACCTTCTTCTCCAAATGTACCTATGTCACCAGTTCCTGCAACACCAGTCGCTATTACATCTGATTGTGGTATTTCAGCACCAATTACACCAGTACCTGCAATATTAGTGGATATAACATCTGTTTGTGGTGCAGAAGTACCTATTCCACCAGTTCCTACAGAACCACCATTTGGAAGCTCAAACACTCTATCAAAAGTAAAGGTTGATGTTCCTATGGCTCCAGTTCCTGCAACTCCACTTACAACTGCACCAGTTTGATAAGCACCTATTGCAGTAGTACCAGTAACTTTGCTTACATCTACATCTTTTTGGTCTTCTGGTGTATAGTTTCCTATAGCAAAGGTTGCTTCATTTCCTGTTACTACAAGACCAGCACCTACTGTACCAATTGCCCCAGTACCTTCTACTCCAGTTTGTTCTTCTTCTATTACGAATGATACTGTACCAACATTACCACTAGCATGAATATTTGTGCCTATTTGGGATCGTTGAACTCTTGATAAAAAAATATTGTTAGTAAAAGCAAAGTCTATAACTACATTTTCTACATCTGTACTTGGTCTTGGGTCTCGTAATGCAGTGGCATCTATTACATTTTTAGCAGGAGTTAACTGTGGATGTTTAGGATCAAACTCACTTGGCTCAACTCTCAAATTATCCCATGTAGTTTTAAGTTGAGTATAGGGAATTTTAGCTCCACTTATGTCGCTTATAGCTTGTGATTTTTTCCCTGAAGCGTATCTAGCCATTATCTTAAATTAAGCCCTGTAGGTTGCAGTTTAAGTGAAACCCCATCATTGTCATTATTAGAAGCAAAAGAAAAAGCCTCATTGTACAAGCCATTTAGTAAAGGAAACTTATCTGGTGCAAATTTTACTGCTAATTTACTAGCCAGTCCAGCACATATGCATTCAGACCATGTGTAAGGTATGTCTGCATCTTGATTTGATAAAGTAACATCATCTAATTGTGTCATTGCCCAATAATTTAATCTATATGTGCCTATATCTGGTGTTTGCCAAACATATATTTTATAAATATTATTTGATCCAGGTTGTCTGCCTTTATCTAACATATATTGATTTGGTTTTCCAGTATTAGTTTTGTTAGGTATTTGATTATATTCACCTATCGTAACTCTATTAAGTATAGTGTCTGTTCTTGTTGCATCTGCAGAATTAAAGATTACTACATCTAAAAAGTCTAAAACTCCTGCAGGAAGATTATAAGAACTAGTACCAGCTACTAAAACAAGTTCCCTTTGTGTTACTGACCAATAATTAATGCCACGATTTGCCCATTCAGAGAATAATAAATTTAGACTACGCCTTGCAGATATTGCTTGATCTCCAGTTCTTGTCTGAATATCTAATCCACATCTTTCGTAAGCTTCATTTATTATCTCTTCTATATTGGGTCTAAATGCAACTGTTTCTGATGTTGCCATATCTCACTCTAATATTTCTTAGTCATTGTTAAAACAATTTGATACGAATCACCAGTTCCTGCTCCAGTTGTAGTAAAAAATATGTCACCACTTGGGTTTGTGCCAGTCTGTTTTGTGTTAGGTAAGCCACCAACGTCTGTATAGTCTACTTCACCACTTTGACCTTCATCTAGATTTAACATAATAATATCAGCATCAGCATCAGCTAAAACTCTTACAGTCATGCCTTTGACAACCCATATACACTTTGTAATTTTAACTCCAGTGCATGGACTGCCATTGTCATTCGATTGTAATGCTGAAACATCTACCTTTTTAACTGCAGATTCATCACCAGTATCTACAAATTGATATTGAAATGCCATAATGATTTGACGAGTATTTTCAGAAAGAATGGTGCTTGATGTTATATCAGCCATTTATTTCTCCTATTATCTTTCAATCATTGCAGTTATGTAATCTACTGTTAATGTTTTAACTACTGCTTCACCATTCTGAATACCAAATGAAACAGTTATATCTTCATCATCTGGAAAACTAGCATCAGGAATTTCCACTCCAACAGGGTCACCATTATTTATACAATAAAATACTTTTGAAGAATTTGGGTCAATAAAAAATGATGCAGTAATAAATGTATCATTAGCAAGAGTTGCAATACCATTTGTATCAATTGCTTGGTTGTTTTTCTCGACAACTAAATCAAGTAAAGCATCACCATCATCTTTTTTAAAGAAAATACCATCTGTAGCAGTCAATGGAGTAGTATCTGTAATTTGAAGACCAAATACTAAATCAGTTTGAATTGCATCATTAGTGGCGAATCTAGCTGAGAAATAAGCCTTTTTATTACGACTAAATCTGAAACTCTCACCTTTTAATTGAAGGAAATCAGCATCATTATCTCCCGCCGCATTCGTAATCAATAATTGTCCACCTGCACCAGAAGTAATTGCTTCTGTGGCTGAACCAGTTCCAGCTTCTGTAGTGGTTATTGTCCAAATACCTGCATGATATTCTAGGAAGTCATTAAAATATCCATAGAATGTTTGATCTGAAGGGTAAGGTTGAAACATTGGTAGACTTTTTTTAGCTTTGGTAGTTGCATTATTACCTGCCCAAAAAATCATATTTTGAAAATGTGTATTAGCCATATCAATCTCCTTGTCTTGGCAAATGTCTGCTTTCGCAGTCAAGGTTTATGTTAAGGAGAGGAGTTATCCCCTCTCCCATCTTTAGTTTTTAAGCACCTTCTGTACCAAAAATGCCACGCCAGTCAGTAAATCCAAAAGAATATCTTTCTCTTACTTTGTAACGTACATTTCCAGTCTCAAAGTCACCTTCCATGCCTTTTTTCATAGCACTTCTTTGAAACATTTTAAGACCATCTGGTACATCTGTCTTAATAAAGAACTGATCAGCATCTGTTAAACGTCTCATCACATGGTAACCTTGGGGTAGGTATCCACCTGATTTGATAGCGTTTAAGTCATTGTCTGCAGTTCCAGTTCTCAATTGACTTTCAAGCAATCTTTCTGCAACGAAAGTATATGCAGTAGGAATAATTAACATTGTTCCTTGTGCGGCGATCCTAAGACCACGGTCATCTTTCATATCAGCAATATTTATCAAGATACTTTCTAAAGAAGTTTCAGATAAATCCGCTGCCGTTGCTAAAGTATTACTTTGAATACCATTTTGAGTTGGGTGAGAAGTGTTCAATAATGAAACTCCATCTCCACCAGCAGTTGTAGTAGCTTGGTTTAAGATAGTTGCGGCTTTGATCTCTTTGGTTGTTGCCATTGATCTCGCTAACGCTTTTGTATATCTTGAAGCCAATGAACCATATAGTCCATCTTCTTCAGCTTCTTCTGTTACAGAGAAAGCTAACGCTACTGTTTCATGTTGATATCTAGCAGTCCACTGTTGAGAAGCTGAATCGTAACTGATTCCAGCACCTTCATCTTTAATAGGAGCCGCACCAAAACCTGTTAACAATACGTCTTCCTCAAATGCTTTTTGAGATGTATTGCTTTCAAATACTGATGTATACTCTGGTGGATAGCTATCATACTCTAACCCGAACAAGGTATTTAAACCAGGCTCAAGCATTTTTGCAAATTGTGCTCTATTCATTGCCATTGTTTAAATCTCCCTATTTTCCAGCACTATCTTTGAGCAAGTGCTCATTGATAAGTACTTCCATTATTGCATTTGCACCAAAGGCATTGTCTGGTGATTCATACAAGCTCATTATTTTAGCAGTCGCAGCGGTTGCCGCCATGGTGCCTGATAATTCAAATCCAGATTGTCCAGTAGTTGTAGAACCAGCACCAGCGACAATATCACAACAATTCATAATATTAGTCTGTGCAGTAGTTCCTGCTGATTGAGCTTTAAACACTGTATATGGATCATCATATACATATGCCTTGATATTCGTTGCAACTGTACCAGTTGGCCAGAATTGTGAATATACAAATGATCCATCTGTAGCAGTATAAGATACTCCAGCAAATACACCTATATTATTAACTTCTGCGGCAGTATGAGGTGTTAACACTCCATCTGCAGTTATTATGCATACATCACCTGTGAAGATGTTTTCTGCTAATCCTGAAGTAATAGTATAGACGTTTGCACGAGAGTAACCATTACCACTAAGATGACGAATAGGTGTTAACCCAAAAGCGGCGTCTACGTTTGCCATTTTTCTCTCCTAGTTTTAAAAGTTAATCTTCCATGGCAGACAATTGTCTACCACCACTAACTGAACTCTTCCTCTCTTGATAGATTCGTTGTCCAGTCTTTTGCCCTAAAGCATCTAGGTCTCCAGAAAGTGATTGATTTTGCTCTAAACTCTTAGTGCCATAGTACTCCTTCATCTGACGATGTTTTTCTTTTGGCATTTCGCATAGAAGCATACCTTCAATTCCTATACAACCTTCCCATTGTCCATGATTAATAGTCGGAAACAACTGATTCTTCACAGTATTAGCAGGTCTAGCTTCCCACCCTTCTCGCATACGTTTGTATACGTTGTCAGGTGTGTCCTTGCCCTGTATTGACGTAGCTACCCATCGTTGTACAAATCCAGGTCTTGGGTCTGGTGCATCTAATAACGCTGGTGGTGTCCATGAAGTTTGAGGTCTACTCTCTTCATCACGAACATTTTCTCTTGCTTCTTGTGCTCTAACATTTCTCTTCTCAGTCATATCTAGCTCCTTTGACTTTTTTGTATTTCTGAAGCATATTTTTTCAAACCCACCTCATCATTAATTCCAAGTTCCCTAGCCATTCTAAGTTGATCTTGTGTCATTCGCACTCTATTGCTTTTGTAGCTTGAGCCACCCGCAGAAGGCGTTACTGTCTTACTGCTTTTTGCTCTGGGCTTACTTCCAGCAACATCTACATTAGATACTAGTTCAGGGAAAACCCTTTGTAAACGACTATTTAAATTTTCATAATACTCTGAAGAATTTTTATCAAAGCCTTCAATGTCTAATTGTACATCAATTGCTCTGGCTGCCGCACTTTCTCTTTCATAACCTTTTTTATTAAACCAATCGTTTGATTTCCACCATTGGGTTGCTAATGCTGGTGTTGGGTCTTCTACATTTTGCCTTGCTCTGTCTACAGTAGGCGTTATAGGTTGATTTTTTTGCATATTCTTTTGCATCTCACCTACCCTTATAGTTGCTCTCATATCAGCTAATTGTTCTGAAAAATTAACTTGAGCTTCAGTATCGCCTTCTTCAACTGCTTTGGTTAACGCTTGTTTGGTAAGGTCATACCTTTTAGCAAAATCATTTTGAACTACATTTTGATTTCTTTGCACATTTTCTTGTTCTAGACGTTCTAGTCTTTTTTGCATTTGAGCATTATGTTCTTGCAAAGCTAAAGTTTCTTTTTCTGCTCTAGCCTTTTGTGCATTTATTTTGTCCATTCTTCTTTGAACTCTTTTCCCATACTCCTCTGAAGTTTCTTTAGGCTCTTTTACTTCAGTGGATTTGTCTTTGGGATTGTCTTGATCGTCAGATATTTCTATTTCAAAATCATCATCACTAGCTTTACGCTTTGTGTCTTCGATTTCTTTTTCTATTTCCTGAATTACAGAATTATTTTCTTGGTCTTCCATGTTCGCTACTCCAAGTTATTGCATTTATAAATAGGCAGTTACTTCTACGCCATTTGGTAAAATCGATGTAATCTCATCATCATTTAGTAAAAGAAATCTCACACCATTTATTACTAGTTTTTGACCAGCATATTTTCCATAGGTTACTCTATCACCAACTTTTGGCTTATTATTAATACGCCAACTAGCTCCAGTTCCTCTTTCTCTATATGCAAGTTCACCAATACCAGCAACTTCTCCATGAGCAGTTAAATACGCCTCATTCTCTTGAGCTTTAGAAGGCAATATAATGCCACCCTTAGTTTGTTGCTTGATTTGATTTGGTTGTATCAGTATCTTCCAACCCATAGGGATAGGCAACTGATGTTTGGCACAAGTGCCTTTTGTTTCTTCGTCAGTATATATTTTCGCTACGTCATGTTGATGAGACATGTTTAATCCTCTTCATCTATTTTAGTTAATGTTTCGTCAATTATAGCACAAGCAAGTTCTAATCCTTGTGCTAAACCAACGTCTTTTTGGTATGATTGAAAGTCAGTTTCTCGACCTTCAATCATCTTTTCGGCTATTGCCGTCTTCTTCTCCCTCAAGTTTTTCTTTATTTTCTTGAGCAACTCCACTGTGTTCATTTAATTGACTCTCCCCTGTCATAGATACACCTGTAACATTTATAGTTACGTCTTGTTGTTCTTTATTTTCCATATTTTTTAACCATTTTCTTTTTTGACTTAATTTTTTTAACTTTTGGCTTAACCACCTTTGATTTACCATATTTCATAACTTTGCCTCCTTTATATAATGATGGAAATTGAGCTCTAAGCATAATATCAACCCTTTGTTTATGTATACATAATAACTAATTTAAAAAAAAACACAAATAAATTAGTAAAAACTCTATTTAGGGGTTGACTTATGTATCTACAAAACATATATTAGTTTTATAAGATAAACGAACAACAAAAATTGGAGACTTAAATGCAGACAATAACAGAAAAATTCGCAAATCACTTAGGTTACTCAGACATCAATCCTTATGAAGTTGTAAGAGTTGTTTCAGACAAATGTATTGAAATAAGAGCAATGGATGCAGAGCCTATCAAATGGAAAAAAGACATTGTCCAAGGTGGCTTTTCTCATCATGTAAAAAATCAAGATGAGCAGAAGTGGGATATTACTTCTAATGATGCTAACCCAATCATAAGAATTAGATATGTCAAATCTGGAAATAGATACGATCCATCAATCAAAGATTTTGCTACAGTATATGGTTGGAAAGATAAATATCGTGCTAGATATTCTTTATCAAGCAAGCCAACAAAGTTTTACGATTATAACTTTTAATTAAAGGGGGTGAAATTCCCCCATTTTTATTGGAGATTAGAATGGATATACATATGCAAAATACTATCTTGCTAAAACAGAATGTAGCGATTGCTAGAAACTATATGGTTTTGCCTTGGTATTTAGAACAGTTTAAAGAAATAGAATTGTATCAAAAAACATCTAGGAAAGACCCACTCACATTAAATTTAATACTGCATCATGCACAAAGAAGATTAAACCTTAAAATAAAAACCTTGTAGAAGGGTTGACATATGTATCTACAAAGATTATCTATATATTAAGTAAGATTAATGATTAACAAAATTTGGAGACTAAAATGCAGTTTAATATTAACGGACACATTAAATTTCAAAGCGAAAAACAGTTTGTTACTTATTGTGAGGAAAGAAATATCAAGCAAAATGGTTTTGAAACAGGGCAACATCTTAGAGAAATATTAATAGGCAAGCCAAAGTTTAATGATTTAGCAGGACCAATGTATGATGGAGAAACTTCTGTTAGATATGAGACTTGGGAAACTTACGAGACATTGTCAAAATAATTGGAGATTAATATGAAAAGTTATTCAACAGAAATGCATTGTTATAAAAACATCAAAACTAAAAGACCATCAGTAGGATACAAAACAGAGAAAGAAAGAGCATACGC
>Ga0114915_1001535_pt1 | contig 10000 bp, 4 predicted proteins | sample MalvirAntarct_55_FD_87288 | JGI IMG/M metagenome (GOLD analysis project Ga0114915, IMG submission 87288) | Marine viral communities from the Global Malaspina Expedition - Malaspina viral metaG Antarct_55 | ecosystem: Environmental > Aquatic > Marine > Oceanic | place: South Georgia Island...
GACGTTCTCAACGGAGCCGATTATGCCCGCTACCTGAACCTACTGGAAAAAAGCCAGGGTGGTAACCCACGCTTCACAGACGCCCAGATCAATGAAATTGGGCAAGGTACCGATTGGATGGACGTTATTACCCGTACGGGCGGGCTTTCTAACCACCAGCTTTCCTTCACGGGTGGCAACAAGAGTATGCGGTATGCTGTAGTTGGAAACTATTTGGGAAATCAGGGAATTGTAGAAAACACCTACTTTAAGCGCTACGGTTTTCGGCTCAATCTCGACAATGACTTCCTGAACGGACGGGCTACGCTGAGCAATAGCTGGTCGTATAACCGAACTACCAGTAGCAATGTGCCTACTGACCGTGGTGGCCCTGGCGGGATTATTATCACGGCTTTGGGGCTCGATCCGACAGTACCTGTTTACGATAAGAATGGCCTTTATAATTATCCTAGCTACGATCAGCGCTTTACGATCAACCCGCTGGCCGAAGCGATGGAAGGCATCGATAAGGACAATACTAACCGACTTTTCGGCACCACCGCCCTCACAGTAAGAATACTGGATGGCTTGCAGTTTCGTACCAGCATCGGGGCCGATATCCTGAGCGCCGAACGCAATACGTTCTACAACAATTTCACCTATGTCGGCCGACAGAATGGACGTGAGTTGCAAAAAGCCAACCGCAATGTCAATAGTATACTGAATGAGAATATTTTCAGCTATAACAAGCAGTTGGCACTGGGCCATAACCTGGATGTGACACTAGGCTACACCTATCAGAAAGAAAGGAACCTCTATACGGGCATTGCCACGCGCGGCTTGCCTACTGACGATGCCGAATCTGTCAATCTTCAGAATGGCAGTAAGCCGCAAATTCCAACTTCTGGCCGCCAGGATTGGGAACTGGAATCGTTTCTGGGCCGGGTTAATTATAATCTTAAAGACCGCTACCTGCTGACTGTAACAGTGCGGCGGGACGGTTCGTCCAAATTCGGCCCCAACAATAAATGGGCTACTTTCCCATCAGGAGCGATTGGGTGGCGGGTCGTGAATGAGAAGTTTTTTCAGGGATCAGGCCTAGGTAAAGTGTTTAATGATTTTAAGTTCCGGGCCAGTTATGGTCTAACAGGGAATTCACAGATTCCGGTATACCGCTCCGTGGGTGGACTGGTACCTTATAATTATGTGTTTGGCGGTAACCTGGTTGCGGGCTATGGCCCTAACCGGATTGCGAACCCCGACCTTAAATGGGAAAGTACTGCCATGCTGAATATAGGAATGGATCTTGCCCTGCTTAATAACCGGCTTTCGATGACATTTGACGTCTTCAGTAACAAAACCTCTGACCTTCTGCTGGATGTTTCTATTCCGCAAAGTACAGGTTTTAGCACCATTCTGCTCAACTCTGGCTCGCTTACCAATAAAGGCCTCGAATTCTCGACTACCTATAAGGTGATTAACAACAAGGCACTGAGCTGGGATTTAAGCGGCAATATTTCGTTCCTACGTAACGAAATCACAAGCTTGGGCCAGAGTACCCCCTTCTTTGCCAACAGCACGAGCGGTCACCTGGGTATTTTTGGCAGCTGGGTGGAAGCAGGCAACCCTATCGGTGTCTGGAAAGGATACAAGTATACTGGGCTCTTCCAGACAGATGAAGAAGGTAAGACTTTTGCCGCCAAAGCGGGCTATCCGAAATACGAAGATGTGAACGGTGACGGCAAATATACCGCCGAGGACTATCAGATTATCGGAAATCCTAACCCTAAGTTTACATGGGGCCTGAATTCAAATCTGAAATTTAAGAACTTCGATTTTACCGTTTTCTTCCGGGGAGTGCATGGCAACGATGTCCGCAACCTACAGCAGTCCGAGATGGGCGACGGTGTGCAGAAAATCAATCAAGTCGCTAATATTCTAGAAGATTCCTGGACTCCGGCAAACCCCGATGCTAGCCGTCCTGTTGTCGATGGCCGACGGGACTTTATCTCGTTCCGACGCTCGTCATTCTTTATTCAGGATGGTTCCTTTATACGCCTGCAAAATCTGGTACTGGGCTATACGCTGCCACTGGAGAGCAAGTTTATCCGCAGTGCCCGCATTTACGCCAGTGGTCAGAACCTGTTCCTGATTACCAAGTACAAGGGTTTCGATCCGGAAGTGAACAATCAGGGGCAAAATAACCTGAACCGGGGTGACGACTACGACGCCTATCCCCGCGCCCGCATGTTTACGCTGGGGGTAAATCTTGGTCTGTAAAATCTTAGAAATCTTTAATCCCGCTTTATAATATGAAACCTACTTTGTCTTCCCGGCTCGCCTATCCCCTCCTGACGGCTCTACTGGTGACGAGCCTTAGTTGTTCGGATCTGAAAGAAACCCCGGACTTTATCAACCCTGACACTTTTTATAAATCAGCCACCGAATTACAATTGGGTGTCAATGGCATTTACGATGACCTCAACTCGGGTTATTCGGGCTATTTTTACGATCGTTACGTATTTGAATGCCTTACTGGTGACCAGATTGGATGGGAAAAAGGGCCTCTGCAGTATAACCTGGGCAATGTAAGCCCCGCCGATGAGTACATAGAGGCTTACTGGTCTATCAGTTATCGCTCTATCAATCGTGCCAATGCCGTCATCGAAACGGCGGACGCTATGAAAGATCCCACTAACGATGCTTTGGTTAAGCGCCTGAAAGCCGAAGCGCAGTTTCTGCGGGCTTTCTACTATTATGGCCTGCTGAGTTATTTCGATAACCCGCCCATCACGGTCAAATCCACCCAAGGGATTAGTGATCTTCCTACCAATCAAGGGGGGAAGCGAGCGGTCATCGACCAGATTTATGCGGATGCCAAAGCCGCAGCTGAAGTGCTTCCGGCTTCCTATGCAGGTGCAGATGCCGGCCGGGCTACCAAGTGGGCCGCTAAAGCCATTTTGATGAAAGCACAGTTGTGGGATGAAAAGTGGGCAGAAGCCAAAGCTACAGGCGAAGATATTGTCAACAATAGTGGTATCCAGTTATTTTCTGATTTTGGAGCCAACTTTGACTTAACGCACGAAAACCAGGGTGAGCGCCTGTTTGAAGCGCAGGTTTCGGCTTCTGCCAATGCCAGTGAATATAGCGTACATTCTGCTCACTTCAACCCCGAAGACTACCCCAGTCAACTGGGTGGCGCGGGCTGGAGTTGGCTGAGTGCCACACAAGAGTTTCGGGCAGCGTACGACAAAAATGATAAGCGTATCGACGCTACATTTATCGAAACCTACCCCACGGGGCGCTTTGGAATGGTGGATGGAAGCTACCCGATGGTAAAGTGGAGCCCGCAGGCTGACTTTAACCTATCCCGGTTTGGGGGTATTGTAAAATCAGACGCTAACCCTAAAGATCCATCCCAGATGATTTTTGGGAAAGCCTGGTCGAACAAACTGGTAGAACTGGGCAAAAGCTATACCAATACCGAGAAGAATACGATTTACATTCGCTTGGCAGATATACTACTGGGGCATTCGGAAGCTTGCAATGAGAGCGGGCAAGGTGACAAATATATGGGCATCAATAAGGTACGTGCACGGGCAGGACTACCCGAATTGAGTGGGTTAAGCCAGACTGCTATGCGCGATGCCATCATTAAAGAGCGAGAGCAGGAATTTGTTTTCGAACAGTTGATGTACCCAGAACTCCGGCGTAAAAGCAAGTTTGGGGGGCAACCTGATTATCTGGGTGATCACATCAAGCATTATATCAGCAAATACAATATCGGCCGTACACTCAAAGCGCGCGACTATGTACTCCCCTTGCCCCTAAAAGAAATGCAGGGAAATCCGGGTGTAACACAGAATAAAGAATGGCAGTAGTGGTTTTAATTTCATTAAAAAAAGGGCTTCCCATAGCCCTTTTTTTATAGCCCATTATTAGCGACATTTCGGACCATGAAGTACCTGTTAATTGTCTTTGTTTTGATAAGTGGGTTCGCCTGTAAGCGCGAATCAAAAACGCTTTTCAAGACGCTCTCTCCATCTGAAACAGGGGTAGATTTCCAGAATACCATTGTTGAAAATGATACGTTTAATCTGGTAGACTACTATTACGTTTATAATGGTGGGGGCGTGGCGGTAGGAGACATCAACAATGACGATCTGCCCGATCTGTATTTCACGGGTAATCAGGCAGGTGATCGGCTGTACCTGAATATTACAAAACCCGGCGCGACGCACCCTCAGTTCAAAGATATTACCGAAACGGCAGGAATCCGTAAATCGGGTTGGTCCACCGGCGTGACGATGGCCGATGTTAATGCCGATGGACTACTTGATATCTATGTTTGTAAATCGGGCAATTACTCTGGTAATGAGCGTAAGAACCAATTGTACATCAACCAGGGGAGCGCCCAGGGAGTAGCACCGCACTTTGTAGAAAGGGCTGAATCTTTTGGCCTGGCCGATAGTAGCTACACCACTCAGGCCGCCTTCTTCGACTACGATAAAGACGGTGATTTGGACGTTTATCTACTCACCAGCACCAATCTGGTGCGAAATCCTAACCAACTTACACCTGTGGTTGCGGATGGGACCGGGTTGGCGAATGACAAACTATTCCGCAATGACTCCGACGGTAGTGGCCTACGTTTCACCGACGTTTCAAAGGCTGCTGGTATTCTGCACGATGGATTTGGTCTGGGGCTGGTGGTAGCCGATTTTAATCAGGATGGCTGGGAGGATATTTATGTAGCCAATGACTTCCTGGCGAATGACTTTTTGTATCTTAATAATCACAGCGACTCTCTAGAAGGCCTGGTCTTTAGAGAGGTAGGGAAAAGTTATTTTAAGCACCACAGCCAGTTTTCGATGGGGTGCGATGCTGCTGATATTAACAATGATGGAATGACTGACCTCGTGGTAGCCGATATGCTGCCTTCAGGCAATGAGCAGCGTAAAAAAATGGCAGGACCGGCCAATTATCAGCAATTCGAGGCAGTTTCACGGCAGGGCTATCACCCGCAATTCATGCGGAATATGTTGCAGGTAAATGGTGGGGAAGCCCCTGGTGGGCGGATGGTTTTTTCAGAACTAGGACAGTATGCCGGTATATCCGCAACCGATTGGAGTTGGTCACCATTACTGGCCGATCTTGACAATGATGGGTGGCGAGACCTCTTTATCACGAATGGCTACCTGCGCGACATCACCGACCTTGATTTTGTGTCCTTTAATGATACTTATGCGCAGACTGGCACGCATAGCGTGGACGAGATCAACCAATATCTTAGGCAGGGTGCTCCTAAAATGCCGAGTATCAAAACCCCCAACCGTTTCTTCCGTAATCGTCATGACCTCACTTTCGAAGATGTGACATCCAGTTGGTTCGGCACCGATCCTTCATTGTCCAACGGCTCAGCTTATGCCGATCTTGACCGCGACGGCGACCTGGACCTTATCGTCAATAATATTAACCGTGAAGCATATATTTTGCAGAACACTACTGTCAAAGCTCACTATGCTCAGATAAAACTTAAAGGTCCGGTACAAAACCCCTTCGGCGTAGGGGCCGACGTAATGCTATATGCCAACGGCGTCCTGCAAGCCTATCATCAGGCGGTCACACGGGGCTACCAGTCATCAGGCGATTATGTCATTCATTTTGGAATGGGTAAGGCGAGCCGGATCGATTCACTAAAAGTGATTTGGCCCGATGGGAAGGTACAAATACAAAAGAGCCTCCCCATCGATCAGCTCATGACAATGGATCATCGGCAAGCGCAAGTGGCCTCTCCTCAAAAGCCAGGTATAGTAGCTACCCTGCTCTCCGACGTAACGCGTTCTGTCGGCCTTGACTTCATTCATCAGGAAGAGCCGTATCTGGACTACAACCACGAACCATTGTTACCCCATAAGCTTTCGCAACAAGGGCCTAAGTTAGCAGCCGGGGACATAAATGGTGATGGGTTAGACGACTTCTTCGTGGGTGGGTCTTTCCGGCATTACGGAAAACTGTTCCTTCAAACCTCACAGGGGCGTTTTATAGAAAAAGCCTACACGGACGAAACTCCTTTCAAAGACCAGGAAGATGTGGGCGCTCTGCTATTCGACGCGGACGGTGATGGTGACAACGATTTATACCTGGTCAGTGGCTCAAACGAATATCTCGATGGCTCGGTCTACTATCAGGATCGGCTGTATCTTAATGACGGTACCGGAAAGTTTACCGACGCCACCAATCGGCTGCCTGCTATCCGCCACAGTGGTTCGTGTGTTGTGGCAGTCGACTTTGATCAGGACGGCGACCTCGATTTGTTCCGGGGCGGACGGCTGCGGGCTCTACAGTACCCTTTACCAGGCGAAAGCTACCTGCTGGTCAATGAAGGAGGGCAGTTTCGCAACGCAACGGCCGATAAAGCTCCCGGCTTAGGGTCGATAGGGATGGTAACCGATGCGTTGTGGGCCGATATTGACCGGGACTCCTGGCCAGACCTGATCGTGGTAGGTGAAATGATGCCTATATCTTATTTTAAAAATAACCATGGCCGACTAGAACGGCAATTGGCTAATTCGTTGGAGAATACAGAAGGTTTCTGGAACTGCATTCAGGCAGGCGATTTTGACCAGGATGGCGATCCTGACTTTGTGGTGGGTAACCTTGGCCTGAACAGTCGCTATCGTGTGTCACCTGAGGAACCTATGCGTATATATGCGGGTGATTTTGACGGCAATGGTCGGCTGGATGCCATCACTACCTATTATTTGCAGGGCCATGAATACCCTATTGCCTCCCGTGAAGACCTAGGGCGGCAATGGCCAGGGATTAAGAAGCAATTTACCAATTATGCCAGCTATGCCCGGGCCTTGCTGGGTGACCTACTTTCGCCTGAGCAACAAAAATCCAGCACTGTATTGCGGGCCAACCAGCAGCAAAGCATCATGCTCAAAAACACGGATAGTGGCTTTATCCTGACTCCGCTGCCCGCTCCGGCGCAGTGGGCGCCCATCCAGGATTTTTTAGTTGACGATGTAGACGGGGACGGCCATCTAGATATCTTGGTAGTAGGTAACGCCTACGACACAGAATCCGTTGCCGGGCAATACGACGCCATGACGGGGCTCGTTTTAAAGGGAAATGGGCTGGGGCAGTTCGAGCCATTGTTATTTCCCAAAAGTGGTTTTCTGGCCGACGGCGATTGCAAAAGCATCGTGCGCTTGGAGGGGAAAAACAATTCGATGTATGTAACATCCCAGAATAAAGCGGGCTTGCAGGTATTTAAAAGAACCTTCGCAAACAAATAATAGAATTTGCTTAATATTTAAGGTTAGAGGCGCTGCGACCCAAGAGCCGGTTTCTGAAATGTATGCACCTTTATAGAAAAGTACTGGTCGACCTAGGCCTTTATGTACCTACCTTACTAATTCATATCGCTAATATAACTCGGGTGATTTCCTCCAGCGGGATGATAGTAGTAGATGACAACCAACTTCGTTTTAGTGGGTATGCTCTCGCGGTTGGTGTAGATATGGTCGTATTTGCGTAAGCGCTCAGAGAGTAATTGGTCTAACTTTGGATTATCAAATGCTTGAAGCGTTGTTATTTTTCCTAGGGATAGATCTTCATTGACATCTACTTGGTACACCGCAAACCGATTTTGATTTTCAAAGTTTTGGAAAATCGTATCAGTATGGATTCCTACATCGGGCAGATTTAATTGGTAAGAATTAGAGTTTTCTAATTTGTTCTTTTTCAAAAAAGAGAGTACCTCCAGTTTCAAATCGATATGCCTTTTGTAATTCTTAGCCGCGTTGGGATATTGATCAATCTGCTGGCTACCCGAACAATACCCAAAAGTCGGAACTCCCTTGTCTCCCATGGACGCAAAGATCAGCCAGGTAGAGCCTTCTGCTACATAAAACTTAGATGCTGTCTTCACCCTAATGAAGGGTACCTCTTTTCCCTTGTACACCTGTACGATCTCAACTTTCAACTGCTGATGTTCGCGGTTCTGCGTAAACTTAACCCCTACAACTTTTACAACGGACACAAAATCAGATTCCTGGTAGTAGTACAGGAGCGGAGCAGGTATGCATTCGAAGCCCAATGCCTGCACGGGTAGTAGTGTAAAGAGGAAAAAGAGGATGTGATTCATGGTAGAGTTGGCTTGTCGAGTAAAAACTCTTGGCCTTTCAATTTAACGAAAGCCACGAAAATTCCCTCACTTCACCTCCGTAAAATTCAGCTTGGGCAACTTCATCGCCTTCTCGATCAACTTAATTTCAATGGCCAGTATCCCCGCTTCCGCTTCTGCAACCACTTTGTCGGCGTCGTCGGTGGGGGTATGATAATCGTCGTGGCCGCCGGTGTGGAAGAATAGTACGGGGATATTTTTGGCATAGAAAGAGCCGTGATCGGAGCCACCGCTACCCGCTCGGTCGGTGAAGAACTTTACTTCGCCAGTTACATCCTTAAATACGTCCGGCCAGGCGTCCGAGGTACCATAACCACCAATGCCCACGCCCCGGCCAGAATTGTAGCGCCCGATCATATCCATATTGGTCATGAAGTTGATTTTTTCCAAAGGTAGGGTAGGGTTATTGACAAAGTACCGTGAGCCCTGCAAGCCCAACTCTTCGGCTCCGAAGGCAATAAACAGGAAGTTGTAGGGCTCTTTGACAGCGTTTTGTGAGAAATAGCGAGCCAGCTCCAGTAGCCCCGCTACGCCTGAGGCATTGTCGTCGGCCCCGTTGTGGATTTGTCCTTCCGGCTGCGGGGCTTTGGAGCTACCTTGTCGCCCCATCCCCAGATGATCGAAGTGCGCGCCGATGACGATGGTATAGGGAGCGTTATTATCCAGGAAACCCAATACGTTATTGGCTGGCCGCAGACTGTCGGGTACTACCACCCGCCGCACTCGGGCGGTGAAAGGTTGCTGGTAGCCGTGGGTACCTAGGGGAGCGAGGCCTAATTTCCTGAATTGCTTGATGACGTACTGGGCGGCCTTCTCATTTTCGCGACTGCCCGTACCCCTACCTTTCATCCGGTCAGAAGCCAGGTACTGCACATGGCGGCTGATGCGTTCGGCGGAGGGAGCCAGGTTCTGAGCCTGTAAAAAGAAAGGGGTAAGCAGAAGGAAAAAGATGAATTTCATGGGAGAAAAATGTTGGACCAAGACCAAAGGTAAGGTCCCTTGGCAAAATCCACGGCGAAGCCCTATCTTTAAAACAAAAAACAACTCAACTACCCCATGGAAGACCTGCTCGCCGCCCGGCTACAGATGGCCCTCTCGCTAGGCTTTCATATCATCTTTGCGTGTATCGGTATGACAATGCCTGTGCTGATGGCGTTCAGCGAGTGGCGGTGGCTACGTACCGGGAGGCAGGAGTACCTTGATCTGGCCAAGGCGTGGTCGCGGGGTGTGGCGCTGTTTTTTGCGGTAGGAGCTGTGTCAGGTACGGTGCTTTCCTTTGAGTTGGGACTCCTGTTTCCGGGATTCATGCGGCATGCCGGGGCCATCATCGGGATGCCCTTTTCGTGGGAAGGTACCGCGTTCTTTGTAGAAGCTATTGCGCTAGGCGTGTTTCTGTACGGCTGGGATAAGCTGAACAGATGGGTACACTGGGCCTCGGGGGTACTGGTGGGGACTTCGGGGGTACTTTCGGGTATCTTCGTGGTATCGGCCAACGCCTGGATGAATAGCCCCGCTGGATTCACGTGGCAAAACGGGGAGGCCAGAAACATAGATCCCGTAGCGGCGATGTTCAACGACGCCTGGCTATCGCAAGCGCTGCACATGACGCTGGCGGCTTTTGTCGCTACGGCCTTTGCCGTGGCGGGAGTACATGCTTTTCTTTTACTGAAAAACCCAGGAAATGTATTCCATCGTAGCGCCGTTCGTATGGGGTTTTCCTTTTGCGCGGTGGAAGCTCTGCGTCGGCCTAGCAGCGGCGACTTTTCGCCCACTGACGTACCTGAGCACCAGCCTGCCAAGTGGACCGCTCTGGACTCACACTTTAAC
>Ga0114915_1001540_pt1 | contig 9981 bp, 13 predicted proteins | sample MalvirAntarct_55_FD_87288 | JGI IMG/M metagenome (GOLD analysis project Ga0114915, IMG submission 87288) | Marine viral communities from the Global Malaspina Expedition - Malaspina viral metaG Antarct_55 | ecosystem: Environmental > Aquatic > Marine > Oceanic | place: South Georgia Island...
AGGTAGGATTATAGAGAAATCATTGCCAAATAATATGAATTTAGCTAATGAAGATATAGCAGATAATTTTAGTGTAGATGAGATGATACGAGATGGGTTTGATGGAGTTAGATTTACAGAAGATAATCTTAGTGGTAATTGGTATCAAATATTTAATCCTGAAAAATTAAAAAAAATTAATACCCCTTCTAATCTTAATAAACAATTAGATAGTCTTTATCAAGATGATAGAATAAAAACAGCCCTTAGATCAGCAACAAAAGATTTAGGGATTAAATCTCCCTCTAATTCTGTGGAAACACTTCATGGAGTAAGGAAGTCTATTGATGACACTATAAGTGTTGCTAAAAGGGCAGGAGAAAACTCTAAAGCCAGATCTTATACTTTACTTCGTAATGATGTTAATAAAGTGTTGTATGAAGCATCTCCAACTCTTAAAGAAGCTGATGATGTTTTTAGTAAATATTCTACATTAATGAGATCAATTGAAGAAGGTAAAAACTTTAAAAAATTAACTCCTTTTGATATTAATAAGACAATAGAAGATTTACAAAAGACATCTAAACTTCCTAAGGCTGATATTTTAGAAAATTACAAAACTGGTGCAAAGAGTGTATTATTAAAAGATGTTGAATCGGCAATTAAATTTGAAGGATCAAATATCCCAACTAATATTCAAGTAAAAACCCTCTTAAATACTAAATATAAACAAGAGCAATTACAAGAAATATTCCCAAGTAAGAAATCATTTAATGAGTTTGTTGATAATCTTAACCAAGAGGCTCTTTATAATAATGTTATCAAGAATTTAAGGCTTGATAAAGCTACTATTGAGAAGGGTGATAAAGGTTTTATTAGAAATGCTTTTGCTTATATACTTTCAGTTGCTACTACTGGATCTGGTAAGACTGGTGCGGTAGTTAACTCCGCTAAGGCTGGAGAGTCAATATTGATAAAAAATTACGATAACTTAAATCAAAAAAACGCTGAAAAGCTTGCAAAGATTTTCACTAATAGAAAAGATAGCACCAAATTGCTTAAGAATATTATTAAAAATTCAGAACCTAAGCAGAAAAATATTATAGCTAAAATAGTAGATGATAATTATCCTTATTTACTTTCAAATTCAATAAATAAACAAGAAAGAAAAAATGACGATTAGTGGAACAAACACATTTACACAGACACGTAACCAGATCATCAATAGAGCTTTATCTATGATAGGAGTTAAGACTCGTGGAAGAAATCCAACATCTGACGAAATGAACGAAGCCTCTATTATTCTTAATATGATGGTAAAAAGCTGGAAATCTAAAGGTCAATACCTTTGGAAAACTACTGAAGGCACTTTATTTCTAGCGACTGGTCAAACAACATATAAAATCGATGGATCAACTGCTAATGCAACAGAAGATTTTAACCAAACAACTACAACTGCGGCGGCTATATTAGGAGATTCAACTATTGATATTATTAATGCAACTGGTTTTGTAGTAGGGTATAATATCGGAATACTACAAACAAACGGTATTATACATTGGACGACTATCTCAAGTATTACTGCACTGACAATAGGATTAACTGATAACCTAACAGAAGCAGTTAAGTTAGGTGCAAAAGTTTATGCTTATCAAACCAAGATTAATAGGCCTGAGCGAATTAGTTCTAGTCGTCTTAGATATAGTAGTGGGTCAAGTGATGTGCCTGTTGCTAAAATATCAAGAGACACTTATTTTAACTATTCAAGTAAAACCTCACAAGGTAAGCCGAATAGTTTCTTCTATGATAAACAACTAGCTTTTGGTCAAATATATTTATATCCAACCCCTAATGATGTAAGCGACACTATTAAATTTACTTTTGAAAAACAGTTTTTTGATTTTTCTCAAGCAGTAGATGATCCTGATTTTCCAGTAGAGTGGCTACTTACCATAGCAACCAACTTAGCTTATTTACTAACCTTTGATTATGGAATTTCAACTGAAAGAGCGGAAAGACTTAAGAGAGATGGAATTGAGTTATTAGCTGACTCAGAAGGTTACGACAAAGAAGATACTTCAATTTATTTTCAACCTTCAATGTTAGGAGAAAATGGGTAACACGACCGAAATACAATTTGCAGTAAATAGCTACAAGGCTTCCAGTGGCCTGCTATCCAGCGAGAGATTAGTTAATTTCTTTGCTGAAGCAGCCCCTCCTTCATCACCTTTTAGAGGATCTATATCTGGAACTGCAGGTTTAAAAACATGGTTAAATTTAAATAGATTTGAACCTATGTATGGATCAATCATATTAGGAGATTTCTTATATTTTGTTTGTGGTCTAGGTTTTTATCAAATAAACAAATCTAAAGATTACACACTAAGAGGCACGTTATCTGGTGCGCCTAATAGGGTAATTATGGACACAAATAGAACACAGGTAACAATTCTAACAAGTAATGGGGATAGTTACTACTTTGATTCAACGGATAATACTTTTGCTAAAATTGTTGATTTAGACTATGAAGTAGCTAGCTCATTGACTAGTTTAAACGGCTACACTATTTTTAGTAAATTAGAAAGTGATCAATTTTTTATATCAGATCTAAATGATACAACTTCATATAGTGCTTTAAAAAGAGCAACTGCGGAATCGAGATCTGATAATTTAGTTAGAGTCTTTGCAATCAATAATGAGTTATGGTTGTTTGGCGGAGAGACCGTTGAGGTCTGGAGCAATACTGGTAACGTTAAATTTCCTTTTGAAAGAATATTAGGGGTATTTATCGAAACTGGTTGCGCTGCTAAAAATTCCATAGTTCATAATCAAGATGGTGCATTTTGGCTAGGAAGTGATTTTACTATATATCAAGCGGTTGGTTATCAAGCAGTAAGAATATCCACTAATCCAATAGACACTGAAATATCTAAATATTCGATGGTTGATGATGCTTTTGGAATGTTTTATGTGCAAAATGGTCATAGATTCTACTGCTTAACTTTTCCTGATGCCAATAAATCATGGTGCTATGATATAACCACTCAGTTATGGCATGAAAGATCTAGTAGGAACCCAACTACTCTATGTGATGATAGATGGCTACCTAATTGCTTATCATTTTTTGCAGGCTTAAATTTAGTTGGTGATAAAAATAGTGGGATTATATATGAAGTAGATCCAGATACCTATACGGAAAATGGAACACCTATAATTGGAGAAATTATAACAGCTACAATATTTAATAGTTATTCTAGGTTCAGCACTTCAAGATTAACTTTACTTATGGATACTGGGGTAGGTGTAGATGGAAATGGTCAAGGTGTTAATCCTCAAATTATGATGCAGTCATCTATAGATGGAGCTAAGACCTGGAGTAATGAGTTGTGGGTAGAAATAGGAGAAATAGGATCTTATGAATCAGAAGTTTCTTGGACATCTTTAGGAGAAGGAAGAAATTTAGTAACTAAATTTAAGATTAGTGATCCTGTAAAAAGATCAATAGTTGGTGCTTATGTTAATCAAGAAATAGGTTCGTCATGAAATTACCAATACCATCATCAAGAGAGCCAGTATTACAAGATTTAGTTTTTAACAGAACTTGGTTTAGTTACCTAGAAGGAGTTTTTAAGGCTATTAAAGGAAATACAGATATAAAATTAGGAGGATTGTTAAGTATTAATACTGATAATGTAGCTAATATTAACACTGGAACAACTGATTTAATTGGCTATATTTTGAACGCAAACTCTTTGGCAACAAATGGCGATGTTTTACAGATTGAAGCTTCTGGAACATTTGCTGCAAATACGAATAACAAAAAGGTTACTTTAAACTTTGGCTCACAAGAGATTCTGACTACTGGCTCAATTATAGCAAACGATGGTAGTTGGAGTATAAAAGCAACTATAGTATTAACAGCTTCTGCTACACAGGAGATAATGACAACTATAATATCGGGTACTACTAATGTTACTATCTCATCAACAAGGGCGGTTGGGGTACAGGAATCGACAAATGATATTATTATTAAATGCACTGGGACTGGTGTGGCTAGTAATGATATTATACATCGTACTTTATTAATCAATTTATATCCAAATTCATAATGTCACAAAGATTATATTTACCAAGAGAGCAAGTTTTTACTGATTTAGGCACAATAGGTGCTGGTTGGAAATTAAACTCTTACGAGATGGGAACAACAACTCCTAAAGCGACATATTCCAACACAGCCTTAAGTGTTGCAAATACAAATCCAGTAATTTCTGATTCGGCAGGTAGATTAGGCGATATGTTTATTGATGATGCAAAAACATACAAACTTGTATTAACTGATGAAAATAATGTTACTAAATGGACGGCCGATCCAGTAGATCCTAAAACTTTCTCATTAGACGATTTCGACCCTAGACCAACTTCTTTTTGGGGAACTACAGGGGGAACTTCAACAGCTTATACACTAATTTCTGATCCAATAGTTACTGCTTATTCATCAACTCAAACAGGATTTTTTGCTTGTCATTTAGATTGTGGAGCAGACCCTACTATTGCAATAGACGGACTCAACGCATTAGTTTTTAAAAAATATAATGGGTCTGGTTCAAAAGTAAGTTTAATCGCTTTAGATATAGTATCTGGTCAGACTTACTCATTTAGAAATGATGGAACCGATATAGTTATTTTTAATCCTGAGCATCCTGCAAACTTACCAGCTAATACTGATTTATGGAGAGGATTAACTTATCTACCGAAACAAATTACAATTTCAAACGGCACTGATACTGATCATGATATAGATAGTACGGCTGGTAACTTTCAATTTAGCGATGGATCAGGTCAAGCAACTATAACTGCTTTGACAAAAGAATTAGATGCAACTTGGGCTGCGGGAACTAATAACGGTGGTTTGTTTACTGGAACAGTAGCACTAGACACAACTTATCATTATTTTGCTATATATAATCCAACAACTGGCGTTTCTGATGCTGGTTTTGATACTAGTATTACTGCTGCTAATGCACCTGCTGGATTTACTAAAAGATCAGAAATAATTACAAGTGTGATTACTGATGCTAGTTCTAATATTATAAATGGTACTTATATATTTGATAAGTCTGGGTATTACTTTAATTTTCCAACCCCAGTTGAGGATCTATCTCTGACTACCTTATCCATAACTAAAGTAGATCACCGATTAACAGTACCAGAAGGTGTTTTATCTTGGGCTAGGCTCAATGTTCATTTAAATAGAAGTGTTCAGGTTGCTGTATTACTTTTTGGATCAGGGGATGATGATGTTGCTCCAACGATTAGCAATTCCACAGTTTATGTTGATAGCACGAGTGCAGTGCAAAAAAATGATTACCCTATCCTAGCAGATAACGGATTAATAAGCTATAGGTCTGGATCAGTAACAGTTACACGATTTACTATACACACTAAAGGTTGGCGATATAACTATTAATAAGATAATTAAATAACATGGATATTTCAAGAAATAAAATTACAGGTGAGATTAAAAAGGGGAATTTAGGGAAATCTTTTAGAGCTGGCGATTGGGAGAATTGCCTTGATTCTGATAAGGCCATATTACCACAATTTCAAGACAATATAGATCAAGAATCATTAAATGAGGCTAAAGAAATCAAAAAAACCAAAATTAATAACCAAAAAAACAAAATCATAAATTCTTTAACTGATTTGACTAAAGATGGTAAGAAATATTTCTTTGATAGGGGTATTTCATCTAGGCAATCAATATCCATGGCGGCAATATCACTTGGTGGTAATGATACTATTGAATGGATAACGGAAGATAATTCTATAGTAACACTAACTAATCAAGACTTTTTGACTATTTGTAGTAATATTATGCTTACTGATGCAAGAGAAATTAAACTCGCTAGACTTAGAAAAAATGCAGTTTTATCTTTAACCTCTTTAGAGGAAGTGGAAAATTACGATATTACTCAAATTTATATTGATTAAATCAAGATAAAAAAAACAAAATTATTAAAAGCGTAATTTACTCATAGTGAAATTTTTAGACATATTAAGTGACTCAATAACAGAGGTTATTGCTGTAATTGCTATCGGTATTCTTTACGTGATGAGAAAAATCATTTTATTCTTTTTAGGTCTTTGGAAAAAGGATCAAGATGAAAAAGACGAAAAAAGAATTGAGAAGCACACAAAACCAATAATCGATTCAGTATCTAAAATTGAAAAAGATATTTCTAATTTTAGAAATGAAGTTGTAAGTAGTTTTAGTGAAAATGGTTCTATCGGTAGCAGATTAAAACATACTCATCACGACATTAAGGACATTAACGGAAAAAAAGATAGTATTTTAGTTGAGGTGCTTGATCAAATGGAAAAGATAAATAAAAAACTTGAAGAGCAAGATGAAAATAAATAAAATGGAAAATAAATAATTTTTCTTGCGTTTTTTAAAGTAAGTATTATAATTGCTATAATTATAACTTTTTATTTAAAGTAATTTTATGTATAAATTTAGCAAAAAATCTCAAACCCAGCTAGAAACTTGTCACAAAGATATTCAATTAATTTGTAGTGAAGCAATCAAAATAATAGATATTAAGGTAACCGAGGGTGCTAGATCTCAAAAAAGACAAATAGAATTATTCAAAAAAGGTAGATCAAAACTAGACGGAGTTACTAAGTTTTCTAAACACCAAGTAACAAAAGAAAAACTTTTGTCGAGTGCTATTGATATTTTACCATGTCCCGTAGATTGGGGCGATAAAAAAAGATTTTTCTTTGTAGCTGGAATTATGAAAGGCATAACGCTAAGATTATTAGAAGAGGGTCGAATTACTCATGCTTTGCGATGGGGAGGCGACTGGAACTCTAATAATAACTTTGAAGATCAAACTTTTAACGATTTACCACATTTTGAATTAATAGAATATAACGAACCAATGATAATTAAAAAGAATAAAGACATGCAAAAAGATAAAAAAAAGAAACCTTCACTTGGTATACTAGGCCTTATTGGTACAGCAATTACCGCTCCTATACCTCATGCAATTCTAGTTAAAGTTTTTGTTAAAATCTTAAAAATTCTAGCAAAATCTTCAAAGAATAAGATTGATGATAAAATAGTTGCAGGTATTGAAAAAGTTTTATAAATTAAAGTAACGTTAAGATTTTATTACTTTTATTTTAAGGCTTGTTTATATCCCTTTTCAAGCCTTGATTTATTTTTAATAATTTTATAGTTATAAGTTTTTATTTATTTCCAATATACAATAATCATCTTGTGTTTTATCTCTTTGTGAAGTCAAGGAAATCTTCCCCACATATTTTATCGTATCATCTTTTAAAACTCCATACTTAACCAAACAATCTTCGATCATCTTTGCCATATAACTACAATTTGAGCTGTCAAAGGCGTTTTTAGTAAAGTAAAAGCTAAATAATAGGTCGACCTTATCGATTATAGGATCAAGGGCTTTAAACTGTTTTTTAGTTAATAGTAAGTAACCATCTTTAATCTCGTTCCTTTTAGTCCAATGAACTCCTGCATAGATCTTATTTGTGGAAATTTTAAGTATATTATCAATTTTAATTTTCATTTCTCTAATTTTTAATTATTTTCCAGTTGATCCATATCCACCACGATTAGTATCAGTTATATTATCCACCACCTCCATTTCAGAAGTTGCTAATGGTCTAATTAACATTTGTGCGATTTTGTCTCCTTTGGTAATCGTGTAACGATCATGACCTGCATTATAAAGAATAACACCTATTTCTTTGCGGTATGAATTATCAATAGTTCCAGGGGTATTTAAAACCGTAATTCCATATTTTAAAGCAAGTCCAGAACGAGGGCGTATATCAGCAACGGCATAATTTATTATTGCATGGCTACCTTCTCCCAAATAATTATCATCACTTCTATAATTCCAACCATAATTTAACTGCACTGGTAAATCAATTGCAATGCCTGTTTTAACAAGTATTCTACCGCCTGGACATATTGTAAAACCTGCTATATAATCAGGATTATTATCATAATCACACTTTTCATAAGCAAAAATATTAAACATATATAATTCTTCGACATAATGCGTCTCATCATTTTGCATTTGTAAAATAAGTTGATCGTTTCCAATTTCTTGAAGTGAGGTTTTAGATGCACATGCTCCACTATCTTTATCATCCTCCTCAAAATCTTTTAACTCTAATATTGAGAAACTATCGGCAAATAAATCCCATAAATCACCCTTATCATTTCTATGTGGAACTTTTGCTGTTTTTGTTAATTTTTTTATTCTAAAAGGTATCATAATCTAATTTTTAATTTTACGAAGAATTGCTATCTTTAATTTCTTCCACTCATTAATATCGCATTGATCTTCATGTTCTGCGTTTACAAAGTATCCTTCAAGATCTGTGAGTATAGTCTCTAACCACTGTTTGGGCATTATGTCCAGATGTTGAATAAGATCTTCTACGCATTCCCCAGCGGCGTAGGTTCTCCTTCTTATGCAATATCTAAAAGACTGAATTAATAAATTGGAAAGTTGGTAGTTAGATACTTCTGTTGATAATGTTTTCATAATTTAATTTTTAATTAATATCTACTCTTTTAAAATCCTGGGAACTAGCCTTTATAATTTTATACATATTAAAGTATTTTTCCAACCTATCTAAATCCTTTCTTCTTAGATTCGGCTGTCTTGATATTTGCGAATTATGTTCTAAATCTGCTAATTTCACCAACATAGAATCTCTATTTGAACATATGCGATCTAAATATTCTGAATTACTTTGACCTTTGAACTTACTAAGAATATCTACCGCCTCCACAACCCTTGTAGGAAAATCGTAATCGTATAGGTCACTTACAGTTAAGTCACTATCCTCTAGGGAATCATGTAGAATAGCTATTGACTGTAAATATATACAATCTGATTTTAATAACGTCATGACCTCTAGGCAATGTAGAATATAACTTTTTCCACCCTTGTCAAATTGACCATGATGTGCAATACAAGCAACCTGTATTGCTTTATTCAAAATATCTTTCATATTATTTTAATTTAATTAATATATTTCTAAGTTAATAACTTTCTCACATCGCTCGCTAGATTCACCAAGCCACGAATAAACTTTTCTCAGCCACTCAATTTGAGTACCATTCTTTTTTTCCCAATCATCAACACCCTCATGAATAGATTGACCTTTAATTTTAGCATCATGGCAATTATGGCAAAGTGGTAATACTGCAAAATTGCTTGATTTCCTGCCAAATCCAAGCCTTAGGGTCGTAATATGGTGCAAAAGTACAAGATTATTGTCACAAATGATACAATCCAGTTGAGCAACCCTTGTCATCCATCGCCCCTCTTCGGATGTTTTAGCTTTCTTTTTGCCCTTTGTGTTTGTGGTTTTTAGCAAGTTAGTCATTTATTATTACTTTCTAAACAGGTCAAATCGGCAAGTACTATTGCCCTTTCAATTACTAGATCCCTAATAGTATCTTTACCTACCTCTCCACCATTTATTTTTTTCAACAATTCACATTTTTTTCTAAAATTTTCCATTTTATTATCACCGGTTAGGATAATAATCTCTTTAGCTATTTTAATTTTTAAATCTATCATTTTATATTTTAATTATTTTATCCTTTATTAGTTTTATCAAAAACCCAGTCTTCTAACATTCCATTTAGTTTCTCTAGCTTTACAGATAAGGTTTTCATTTCTTTAATACAGCCTAAGTCTTTGGTTAGTTTTTCCTTTGGTATTTCTTCATTACATTTCCAAAAATCATCAACACTATAGAAAAAAGCATTGTTTGGTGATGTGATTTGATTGCCTTTACCATCTAATCCATGATCAACGCAAACTAGATTTTCTTTGTCTTTGTACTTGTAGATACCGATAAAAGTTACAATACTTTTATCGGTATCTACAAGTACAAAGACAAAGAAAATCTAGTTTGCGTTGATCATGGATTAGATGGTAA
>Ga0114915_1001542_pt1 | contig 9977 bp, 9 predicted proteins | sample MalvirAntarct_55_FD_87288 | JGI IMG/M metagenome (GOLD analysis project Ga0114915, IMG submission 87288) | Marine viral communities from the Global Malaspina Expedition - Malaspina viral metaG Antarct_55 | ecosystem: Environmental > Aquatic > Marine > Oceanic | place: South Georgia Island...
ATGTGTTGATCTTCCTGTTGCAGGCGGCGTCGGCTGGGTTCACGCCGACTTTCCAGGCCACCATCCCCGACATTCTGCCCGACGAGAAGGACTATACCCGGGCCTTGTCGCTGTCGCGCCTGGAGGCGCGTGACCCAACCTGGTGCGATGTTTCCCGGAAACATCGCACCAAGACGGCACTCAATACGGCGTGAGGTTCCGAATGATCGACCTGGAAGCACCGGATCCCAACTGGCCCGTGCCGGGTGCAGATGGTCTGGGGCGAGGCGGACGGCTGGATCCCGATCGATCGCGGCCGCGCCCTCGCCGCCGCCATTCCCGGCGCGCGCTTCCGGCCGAACCGGACGGCGGCCACCTGATCCCGGAGGCGCGCCCGAGGCCATCGTGCACGTGGTCGAGAACTTCGTGGCACGGCTGCACGCGGGCTGAGGGCGGGCATCACCGCCAGCGATTTGACGAAGGGGGTCGCCGATGAACACCACTGTCATCAGAGCGCTGACCGTCCTCTTCGGTGTGAATCTCGTCGCAACTCTCATCCACTATGCGGACAACGTCGCCCGTCTGAATGCCTATCCCGATCTACCGACCACCGCGCCGTGGCACATCCTAAGCTTCCTTGCTATCATGTTACTGTTCGGCATTGCTGGATTCTGGCTGTTTCTGAAAAATCACCCGATGCTCGCGGCATATTTTACGTACATTTATTGCGCCCTGAATTTCGTGGTACTGGGACACTACACCGCATCCCGGCTCAACGGTCCGGTTTCCGAGTATGGAATGGCGATTCATCTCGCCATCTTCGCGGAGGTACTGACGGCCCTCGCGCTCTTGCTCTATGTGGGTCGCCTGCACTGGCGATTGCGGCGACGGGGGCCGACGGAACGGTGACCTGTCGCCCCCGCCGGACGATCGTTCGGGTCAGATGACCTCCGGCGGAGCAAAGCTGGTAATCGGGGTCGTACTGGATCTCGATCTGCAGAGCAGCGTGTTCAATGGTGACGCGGTATTTGAGGCCGTCGGGGATTCGATCGTGGACGGCGTCGCCCGGATGGCCGTCGGGCATCACGGAAAAGGTGTGCTGTCAGCGCGTTTGACGTCGTGTTCAGAGACCAGATGTGGAGGTCGTGGGCCGACGGAACGCCCGCGTCGAACAGCAACCACGCCTCCACCGCGTCTCTCTCGACCAAAAACCCGACACAGCGTCCAGCCAAGCGACGATTTCAGTAGCCGTAACGCTACACGCGATGACGAGGCTGATCCCCATGGGGTCAAGCCAGAGCCACCCGGTGGCCATCATTCCGCCAGGCGCGAGCACGACGCCCGCCGACACCGCGGCGTCGGCGGGCATATGGAAAACGCACCATCGGGATTCAGATCGTGCTTGCGCTCCTTCTTAAGAGCAGAGCCGTGCCGGTCTCGATCTACAATGCCGGGCGCGGCGGAAATCTGCCTCTGCAGGTGCGCCACCTCGAGCACCGGGGGTAGTGTCCGGCTGCGTCTCGGTCAGGTTCTTCGTCTGGTCGAGATCCTGCAACCGCATCATCGGCGTGACGATGGGGCCTTCGGGCTGGGAACGACGTGGCGGGAGCTATGGCCGAAGCTGGGTGATGACGGTTTGAGGAAGGCGGCGTATCGAGGCGGGTAACCAGCCTGCCAGAACCTCCCGAAGGAGCGATACGCCATGACGACGGATAGCACTGTTGTCGCTTTTCAGCACCCCGACGATGTCGACGATCCCCTGACATCCATTCTGCGTGACGGTGCCCGCCGTCTGCTGGCGCAGGCGGTCGAGGCGGAAGCAGAGGCATTTCTGGCCGCGATGAGGGACGAGCGGCTTGCCGATGGCCGGGCTCGTGTCGTGCGGCACGGCCATGGGCCGGAACGGATGATCCAGACCGGGATCGGTCCGGTGCCGGTAAAACGGGCGAAGCTGCGCGACCGCGGCGCGGTGGATGGAGAGCGGATCACCTTTACCTCGGCGATCCTGCCGAAGTGGGCGCGGCGCACGCGGAGCCTGGAGGCTCTTCTGCCGGTTCTCTATCTGCGCGGCGTGTCGACGGGCGACTTTCAGGAAGCTCTTTCAGCGCTCCTCGGAAGCGAGGCGCCGAACCTTTCGCCGTCGGTTATCGGGCGGAAGGAAGAGTGGACGAGCGATTACGATCGTTGGCAACGGCGGGACCTCTCGGCCAGGCGGTATGTCTACATCTGGGCCGACGGCGTGTATCTCCAGGCGAGAATGGAGGACACTGCGGCCTGCATGCTCGTCGTCATCGGCGCCACGCCGGAAGGCCGTAAGGAACTGGTCGGCTTCCGGGTCGGCGTCCGCGAGAGCACCCAGAGCTGGCGGGAACTGCTGGTCGACCTGAAGGCCCGCGGTCTGTCCGTCGCGCCGGAGATCGCCGTCGGGGACGGAGCCCTCGGTTTCTGGAAGGCGCTCGACGAGCTGTTTCCGACGACCCGCCACCAGCGATGTTGGGTACACAAGGTCGCCAACATCCTCAACAAGGTGCCGAAGTCCATCCAGCAGGGAATGAAAGACGATCTGCGCGAGGTGCGCGACGCACCGGACCGGGCGACGGCGGAAGCCGCCATCGAGGTCTTCGTCGAGAAATACGGGATCAAGTATGCCAAGGCCGCCGAATGCCTGGTAAAGGACCGCGAGGCGCTCCTGGCCTTCTTCGATTTCCCTGCCGAGCACTGGGACCACCTGCGGACCGCCAACCCGATCGAGAGCGTCTTCGCCACCGTCAGGCACCGCACCGTTCGCACCAAAGGCGCCCTCTCGCAGAAGACCGCCCGCATCATGGTCTTCAAGCTCGTCATCGCCGCCTCGAAGACCTGGCGCCGGCTGAAGGGACAAAACCGGTTGCCCATGATCATCGAAGGCGTCAAATTCGCCGACGGCGTCGCCGTCAACACGACGTCAGCACACCACGCCGCCTGACCGCCGCGTCACCCAATATCGGCCATAGCTCACGTGGCGGACGATGCCGTGATAATGTGATCGGTCCAGCAGGAGCAGGGCCTAACCGTCGGCGCGGTGTCCATGACGAACAGGAAGCGCCTGCCGATACCCTGCAGGTGCGGCGGTGAGGAACTACGCCAGCCAGAGCATCCGGATTGACATCCAGATCGCCATGGCGATCATCATCAGGTTTTCGGTGAGGGAGACGAAGCCCAAGGGCACGTTGCTCGAGCCGCCGACACAGGCGCATTTGATCTCGCGCTTGTCGATATAGACGGCCTTGAAGACCGAGACTGAACCGCCCCGGGTTTGCCGGAGGCCCCAACTCCTGAGAGGAAGGGACAATTCTCGTCGGCCTCGGGAACTCCACCTCGCACGGCGATGTTGAGTGAGGTAATGCGAACCTGGTCTCCGCGGCACAAGGTTGCCCGACGGTGCCGCGGATTTTCGCAGGTTCACCTCTGCAAGGCAAAGCGACTCAAGAGGATTGGGCCGGTGCCGCGAATTCGGGTGGAGTTGCTCCTCTCCCTGCTGATCGTAGTTGGTCTGGGTTTGCACATGGTGCACGCTGGCCCTTCATCTTCCGAGGTGGAGGCGGTAGAGGCGAACCAGGTAAGTCCCGAGGAACCCGATCGCGCAACGTGCGCCGGATTGCCTGCGGTTCAGCACTGCGGCTCGGCGGCGTCCTGTGCCGTTTTGCCTGTAAAGTTCTCGATACTCTGCCGTGCGCCGGTACGCGGTAATTGGGCGCCGGCTCCGGCGGATCGTGCTCATTCTGAGATCGTACAACGCCAGTTCCGACCGCCTCGTCTCTCCGCGATCGTCTGACCGACGCGCTGGCGGCTTGGGTAGCCCTGCCCGCGCCGTGATGCCGCTCGCCGAGCCTCTGCACCTGCATGGAATCACCGCAATGCCAACTGTTTCACGGCCAAATGCTGTTCCGTCCAACAGGTGCGCTTCCGACGCTGCCCCTATGCAGCGCCTGGCCGAGTGCCAATCCGAATTTCTGCGCTTCTTGCGACGGCGCATGAGCTGTCCGGATGATGCCGAAGACGCCTTTCAAGACTTTTGCGTTAAGGTCTTGCGAGCCACGAAGAATCCTGGGACTACCGGCACGATCGATGCTTGGCTCCGTCATGTTCTACGCAACACGCTAATCGACTACTATCGGCGCCGCGCCACGCGGCATCGGGTCGAGACTGCGCACGAAGCTGAGGCTTCCGAGCCGACGGATCAACCGCGCGCGGACCAGCCTGAGAACCCATGCTGCTGCGTCCAGGACCTCGTTCCGACACTCCGGCCAGACTATGCCGAGATTGTTCGACGCGCCGATCTTGAGGAGGAGCCGCGCGAGCGGATCGCTGCCGACCTCGGCCTCACTTCCAACAATGTTGGTGTCCGCCTGCATCGGGCGCGCAGATCGCTGAGAGAGAAAATTGGGGAGCGCCGCCCCACGTGCTGCGGCAACGGCTTCCGGAACTGCGATTGCGGGCCGGCCACAGGGACCAAGAACGGGCGCACAGTATACCACTGAGTGTAACGGCGCCACGGCAGGAGCGTCCTTCCGATCGGTGCCAAGCGCAACCCGTCCTACAGCCGCGCCGCCACGTTCTTCTACATCGATGCGAATCTTCAAAATGGTTCTATCTCCCCTTAGCCAAGCCGGCGATCTTTAAGCTAAACGCAGCGGGGCTGTGCTCTTTCGTCATGGGCCGATCGCTTGTGAAGGACCGCCGGGAAGTCGGGAGCCAAGATGAATATGCGCGGACGAACTGCCTTTGGACAGCATTAGGTGCAACAGGGTGTCATTTCTAACGATCGCGCAAGTCATTCTGGTCATGCTGCTTTGGGGCATGTGTTACCCTCTCATAGCGGCCGGAATCGCGTACGCCCCGCATCTGACTTTCGCCGCCAGTCGGGCCTTTCTCGCGGGCTTGACGCTGACCGGTCTGGCGCTTGTACTGTGTAGGCCGCTACCGAAGGGGACTGCCCATTGGTCAATTGTGGCCACTGTCGGCTTCGGCGCGACGGCCTTAGGATTTCTGGGAATGTTCCACGCCGCGGAGTTCGTCTCCCCCGGCCTTGCGACAGTGATTGGCAATACCCAACCGTTGTTGGCGGCCGTGCTTGGAAGCATGGTTCTCAATGAGCGGCTCACGGCGCGAGGAATGACGGGGCTGACACTCGGCTTCGTCGGCATTCTCAGCATCGCTGCGCCCCAATTTATCGCTCCGGGGCGGGATAACTACATTTTCGGCGTCGCCTATATCATCCTTGCTGCACTGGGCATCACAGTCAGCAACGTCGGCATCAAGCGCATCGCCGGCAAGGTCGATCCCCTCATGGCAATGGGCCTGCAGATGCTGATCGGCAGCGTCCCCCTCGCTCTAATCGCCTGGGGCACGGAGGAGCCGTCGACGGTACGCTGGTCGGTCACGTTCATCGGCATCCTTCTCGCACTCAGCCTGTTCGGTACTGCGCTCGTCTACTGGCTATGGTTCTCAGTGCTCGAGAAGATACCGCTCAACCGAGCAAACGCCTTCAGTTTTCTGATCCCGATCTTTGGTCTGACGATAGGCGCTCTTTTCTTTGGGGAAACGTTGCAGTGGCCGCAACTAGTCGGCATCGTCCTGGTAATCTTTGGGGTAGGTCTGGTTTCGCATCACGGAACCAGATCGGCAGCTGGTATCGCTGCATAGGCCGGGGTGGAACATTCCACGAAGGCCCGCCGCCCCGCCCGTCTCATGTTCGGAGGCGTCAATGCATCATCGGAGATACGCCTCGCTGGCGTAGCGGCGCATCATGCGCTGGCTGTTGAAGCGGGGCCCGATCTTGCTGATCGATTCCTTCATCATCGCAATCCAGCCACCGCGGTCGGCGCGATAGAGCGGCAGGATCGTCCGTTCGAGCTTGTTGTAGAGGTCCTCGGCATCGTCCCCGTGGCGCTGGTCGTCGTGGCCGATCGCCCAGCCGGTCACACCCTCGACCCAGGCTTCGATCCACCAGCCGTCGAGGACGCTCAGGTTCAGGACACCGTTCAGCGCCGCCTTCATCCCGCTGGTGCCGGAAGCCTCGTGGGGCGGCAGCGGCGTGTTCAGCCAGACGTCGGCACCGGCGACGAGTTTCTTCGCGAGCGCCATGTCGTAGTTGGGCAGGAACACCATCGGAATGTCGCCAGCGCGGCTGCGCATGTGGGCGTGGATTTTGGCGATCAGCGCCTTCCCGCCCTCGTCGCGCGGATGCGCCTTGCCGGCCATCACCAGCTGGAATGGCTGGCCGCGGTTGATTGCCCGCAGCCGCTCCAGGTCCGTAAACAGCAAGTCCGGGCGCTTGTAGCCGGTCATTCGGCGGGCGAAGGCCATCAGCGGCACGTCGGGCTGCATCGCCAAGCCGGTCAGAAACTGGATCTCGGCGAGTAGGTCGCCCTTGGCTTCCTGGTGCGCCGTCCAAACGGCGTCGTCCGAAAGCTGGTCCGCCCCGGACAATTCTTCCGGATCGTGCCCCCAGTCAGGGGCGATCTCCTGAAAGAGCCGGACAAAAGCCGGGTGTGTCCAGGTCGGAACGTGGACGCCGTTGGTGACCGCCCGAATGCCATAGCCGGGGAACATGCGGCGGGCCGTCTCGGCGTGGCGCATTGCCACCCCATTCACATAGCCGCTCAGATTGAGCGCAAGGCGTGTCATATTCAGGCGATCGGGGCCAGCCAGCAGCTTCAGCTGGTCCAACGGCAGGAAGTCGCCGAGAAGTCGCGTCGCATCTTCGTAGCTGAAGAGATCGTGGCCGGCCTCGACCGGTGTGTGGGTGGTGAACACGCAGCGCTCGCGCACCCTGTTTGCATCGTAATGCAACGCGCCGTCGCTGGGTCGGTTGGTAGGATGCGGATGCTCCCGCAACAGCGCGACGGGGAGCAGCGCAGCGTGACCCTCGTTCAAGTGGTACATCTCGATGTCGAAGCCGAGCGCGTGCAGGATCCGCATGCCGCCGACGCCGAGCACGATTTCCTGCTTTAGACGATAGGCTTCATCGCCGCCATAGAGGCGGTCGGTGATCGCGCGGTCGGCGGGCTCATTGTGATCCAACCGGGTGTCGAGCAGGAGGACCGGGATCGCGTGGCCGACTGGGCAGGTCAGAACGTGCAGCCACGGCCGTACCCAAACCGCACGCCCTTCGATCCGAACGGCCACCATGGCATCAAGCGGCGTTGCCCAATCCGCCAGATCCCACGGATCGGCGTGGTCAACCTGCCGCCCGTCGCTATCGATTTCCTGGCGCAGATAACCATCCCGGCTTGCGAGAGTCAGGAACACCATCGGCAACTCGAGGTCGGCGCAGGACCGGGCGGTATCGCCGGCGAGCACGCCGAGCCCGCCGGAATAGGTATGCATTTCCGGACGGAGGGCGATCTCCATCGAGAAATAGGCGATCCGCCTGCGCGCGAGAAAGGAATCGATCAGCGACACTGGTGGCTCCTTCGACCGAGGTCCGGTCCGCTCATTCCCACCCATGGGCTGGAATGTTGCTGACGTGAAGTTCCACGCCCTTCACGCCGGGCACGTTCCCGGCAGCGACCCGGAGTGCTTCGCCCTGTTCGTGCGAATCCACGAATCCCCAGATCTGTACGATGCCCTCCGCAACCATGACGCTCACGCCGTAGGTCGGCGCCCAGTCGCTCGCGCTCATCTCTTCGAGGATCCGCTTTCGGATCGTCTCGTCCTCGACGGTAGCGGAGGCGACGGGAGCATCGCGTTGCGCCGCGAGGCCGCGCAGCAGATCGGCGCGGCTGACGATGCCGACGATCCTCCCGTCGCGCAGGACGGGCACGCGCTTAATCCGCTTGGTTTCCAGGAGATGAGCGATTTCGCCGGCCGGGGTGTCTTCCGTAACGGTGATCACGTCTTGGGTCATGACGTCGGCGGCGGAGCGGCCGTGCGTCTTCACGTACTGTGCCGCGCTCTCGCCGGGTCCCGAGAAAAGCCGCAGCCACCAGGAGCCGTGCAGTCGGCCATCGCCCTCCGTACGGCGCAGAAAGTCACCTTCGCTCACCATCCCGACCAGCCCGCCCTCGGCTTGAATCACCGGCACGGCGCTGATGTGCCGTTCGAGAAGAAGCCGCGCGACCTCCGACACGCCGGTCTCCGGTGTCACCGATACGATGGACGTCGTCATGATGTCTTTTGCCCTCATCCTCATCCTCCCAGCGCGTCGACGACGGCGCCGATCCCCAGCACGAGGTTGGTCTTGGCGATAGATTCGTGGGGATCACGTACATGGCCGATCAGGGCCCGTATCGCGTCCACCGTCTCCGGAATGACGATCGCCTGATTATCGACCATATAGCCGTAGAATAGCTCGTCGCCCTCAACCTTCAGCATGTCGGACCACAGCGCAACCTCGTAAAGATTATCGTGTGGCCGGTCGAGGTCGGCCATCAGTTCCTTGACCGTGTTGATCGCCGTCAGGCCGTCCGCCATGCGGATCAGCGCGATCCGGGGGGACGAGCGAAAAGCCGCGAGCACCTCATCCTTACTGGTCTGCCGTGTCAGTTGCACCGCCCAGTAATGCAGGTGCGCTAGCGTCTCCGGCACCTTCACGGCCATGGTGACGACATCGAGCTCGGGATCGACGCTCTGGGCGTCGGGCCCCTGGTGGCTAGGGATCTCGGGCTCGGGTACCAGCGTATTCATGATGCCGCCGAGATGGCTCTCCCATGGGTCGGTGGCGCGGCGCAGCAGCGTCCCGCGCGCACGGTGCAGCAGCCCGGCATGCTTGAGCGCCGTCAGGGTGCGCACGATCGAGGTGGTGTTGCAGGAGACGACGCGCGTGCTGTCGCGGCCGAGCGCGCTCTCGTAGCTGGCCTCGGCGACAAAGGAATGGCCGGTCACCTCGTGCTTCTCGCCGCCTTGCACGATGAACTTGATGCCCTTCTGGCGATATAGTTCCACGTTCTTCGACGCCACGCGCTTCGGCGTGCAGTCGACGACCACGTCCGCGGCCTTGAGCAGGTCGTCGAGGGCGCCGGCGACGTCGAGTCCGGCATCGCGCATCGTCCGCGCATGCTCGCTCGCGGCGCAGTAGAGCCGGTAGCCCTTCTGCGTCACCATCCGCGCCCGCCAGTCGGCGCTGATGTCCGACACGCCGGCGAGTTCCATGTCGTCCTGCCGGGCGACGGCGTCGGCGACGCGCTTGCCGATGACGCCGTAGCCGTTGACGGCGACGCGGGTCCTGCTGCTTGCGTTCATAGCTTTCTTCCTCAGGTAAAAGTAGACACTCCTTATCGGTGCCGAGGGCTCGTGGGGCACCCCGGGTATCGCTATAACAATCCCGAGTGCTCGACCGCCACACCAGCCTAAATGACGGCCAATCGGGAGCAGGTAAGTCGACCAGGGCGAACAGCGGTAAGTCCCCAACACGCCGCCCGGCGCGGTGTAGCGTCAGCAGTGAAGCTACGCGAGACCAAGGCCAAGGCAGAGCGGTTGCCGGTGCGCCGAGTATCTCTTCACACGTGTTCCTCGTTATCCCCGCCTGGACAGGGACTGGCCGCGGCCAAGCCTATGCCGAGCGGCCGGCAAGGGCGGATAATGTCGGGATGAACCCCGGAACGTCGGCCATGTAGCTGCGATAGGCATCGCCGAACTCGGCCAGCGCCGCGCGCTCCTCGCCCTTTGCCAAGCGAACGTACATGATGACGAGGACCGGGAACATCGCAAGCGTCAGCAGCGTCGGCCACTGCAGCAGGAAACCGAACATCACGAGGATGAAGCCGCCATATTGCGGGTGGCGGACATAGGCGTAGACGCCGGTCGTCGCGAGCTCACGCTGGCGCTGCGCATCATAAAGGACCTTCCAGGCGGCCGAGATCAGCACGAAGCCGCCGCCGATGAAGGCAAAGCTAAGCAGGTGGAACGGCCCGAAATGCGGATTTGCCTCCCAACCAAACAGCATCTCGAGCAGATGCCCGGCGTCGTGCGACAGCCAGTTCACGCCCGGATAGCGGCTCTGGAGCCATCCGGAG
>Ga0114915_1001544_pt1 | contig 9962 bp, 14 predicted proteins | sample MalvirAntarct_55_FD_87288 | JGI IMG/M metagenome (GOLD analysis project Ga0114915, IMG submission 87288) | Marine viral communities from the Global Malaspina Expedition - Malaspina viral metaG Antarct_55 | ecosystem: Environmental > Aquatic > Marine > Oceanic | place: South Georgia Island...
ATAGGGTATTTTTAGTTTAGCTGCTTTCTTTTCAGTGACCGGTTTTTTAGGAGCCGGTGCGGATTTTTCTTTTGCCGCAGGCTGCATCTCAGCCAATCTTTTTTCTGCTTGCGACTTAGTCATTGGGTCAAAAACAACAATGTCATATTCGCCGTATTCTCCGTATTCACCGTCTTTGTATTTAGAGCCTATCTGATATACAGGCTCCCCGGAAGAAAAATTCCCGTTTTGAAAAACTTCTAACTTTGCCATGACAAATGTTCTCCTTAACTCGTTGTTACAGTTACCTTGCCCGTATTTGCCTCGACATCCAGACCAACCGTTACGCTGCCGAATGCTATATCACCACCCCCTACAGGGTTCCAAGCAAAAAGCTCTCGGCTCTCAGCCTGCGCTCTATCGGGTCTGGGATCTCTCACGGGTCTGGGGTCATCAACCTTAACCTTGCCCAACTGCAACTGGGGCTGGTCAGGGTCAACAACATCTTTCCCAACTCGAAAGCCGGTGGGCCTTTGGTTGACAATTTCCGGCACAAGGTCTTTTAGCTTGTACCTGAAGCCGGTCATGTCGCAAATACCGTAGGCGTGGTTTCCTCTAGCAAATCGGCTCAAAACTGATAGCCTCCCGGTGATATAAAGAGAGAAGCCTTGTTTCTGTCACTCTCCACAGCGAGGGTAAATTGCTCATCGTAATCAGCTTTAAGCATCTGCGCCCTAGCCGCAGCTTCTGGGTACTTCATGCTAATCTGATAGGCAAGGCCGGAGACTAGGCAGGGTAAAAATCTGACGGGGACATCCATGTTCATTGATGCGGGAGTTCCGGCATCTTCTATCCTCTGCATGTAGTAGTACACAAAGGTGTATGTCTCTTTGTCGTCTGGAGCAGGCCAAAGATGAACGATAATTCCGTCTGGATTTTTTTCAACGTAATACTGAAGAGGCTTGCTTTGAGTCAACTTGTTAGAAAGTTGTGAGTAATCACTAACAGAGATTCTGGTCATTGACTGATCAAATTGACTTGTGACGCTCCCAGAGTCTGTCCTGATAGATGCCTCTACAATGTCCAAAACATCAGCGCCCAGAGGATAAGCATTTGTCCCCGCAGTCAAGGCTTGGGTTGTATTTCTAACTGTCCAAAGAACAAGACCACGGTTTTGCCACTCAAGCATCAACAAGTTTAAGCTTCTTCTTGCCGTCTTGTAGTCGTAGCCGCTCCTGAGTTCTTTGCCCGCTCTTTCAAAAGCCTCTTCCATTACGTCAGCAAGGTCAAGATCAAACGTGTATGTGCCGCTCGTTGCCATCTACTTTTCCTATTTCCTTTTGGATTTAGCCCCAGAACATTTCCATCTCTTGCGGGACAAATTATTAGGGGTATTAGGATTGTTTTGTTTTTTCTTCGGCAGTCTTTTCTTGATCCCTAGTGAGCGGGCGCAATAACTATCTCCCTTGCTAGTCCCCGGCTTAACTCTAGCCCCGCCGCCTTTAGCTTTGCCAGACTGACCGTAGCTAACCTTTTTACCGGAAGATGTTACTTTAACTTTAGCTTTGCCCTTTGAGGGCTTCCTGCTAACCATTAACCATAACTCTTCGATACCTGCATAACGATGTTATACACATCGCCGCTAGAATGGGCCACAGTAGTAAGCTGTACGTCACCCGTCTTACCGGAACCCGCGTTATTGGGAATGCCGGTAAAGTCAGTAAAGTCTATTGTGTCTGACCAGTCAGCGTTAAGCTGCCAAGCAAGAACATCAGTCGTCGCATCAAAAAAGATTTTTACGCCCATGCCAATAGTGGAGTAATAAATCTTTTGAATCGTTACGCCAGAGCAAGCAGCACCAGACATTGGGTCGCTCGATAAGCCCGAAACATCTATCTTGGTTACTGCGCTTTCACCTGAGCCATCACTGACGTTGGTAAAGCGAAATATAGCGGTCTTGCCGCCATCTTGTATTGTTTGTGTGGCTACTGCATCAGCCATTTGTCACCTCGCTCCCATAGGGTTATATGCAACAGAACAGCGGCTGCGAGAATACCCGCAACCAACCATTCAATTTGCAGTTTAAGCAATCGTAATGACGCTACATCGTAGCCTAATATTGTGATAACCAACCTGCCAGCAGTATAAGTACCGTTAGTTGTATCCCCAGCTACTAGGTAAAGGTATTGGTCGGCAACAATTGTTCCGCCTACAGTCCTTGTCCCTACAGCAGCATCGCCGCCATTAATAATCAAAGTTTCAGTCAAGCCGCTAATAGGGTCATTTTCTACACCTGTTGCTTCAGTGGCTGAATAAAGATCAACGTCGGGATCACCGCCAGCAGGAGTCTCGTAACACTCCATAGTTACACCAAAGACAACCCCGCTATCGGCTGTAGTGACACGGCCTATATAGGCTACTCCAGTGTCAGCATCACCAATAATGTCCCCACCAGCGGTAGAGTCCAGCCCAGTGAGATCTAGCATGATTGTCGTTTTAACAATGTTTACATCAGTAGTGGTGTCGCTTTTAAAGCGTTCTACTTGAGTAATATAGAGTTCGGCAGTGCCTTCTATACCAGCAGAGCCAAGGGCTTCAGTAGCCATTTTGTTACCACTGATAATAGTAATCGCACCAGTAGTTGCATTTTTAGATACGGTTTCAAAACCGTTTTCGGAACGGACGGGGCCGTTAAAAGTAGAATTCGCCATTGTGTTCTCCTGTCGTGGCTAGTGTCTGAGGTTTCATGTGAAACATTCAGTCAGGATAAAAACAAAAGGGGGGGGCAAAGCCCCCCCGAGTGTTTAGCTTGAACCGGGAGATCCGTAGATTCCCAGAGGATCGGATACGCCGAAGCTGTAACGCTCTCGCGCTTTGTAGCGCACGTTACCCGTATCAAAGTCACCGTCCATTGAAGTTTCCAGCGAAGTACGCTCGAAGTGCTTCAATCCGTTAGGTATATCAGTGATGATATAGAAGGCGTTTGTATCAGTCAGATAGTGATTAACCGCATATCCTTCAGGGATTACTCCCATGTTGCGGATAGCGTTGATATCGTTATCTGAAGTTGACACTCGCTGTGCTGTTTCAAGCAGTCGATCTGCTGTAAACATCAAAGCGGGTGGCACGATCAAACGTCTTGGCCTAGCAGCGATGAGCAAACCTCTTTCATCGGTGAAGGCAGCAATATCAATAATTGCGTTCTCCAGAGATGTTTCGTTGAGGTCAGCCGCCGTTGAAGGACGGTTGTCATTTGTACCACCTGAAACGAGAGGGTGGCCGCCACCGCCGGTTACACCGTCACCACTTGCTGTAAACAAGTTAACACCATCACCTGATTGGTAGGAGTTGGTGAAACCGTTGTTCAGCGGGTTGACAGATTTAACCTGCTTGGTGTAAGCCATTGCCCGTGCCAGAGCCTTTGTATATCGCGCAGAAAGCGAGTCATACAAATTATCTTCTAAGGCTTCTTCCGTTATTGCGAAGCCCATAGCAATCGTTTCATGGTTGTATCGTGCCGTAAAGGACTCTTGCGCTGAATCATAAGAGATTGCAGAACCTTCATTCTTTACAGGAGCGGCAGCAAAGCCACTAAGCTTTACTTCCTCTTCAAAAGAGCGATCAGAGCTTTCGGTCTCATAAATGAGATCGTGCTCGTCTTCGTACTTTTCGTACTCCAAACCAAACAAGGCGTTAAGCCCCGGCAGTAGTTCCTTTAGCGTTTGTGCTCGTGAAATAGCCATTGATTATACTCCGAGCTTGGTTTCATACGCATGACTTAAAGGCAGATAGGTCACAAGACAGTCTGTAAAGGCATCGCCTACAGTGCTGCTTGGGCCTTCTACAAATTCAAGGACGCGAAGTGGAAGTGAGTTTGTCGTAGCAATAGAACCACCGTCTAAGGCGTTCTTGCTACGTCCGATTGCAGTTGATCCTGCTGTGTTAACTGCTGAGATATTGTTGCCAAGACCCGTTTGGGCAATAGCTTCATCACCTTGCATTTTTAACACTATCTTAGGATCGTCAACAACATACGCCATAATATCCGAAGCCGTTGTAGAGGCAGGATATTGCTGGTTGAATGTTAATTGACTTGTAGATGGGTCAGTGTAGGAACATCCCACAAAGATACCAACTGTACCAGCAACAACAGCAGTTGTTACTGCGGCTTTTTCAACCGTGCCAGCCGCAACTAGCTTGACGAAGTCGCCGTAGAAAATAGCAGTGCCGTAAGCACTAGCAACTTTCATGTGTCTTACTTTTCCGGAGTACGAACCACTAGCACTTAACGTGTTAACAGGTTCCGCCCCGTTTGGGGTAGCAGAAGTAGCCATATATATGACCTCCTATGTTAAGAAACCACCCCACCCAAGGGTTAGTTTCTACCGAACGTTGTCCTCGTGCTTCTCTCAGGATCTAAGAGCGGCATACGAGGGTCATTTTCTCTAAGGTAGTTGTTGTCAACAGACTCCATTTGGTTGTCGGCTACCTGCTGGAAGTGCTTAGATCTTGCTCGCATCTTCCCTGCTGGTGCTTTGCATAAAAGCAAACCGCCAACTTCAACGTTGCCCTTGAAGCTAGAACCCATATCAGACTCCAGCATGAGTTCAGGATGGTCTTCAGCCTTTACAGGCTCCCAACCTTCCCGAAACATTCTGGACGTATGTGTCCCATCTGATTGGCCTAGAATACTTGTCCTGACCCAACGAAAGACCCAGCCATCTTGCGGGGTCGGATCGGGTATTACAGAAGCAGGACTCCAAGAATCACTTGGCCTGACATCACTATCTCTTTCTTGTACATCTCTAGGGGTGCGCTCTTTATTCATTGGTAATCTCCCAATTAAACATATTTGGCATATTGCTCGTCTGTTAACCCCAACCTCTTAGCGAGAGAGCGTTGAGATGGCGAAAGCTTCACTGTGCGAGGTTTGGCCCCATTATTTCTAGTTGTGGGGGCCACCACCATCGAAGGTTGACTAGCAGTCGAAGCTCGCTCTTGTTGGGAATTCCCAACCTGCCAATCATAATCTGGAAACGCTTTTCTAACCGTTTCATCAATCTGTCTGAAATATTCAGAAGAATTAGGCTTTACGCCCTGATTCACTAACTCTGCATGTTTGCCATAAGCAAGCGAGGTCATCGCCTCATGGCCTGATGCCATGAACCAAGGGTTTCCCGCCGCCCACTCCTGAGTCTCAGGGTCGGGTTGTTGTGGTTGTTGTGGTTGTTGTGGTTGTTGTCGATGCTGTTGGATCTGCTGCTGTTTCTGCCGCTCTGCCGCCCAAGCCTGATCGTATTGTTGTTGCTGCGCCTGTTGATTTGCAGCACTCTGGGCATAACGATCAGCTTCAGTTAGCTCCGTTGCTGCCTTGTTTAAGGCTTGCTGGGCTTCAACCACATTATCTGTGTCGCCTTCTTCGTAAGCTTGCCGGTACTTCTGTTTTGCCTGTTCAACCGCCAATTCGCTGCGTTCTTTAATCTGACCGATTAAAGCCTGCTCACCTCGACCTATCAGGGATTCATACTCCCTGTTCTTTTCTGCGATTTGCTGGGCGATACGATAAGCTTCGTCCCGCTCCGCGAAGGCAGAGTCTCTTTTACGCCTCTCTTCATGAGAATCGTATTTAAGCTTGTTAATCCTTTTCTGGACTCTTTTGCTGTACCCAGTCAGTTCGTCGTCAGTCAGTTCTCCGTCTTCTGCCTCTGATACAGCCTCAACAGCTTTATCCGCAGCTTCTTCAACAAGTTCTTCCTGCTGACCGCCTATCTTGGTGCGTACACCAAAGAACCTATCCTCCTCGGACATTCTCTCTACATCTACCTTTTGCTCACTCATGCTTTAACAATCCCCCTCGGATCTTCAATAACAGCTTCAACGCTGTCATCATTGATCAACCTGAACTCTTTTCCGTGAACTTTAAACCTTGTGCCGCTGTAAGAGCGCATCAAGATCCAATCTCCTTTAGAGCAGAAAGGCCCAGATGGAAATCTTCTCTCATCGTTATAGCAGTCTGGCCCCAGTTTGAGGACAAACCCAACGATAGATCCGATCTCTTCTTCGTAGAGAGTCGTGTTAGATTTGAGGATGCCACCATCGAATTCCTTTTCAGGGTCTGGTAGCGCGATCAGAATTTTATAGCCTTTCGGCTCAGGCAACTGATTTGCCTTGCGAGACTCTATTGTCTCGATTTCTTTTGCTAATGCTTCCATTAGGCCTTCCTTTGCACTGGAAAAGGCGTCCAGAGTCGCTTTCATTGCCTATGCGGCGTTATGATTCTTCATATTTAGCTTGAAGGTCGAGTATTTCTCGCTCCGTTATTGCTAACCCTTCAATAATACCACAACATTTTGAATACTCTTCAAAGTTTTTGCAACCCCCGCCGCTAATATGGTCGGCATGTTCGTTCATCTGAACCCTGATGATTTTCCGGATATGCTCAAATAGGTTGTTTTCAGAGAAGCTACTCACCCATAATATCCTTCATGATCTGGACGCCCAGCTTCGCGCCCTCGACTTGTTCCTTAGAGGCGATGCGTTTGCTTTCCAGTTGCCCTTGATCGTTGTCTTCAGAGATCCTGACCGCCAATTTAGCTTGTTCAAGCTGCATTTCCTGATTAAGTTTCTCTTGATCGAAGCTTGCCTTCGCCATCGCCTTCTGGGCATCAAGCTGCATCCTCGCCTGATCCATCATCATCTTGCCCTGTGCCTCCATCTCTTTAAGCTGCAACTCGCGTTGCTGCATCTGCACCACAGGGTCTTCCATCATCTGCTGGTTTTCCTGCATTTGCTGGTCTTGTTGGTGCTTGCCCAGCAATTGAGCTGCCGCTGGTGCGGCGAGTTGCGCTATCCTGAACTCGATGTCTTCCGGTAACACTTCTCCCGGTATGGGTAGCTTCGTACCAAGCTCTTTCTCAATCTCTTGACGGTATTGGAAGGCAACGTGTTCCTGCACATGGGCAAAGAATACCCCCTGAATCATGCCTGCATCGGGGGCTTGCGCCAGCAATTCCTGCATCTTGGGGTCGTCCATTGCCGACATGTGAACCTGTATATGAGCTTCATGATCCTGATAGATGAACGCCTTCACCGGATCTCCGGTAATGATGCCCATATTCTCGGAAACAGGGTCTGTCGGCACTATATCCTCGTTTGTCGGGACAATCTTGTCTGCATCCCGAATATTCAGCACTTCCAGCATCTGGCGGTGCAGTAATGGCAGGTCATACAACTGTGGAGCCTGTACAGATAGCTGTAATGCCGCCTGATATTGCATAATCCGCTGGGCCATTGTGCCCGAATTAGGGTCAGAGACCGGGATAATGTCAATTCTGTCGTCAAAATCCTCTGAAACAGGGATTTCGCTGTCCATAACGTAGGGATACGCCTCTGGCCCGAAATCTCGCACCAAATTCGCTAATAATTTCAATTCTGCGCGCATTGAGGCGTGTAATCGGGCCTGAATCGCGCTCATGACCTTCATTGACCGCTCTAAAATCGCCAAAGTGGTGCCAACCGGCGCTTCTGCGTTCATATCCGCGACTTTTACGTCAGCGGCAGAGGCAAATCTCCGGCCTTCGTCCACAATGTTGCCCAAAAGCTGGTACAGGACACCGCTTGGCTCCTTATACGGGAGGAAGCTGATGTTTTCCTTGATGGTGCCGCCGGGAACATCTACATCTCGGAACTCTCCGGGCATGATTGGAGTGTCATCACCCTTGATTCGCAGACCTCTGGCCTTCAAACCGCCCGGAAGGTTGGACAAGGTGCCCGCATCGACCAGTTGCCGAAGCAATGAGGTCGCAGACTTGGCTAATCCACCAATCATGTGGATCAACCCGAAGCCATAGAAGCCTAATCCGGGGATGTACTGGTAGTGAACGAAGTGCTCCCGCTTGTTTTTAAGGGAATCTTCTTCGTACCAGTTGCGCCTGACCGACAAAATAGAACCTGATGACAGGTCAATGGTAACCACATAGGGCAAACTGATCCCTGTCGGCTCACCGTCTTGTGTATCTTCAAATCCGGGTAGGTCTAAATCGACCAGCATCTCCAGCAGGGTGTGCCTTGAGTCAGATTCATAGCTGCCGTTGTCCCCGGTTAACTCGCTGTACTTCTCTTTGACCTTATCTGGGTCAGAGGATGCCGAACCCAAGTCGATGTCCAGATAGAACCCTGAGACCTGAAGCTTCCGAATATCGTTCGGACTCTTCTTCATGACATGGGTGGCGCGTTCACAGGTCGCCAGATCGGATGCCCCGTAACTGACAACGAAGTCTTCGGCGGGGACAAACATACTGCACGGCCTGTTCATCGCTGGGTCGAAATAAACCTTCCTGAAGGCGGAGCCAGCCAAAGGCAGTGAGAACAGCATCCGTTCCGTTTCGGTGCGGTACTCTGTCATTTTCTCTGTGACAAGATAATTCAGGTAGTTCTGTACCCTGTGGGACTGTTTTTCCTTCTCGGCATCAATGACACCGACAATATTGGTTCTCACGGGGCCGCTGGCAGGGAATAGTTCCTGTATCGCCTGAGACTGGAACCGGATCACTGCCTCGGTTAACAGCGGGTGGAACACGCCGCAGGCACCATCCCACGGGGTCGTCCTGTCTTCATGCTTGAGACCAAGGAGTTCAAGGCCGTCGATATAGGATTTTTCCCAATCTGAGCGGCTTTCCTTGTCGGTCTTGAAATGCCCCACTAATTCAGATGACAGCGAGGTAAGCTCTCTGGGATCTAGGAATTCTGCCAGATTGGCGTTGTGGTCAGCGCCTTCTAGGCCACCGGCTTCAGGGCCGAAGTCAATTAAGATCCCGCCATCCTCTGTTTCAACAGAAACCGATTCCGGGTTTTCTATCTCAATCTCTACCTCGCCCATGTCCTGTCCGACAGGCGTGGGTGTTCTTAGGGCGCGATCAATAGCCATTTAGCCATTCTTCCCAAAATACTGAGTTCTTGCAGCACCGCTGCCTCTGGCGATAGTCTTGCCGCCATTAGGCATCATTTTTGTTTTTCCGCCTTTCATCATGCCTTTAGGCTTAGCCATGTCTCTCTTGAGAGCGCCAGTAACGCCACCGTTAGCCATCATCTTGGTACTCATTTTGGTGTTACCGCCAACCATGTAGCCTTTAGTCTTTTTCATCGTAGCCCTCACTGTATAAGTTATTAAACACCCTAGCAGTATCTTGAGTGTACTCCACATCTTCTTTGGAGTTGTATGTATTCTGATTCGGCCTGAAATCAGGCGCACCTTCCCCTGCCTCAAACCAAGCAGGATGAGTCACTCTAACCCTGTTATTAGGCAAAGCAACTATGTTTCCAGTGTATTCACCCGCATCTAGAAGCTCAAGTACATGACTCTGCTTGTGCTGAGCGGGATCATCAGCTACCTCACTATTAGTGTAGTCCACTGTAAAATAATACTTAGCTGGGTAAAACTCTCCATCAACTTTAGCAATCCAAGGTGCAGGAGAAGCTCTCTCTATCTTGTAAACTGAATGGTCGTGAGACATGCAATCCCAAGGCTGTACTGCCCAAGTTGGCATGGGTTCAGGCCATTCTTCATAGGGGGTGTCTGCTACAAGCGCAGTAATGGGCATTCTTGCCCACATTGCCCCGCCATGAATGTTTTCTTGCTCATCATCATCGTAGGTCTCTGCCCCAGTAAATATTACCTGAAAGCTTAGGCACCTAGACGGCATTGTTGTCACAGCAACCGCCATAGCATGAAGAAACTCCCCATGATACTTCTGGTTGTTGTGTGTGTACTCTTTCCTTACCCAGCACTTAAAGTAGGGTATGTTGCTCTGCAAAAAAGCCATTAGTAGTATTCAGCTCTTTTTGGGTAGAAAGGCTCATCTTCTTCGTCAGAGTTCAAACGAAGGAACCCTCCCTGCCTAAACCTAAGCAGTGCCTGAGTAGAGGAGTCAACGAGGTCGTCGTGTTCTCCAGCAGGAAAAGCCGCAAATTCTTCGATCACCTCC
>Ga0114915_1001545_pt1 | contig 9959 bp, 15 predicted proteins | sample MalvirAntarct_55_FD_87288 | JGI IMG/M metagenome (GOLD analysis project Ga0114915, IMG submission 87288) | Marine viral communities from the Global Malaspina Expedition - Malaspina viral metaG Antarct_55 | ecosystem: Environmental > Aquatic > Marine > Oceanic | place: South Georgia Island...
AAAATGTAGTTGATTTAATAAATACTATTAAATTAAAAAAAAGTTCTTATGAATGGATAAATAAAAAAAATTAATACGTTACATAAATATGAAGCCTAATAAAATTAAAATACACAAAATTAAATCTAATCCAAATAATCCTAGATTAATAAAAGATGTTAGATTTAAAAAATTAGTAAAGTCTATAAAAGATTTTCCAGAAATGTTACAACTTAGACCAATAGTTGTAGACGAAAAAAATATTATACTTGGTGGCAATATGAGACACAAGGCTTGTATTGAAGCAGGATTAAAAGAAGTATATGTTATTCAAGCTGATGAACTAACAGAAGAACAAAAGAAAGAATTTATTATAAAAGACAATGTAGGATTTGGAGAATGGGATTGGGATTTATTAGCAAACGATTGGACGAATCATAACATAACAGAATGGGGTTTAGATGTATGGGAACATAAAGATTATGACGAAGAAAATTTAAAGTTAGATGATTTTTTTAATGAAGAAATTACAGAAAATCAAACAAATAATAATAAAATAATTTTAGAATATACTCAGGAAGATTATGATATAGTTGTTGCTGCATTTAATAAACATAATGCGAGTAAAGAAGAAATAGTTAAAATGTTACTCCTAAATAATATTAAGATATGAAAACAGTAATATTAGATTTTGACATTGAAGGATTTCATTTTTATCCTAATCCTCCAAAACAAGTTTCATTTTTAAAACATAATCACAGACATATTTTTCAAATAAGAGCAGGATATAAAGTAGAAGATTTAAATAGAGAAAAAGAAATTTTTATTCAACAAGATTTTTTAAAAGATTATTTAAATGATTCTTATGGAAGTCCTTGTCAATTTGAAAATATGAGTTGTGAAATGATTGCAGACGAATTATTGCAATTTATTAAAGATGATGGTGGTATTTGGGTAGAAGTTTTTGAAGATGGTAAAGGAGGATCGAGAGTTGAAATATGATAATACCAAACCAAAAGAATATTAAAATTCATTTTGCAGGAACTGAACAATTGGATCACGCCATTAGTTCGTTGGCTGCTGATGTTAATTATGGACTAGGAACTGCTTTTCCTTTTGTATATAAAATGTTTAAAAACGGAAAAATAGATGAAAGAAAAATAATACAAAGAGTATCATCTAAATATAAACACTACATATTAGATAGTGGATTATTCACTTTAATGTTTGGATCGTTAAAAGGAAAGAAAGATGAAGCATATTTAGATAAATGGTATGAATGTTTAACTGATTATGTTATACACGAAAATTATTTAGGTACTATGGTTGAGGTAGACTGTCAAAAAGTTTTGGGAGTTGAAAAGGCTTGGGAGTACAGAATAAAAATGCAAGATAAAGTACCTAATAGAATTATTAATGTATTTCATTTTGAAGATGGAAGTAAAGGTTTGGATAGATTAATTGAATTTTCAGACTATATAGCTTTGAGTGTTCCAGAATTAAGATTTTTAAACAAAAAAGAATATTTATATAATTTAGCTAATTATATAAAAAATAAAAAGCCTGAAATTGATATACATCTTTTAGGTTTTACAGAAAAAACTAATTTGGATAAATTTAAATTTTGCACATCTTCAGATTCAACAAGCTGGTTAGCGCCTGTTAAATATGGAAAAATTGAAACTGTAGCAGGAATAAATCATATTAAAAATTTAAAAGAAAGTATCTGGAATAGCAGATTTAATAATTGGGAAAAAATTAAAACTAATGAATTCCCTTTACATAGAACTCCAAAGAATAAAAAGTATTTTGGAACTGAAACTTTTGCAGCAGAGCAATTTAAAAGTATATGTAAAAACATTGCCGGAAATCAAAATTAAAACTAATGATATACATTGAAAAAAAATATTACTTTTATGCAGGACATAGAAATAAACACGCAGGAAAAAAATGTGGAAGACCACACGGACACACTTACGATGTAGTTTGTAAGTTTGCATTTAATAAAATGGAACAAGGAGTAACAATGTTATTTTCTGATATTGATAAATTAGTAGAACCAATAATAAAAGAATATGATCACCAATTTCTATTATGTAAAGATGATCCATTAGTCAAAGTATTTGAATTGGCAGGAGAAGAATACAAAACTGTTCCTTTTGAAACATCAGCAGAAAATATGTCAATTTGGTTATTTAATAGAATAAAAAATGAAGCAGGCTTACCTATTGTAAAAATAGAATTTAGCGAAACTAAAACTAGTAAAATTATATATGAAGAATAAGTTAGCAATTAGTGAAGTCTTTTATTCAATTCAAGGAGAAGGAAAAACAGTAGGTATCCCAAGTGTGTTTGTAAGATTAGGAGGATGTAACTTAATGTGTGGAGGAATGGGAACACAATTTGATGGAGAGTTACACAATGATGCTGAATGGAGATGCGATAGTGTTGAAGTATGGATGCGAGCAAAATCAAAAATAGTTGAAGACATATTACCAGATGATTGTATTGAAGCAATTAAAAACAACGCACATATTATTTTAACAGGCGGGGAACCAATGATGCAACAATCTGGACTAGAAGCTTTTATTAAATATGTAAAGGATAATATTAATCCAAATGCTTATTTTGAAGTTGAAACAAACGGAACAATAATGCCAAATGAATTTTTACTATATCAAATACATTTATGGAATTGTAGTCCTAAATTACTTAATAGTGGAATGGACAAAGAAATGTCATTAAAGCCAGAAGTAATAAAACAATTAAACACAAAGAATACTATATTTAAATTTGTTGTAAGTGCAGAAAAAGAATGGGTGGAGATACAAAAAGACTTTTTACCTATTGTTGAAAGACAAAAAGTTTACTTAATGCCAGCAGGTGAAAATCAAGAACTTTTAAATGAAAATAAATTAAATGTAGTTGAGTTAGCAAAAGCTAATTATTTAAATTTTACAACTAGATTACATATAGAAATCTGGAATAAAAAAACAGGAGTATGATCAAAACTAATATAACTTGGGAACAAGTTTACTATAGATTAAACGAAACAATAAAAGATTTACCTAAAGAAACAAAATATTATGGAGTACCAAGAGGAGGACAAATTGTAGCAGGAATTACAGGAAACGCAGTTAATACAATTGAAGAAGCAGATTATATTATTGACGATTTAATTGACAGCGGCTCAACTAAAGAACAATACAAGAAACATAATAAACCTTTTATAGCATTAATTGATAAAAGAATTGAACTACAAGGTGAATGGTTAGTCTTTCCATGGGAGTTACAAAATGAAGATACAGAAGAAACAATAGAAGATAATGTAATTAGATTGTTACAATATTTTGGAGAAGACGTAAATAGAGAAGGATTAAAAGAAACACCTAAACGATTTGTAAAGTTTTTCAAAGAGTTTTTAAATCCACCTAAATGGAATTGCACTACATTTGAAGGCGAAGGATATGACGAAATGATTATCCAAACAAATATTCCTTTTCATTCATTATGTGAACATCACATAGCACCATTTTTTGGAACAGGAACTATTGCGTATATTCCAAATAAAAAAATAGTAGGATTGTCTAAACTTGCCAGAACACTAGAAACATATTCAAGAAGATTACAAAACCAAGAACGAATCACAATGCAGATAGCAGAATTTTTATGGAAGGAGTTAGAACCTAAAGGTGTCGCAGTTCAATTAACAGCTAAACATATGTGTATGGAGATGCGAGGAGTAAAAAAACATAATACTTTTACTACTACAACTAAGCTAATTGGTTTATTTAAATCAGATCAAAGCGCAAGACAAGAATTTTTAAACGCAATTAAATGACATATAAATCAGACAAATCGGACACACTAAAAAAGAAAACTTTAGAAACATTAGAAAAATCTTTTGGAGTAATTACTACAGCTTGTAAAAATGTTGGTATTGCTAGGAGTACATTTTATGAATGGTTAAAAGATGAGGAGTTTAAAAATCAAGTAAATGATATACAGAACATTGCTTTGGATATGGCTGAGAGCCAATTACATAAACAAATATTAAATGGGAATACAACTGCTACAATATTTTATTTAAAAACAAAAGGTAAAAGTAGAGGATATGTTGAAAGACAAGAAATCACAGGAGCAGAAGGAATGCCTACTAACTTTCAAATAGAAATAATTGGCAGAACTAAAGATAAAGACTAATGTTGTTTATGAACATTTATTAGATAATAATAAAAAGATTGTAGTTGAACAAGGCGGAACTCGTTCTGGTAAAACTTATAATATTATACTTTGGATTATATTTGAGTATTGTGCTAAACAGAATGACAAAGTAATTACTATTTGTAGAAAATCTTTTCCGAGTTTAAGAGCAACTGTAATGCGAGACTTTATGGGAATCTTACAAACTCACAAAATGTATAGTGAAAAGTTTCACAACAAATCAAATTCTGAATACTATCTATTTAATAACTTAATTGAATTTATTTCTTTAGATCAACCTACAAAAATAAGAGGTAGAAAAAGAGACCTCCTTTTTATAAACGAAGGAAACGAATTGTTTTTTGAAGACTGGCAACAGCTTATATTTAGAACACAAGAACAAATTATATTAGATTTTAATCCTTCAGACGAATATCACTGGATTTATGATAAGGTATTACCTAGAGATGATTGTGCGTTTTTTAAAACTACATACTTAGATAATCCTTTTGTGGAGGATTCAATTAAAGCAGAGATCGAAAGGCTTAGGGATACAGATGATCAGTATTGGAAAATATATGGCTTAGGTGAACGAACAGCAAGTAAGAGTACTATATTTAAATATAATGAAGTAAATCAAATCCCAATAGATGCTAATTTAATAGCATACGGAATGGATTTTGGGTACTCAAATGATCCAAGTACGTTAGTTAGTATTTATATACTTGAACATAACTTATATGTTAAAGAGCATTTATATCGAACACAAATGACTACTAATGATATTAGTAAATTCTTAAAAGAAGAAAACTTAGAATCGAATCCAATTTATGCTGATAGCGCAGAGCCAAGACTAATAAGTGAATTAAGAAAAATGGGTCATAATATTTTTTCAAGCATAAAAGGTAAGGATTCAATTAATGCTGGAATTGATTTATTAAAGAGATACAAAATAAATATACTATCTACTTCATCAAATGCAATAGCAGAGTTTAGGAATTATAAATGGAAAGAAGATAAGTCAGGTAGACTAATTAATGTTCCTGAAGATAAGCACAATCACATAATCGATCCGTGTCGTTACGCAACATACTCAATATTATCAAGACCAAACTTTGGTAAATATACTTTACATTAAAATAAGTTCTTAACAATTTGGCTAATAACTTTCTTTTATGTACCTTTAGGTATAATTAAGAGGGTGTTGAGCACTCAAACAATAGGAAAGATGGAGTACTAATTGTTTCTTCTAACAAACCTTTTTAATTTTTAACAACTAAATAAAAACAAAATGATAAGAACAAAAAATGATAGGATATTAGAAATAAAAAATTTAAAATATGAATTAAAATTAGTTAATCCAATATTATGTCCAATATATTGTGAAGAACTTACAAATAAAATTAAAATAAAAACTATATTATTAAATGCTTAATAAATAAGGTAAGAGTCCAGAATAATTATATAAAACAAAATTACAGATTTTATATAGCTTTTAAAGTAAGAGAAAACTTTTTTAACCTTTATAACTAAAAAAACAATATGAAAACACTAGACAAGTACAAACAAAATTTAAAGATTCAAGGTAACAATGTATGGAGTTACAGTACAATAGTTGCAAAGATAGTTGGCAATGAATTACATAAAGTTCCTTGGAAAGTAAATGGAATGACAAGTAGTCCAACTACAAGTAAACATATTAATTATGTAGCAAAGGAGTTTAATTTAAATTTAATAAATGGATAAGAAATTAACAAGAGCAGCAAAATTAGGTAAGCAATTTAAAAAAGCACAAATTATATTTCTAATTTTGTTTCCAACTTATTTTATTGGTAGATCATTAATTAGTTTAATCTTTAATATATAAATTATGAGCCATTGGGACGATTACTTAAATCCGCATGAACAACCAGAATATAGTTGCGATCATTGTGAAAAGCCTATGTATGAAAACAAAGGATATTGCAGCAACGGATGTTGGGAAGCAGATATGATGTAAGATAATAACTTGGGAAAACTTACATCTATACGAGGTAGTCAGAAATGGCTACCTTTTTTTTATTACTTTTACTATTATAAAAAACCTAAATAAATACGTTATATAGACATATGAAACTTAACATTACTATTCCGACATCATTGAAAGATATTACTCTCAGACAGTATAAACACTTTTTAAATATACAGAAAGAAGAAAAAGGAGATAAATTTTTTGATGCTAAAATGATTGAGATATTTTGTAATATGCCTTTAAGCAATGTTATATTATTAAAAGTATCTGATAGTCAAGAAATTATAAAACTACTTAATGATATTTTTGATACCAAACCAGCATTAATACAAAGATTTAAATTAAATAAAATTGAGTATGGTTTTCATCCACAGTTAGATGATTTAACATTAGGAGAATATATTGACTTAGATACTTTTATAGGTGATTGGGATAATATTGAAAAAGCAATGAATGTTTTATACAGACCAATAATAGCAAAGTTAAAAGATAAATATACTATAAAAGATTATGAGGTAGGGATGGAGGAAGATTTATTAGATATGCCAATGGATGCTGTTATGTCTAGTATTTTTTTTTTGTGGAATTTAGGTCTAGAGTTGTCGACAATTATGATGAACTCTTTGGACAAACAGGAGAACACAGCCTTGACCAAACATCTCTCTTTAACAAAAAATGGGGATGGTATCAGTCAATTTATGCACTCGCTAAAGGGGACATTAGAAAGTTTGAAAATATCACTAAATTAAAAATGCACGAATGTTTTTTAATGCTATCATTTATGAAAGACAAAAACGAGTTAGAAGCAAAACAAATTAAAAAGAATTTTAAATGAGCAATCAAGGAATCAGAGGTTTTTATCAATTAACAGAAACTATTAAAACAGAATTATTAAAAGATGTAAATATTAATACTGTAACAACTGGGGACATCACTGATGTTAATTTAAATAAACAAGATATTTTTCCTTTGGGACACATAATCATAAACAGCGTAATTGATGATGAAAATGTACTGAGGTTTAATATGACTATTTTGGCTTGTGATATTGTTAACCAATCAAAAAAATTTACAGTTGATAGGTTTACAGGAAACAATGATGTACAAGATATTTTAAATACACAATTAGGAGTATTAAATCGATTAACACAGAGATTACGAAAAGGTACTTTATATACTGATATGTACCAATTGGAAAACTCACCAAGCTTAGAGCCTTTTTATGATCGTTTTGAAAATCAATTAGCAGGCTGGACAATAACTATGGAAGTATTAATCTATAATGATATATATATCTGCTAATGGAATATATATCTTTTAAAAAATCTATAGAATCCTTTGCTGAATATGTTATAAAACAAGCAAGAGTAAATTTATCAAAGAAAGATAATCAAGATGGAAAGCTTTCTAGTTCTTTAACATCAAAAATTGATTCTGTTCCTGGTGCATTTATAATAAGATTCTATATGGAAAATTATGGAATCTTTCAGGATAAAGGTGTTAGAGGTGTAGAATCATATTATGCAGATAAAGTAACTTCTTCCTCTCCTTTTAGTTATAAAAGCAAAGGTGGTAAGTTTGGTTTAAAAGGTATGCCTCCTCCAAAAGCATTTGATAGATGGACAGTAAGAAAAGGATTAGCACCAAGAATTGAAAAAGGTAAAGCAGGAGCAGGACAATTTTTAAAAAGAAAAACATTAGACTTCTTAATAGCGAGAAGCATATTTAAAAAAGGAATAAAAGCAACGAGTTTTTTTAGTGAAGCATTAAGAGAAGGACAAGTTAAGTTTGGAGATGAATTTTTAAAAGCTATTGCAAAAGATATAGAAAACAGAAATAAATAAAAAATGGCATCGATACTATTACGTTCACCAAGATTTGAAACACAAACTGCAGTAGCAAATGCAGTTCAAACAACTTTAAAATTATATGTAGATGCTCAGAGTACAAGCAATGCAACGACATTAAGATATACAATACAAAAGGATTGTGTAGCAGGTCAACCAGTATTATTTGAAATATCAGATTTATGTAATGATTACTTAGTTATGACATTTATTGGTGTATATCCAGATACAAATCCATTATCAATAAAAGTAGAAATTAACTTTCAAAATGCAGCAGGTGTAGATATATCTGGTTCAACACAAACTGTAAATCATAGAGGTTATGCAGGTTATGATACATTTAAAGAAGGTGCAAACCCTACCATAGTAACAAGTCAAATGCAAAGTGTATTGTCTTTATTGCCAAATTCATTTGAAGGTGAAATCCCTTTTATAAACTTAACAACTCAACCAAGTAACCAAATTAAATATCAAACTGTACCTTCTAATAATAATCTTTCATTAGTTGTGGCAGGATTAACATATAAAATAATTAGATCAAATTGTAGTAAATATGGGATAGGTAATAAAGTAACATTTATAAACAAATACGGAGCATTACAAGACCTCTGGTTTCAGACTAAAAACGTAACTTCATTTACAACTAAAAATGACAGTTTTCGATCTAACATAATTTCAAATACAGGTACTTATAGTACAACTAATCCTGGAGTTACTGTATTTAATAAAACAGCTAAACAAAAATTTTCTTTATCATCAGGTTTTTATCCTGAAGAACTTAATCCTTTTTTTGAAGAACTTTTATTATCAGAACAAGTATGGGTTACATTTAGTAATGTAGCACCAATAGATGATACATTAAAAGCAATACCTGTATTTGTAACTAATAGTTCATTCCAAGAAAAAACTAGTTTGAATGATAGATTAATTGATTATACATTTACTTTTGAATTGGCAGCAGATTACATAAATAATGTTAGATAAATGCAGACACTACAATTATACATAAAAGATAAATTAGGTATTCAGCAAAGAGTTGATTTATTTAAAGATGAACAAATAACTATTACTGACAGTATTGTTAATGTAAAAGATATTTCTAAAGTATTTACATCATTTAGTCAATCATTTACTTTACCAGCAAGTGCTACAAATAATAAATTATTTAGTCATTATTATAATTTTAATATAATAGGTGGATTTGATGCAAGGCTGAGAACTGAAGCAAAAATCGAAATTAATACGATACCATTTAAAAAAGGTAAAATTCAATTAGAGGGTGTTCAATTAAAACATAATAAACCGTTTGCATATAAAGTAACATTCTTTGGAGATGCTATTACTTTAAATGACATTTTAGGAGATACTCAATTAAGTCAATTAGATTATGTAGATAAAGCATCTGGATTAGTATCTACGACATCAACTGGTAAATTAATTGATGCAAATGCTGCTTTTTTAACTTCAGTTTCTGCAGGTGATAGAGTACAAAATAAAACAGCCTCAACTTTTACAATGGTTGAATCTGTTGATAGCAATACACAATTAACTTTAAAATCTAACATTTTTTTAGGTGGACAGGATTATGTAATTAGTCTATCACCTTTTTATGATAATGATAGTGTATTTAAAAAGATGCAATTAAGTACAATTAATACAGAAGTTAATAGTGTTATAGTTCCATTAATAACGCACACTCAGAGGTATACTTTTATGAGTGGTAACAATCACTACCCTGGCAATTTAAAGTTCCATACAGGGTCTCAAAATGATCACGGAGTAAAGTACACGGATTTAAAATATGCTTTAAGAGTTGATTCAATTGTTAAAGCAATTACAGCAACTTTTCCAGCTTTAGTTTTTTCATCTGATTTTTTTAATTTCTCTAATAAACCATATTCAGGATTGTTTATGTGGCT